>Ga0247584_1000099_pt1 | contig 11369 bp, 8 predicted proteins | sample 43RmetaT_FD_189979 | JGI IMG/M metagenome (GOLD analysis project Ga0247584, IMG submission 189979) | Metatranscriptome of seawater microbial communities from Monterey Bay, California, United States - 43R (Metagenome Metatranscriptome) | ecosystem: Environmental > Aquatic > Marine > Coastal... | reverse complement strand
CCAAACCAAAGCGAACACCCATTTGGTTAGCCTTTGTCCAAAATCAATTTTTAGTGATGGTGAGCGTTGTACTCTTATTATTGAGTAGTGCATATTTTGTGTACGGTTACTTTATGCAAGTTGGGGTTGATCAAGGATATATGCCAGTTCAACCAATTCACTATTCACATAAAATTCACGCTGGAGCAAATCAAATTGAGTGTAAGTATTGTCACTCTTCAGCTCGAGTGTCCAAACATTCAGGAATTCCATCGTTAAATGTTTGTATGAATTGCCATAGAAACATAGCTGAGTATAACGGTGAGGAGGATCTTGAAAACGGATACACCAAAGATTTTTATACTAAAGAGATTAAAAAATTATACGCTGCCGTGGGTTGGGATGAGACCAATCAGCGTTATACAGGAGAAACACAACCGGTTAAGTGGGTTAGAATTCACAACCTTCCTGATTTTGTTTATTTCAATCACGCCCAGCACGTTGAGGTAGGAGAAATCGCCTGCGAAACTTGCCATGGACCAGTTGAAGAAATGGAGATTATGTATCAATACTCTCCCTTGACAATGGGATGGTGTATCAATTGCCACCGTGAAACAAATGTAAAAGTAGAGAGCAACGAGTATTACGCTAAAATACATGAAGCCCTTTCTAAAAAATACGGTGTAGAAAAACTAACAGTTGCCCAGATGGGTGGACTTGAATGTGGAAAATGTCACTATTAAAAGGCGATCAAAAAAAGCATATGGCATCAAATAAAACTTACTGGAAAAACATTGCTCAATTAGATCCTTCTAATGAGGCGGTTAAAAAATTGGAGCAAAATGAATTTGTTTCCAAGCTTCCTGAAGATTTTTTAAGTGATGAAAAGACGCTAGAGGAGAGTAGTACCTCTCGTAGAGATTTTTTAAAATACGTCGGTTTTAGTACTGCAGCTGCTACTATTGCTGCCTGTGAAGGACCAGTTATTAAATCGGTTCCTTATGTCGTACAACCTGAGCAAATCAGACCTGGTATTGCCAATTATTATGCAACTACCATTGCAGACGGCTTTGATTTTGGTAGTGTATTAATCAAGACTCGAGAAGGAAGACCCATTAAGGTTGAAAGTAATCCAGAAGCACCGACTTTAGGAATTGCAAATGCTAGAATGCATGCTTCAGTACTTTCATTATATGATACTTTACGACTACAAGGACCAACTGCAAATGGACAAGATATTTCTTGGGATGATTTTTATCTTCAGGCTGGAGCCATGCTTAGAGCATTAGCAGCAACCAATAAGGAAATCATTCTTTTAACACCGACTTTACCAAGTCCAACTACACAGAAAATCATTTCAGATTTTATTGCAGTATACCCAAACGTAAGTCCTGTAGTATATGATACTATTTCCTCCGATGCAGCTTTAAATGCATATAATACGTATTATGGGCAAAGAGCTTTAGCAGACTATGACTTTTCTAAAGCAAAAGTCATAGTATCTGTGGACGCTGATTTCTTAGGAGATTGGCAAGGTGGTGGCTACGCCAAAGGCTATGCCCTTTCTAAAACACCTTACAGGGATGATGGAAAAGCAGAGATGTCTCAGCACTTTCACTTTGAATCTAATATGTCTCTGACTGGAGCGAATGCAGACCATCGAATTCCCTGTACTCCAGCAGATCAAAAAAATATTTTAGCTTATATCCACGATCGTCTAATTGGAGGATCTTCCGGTCAATTATCAGCCGATTTAAAAGCGGTTGCAGATAAAGCAATTTCAGCTCTTAAAAGTTCTGGTTCTCGAGGAGTCTTGGTTACAGGATTGGATGATGATGCAGCTCAGGCTGTAGTTCTTGCTGTAAATACTCATTTGAGTAGTAAAGCTTTCCAACCCCAACAACCTAAGTTGATAAGACAAGGCAACTCAAAAGAAGTTCAAGATGCCTTCCAAGCGATTGAAGCGGGTAGTGTAAGTGGTTTGATTTCAGTTGGAGTTAATCCAGTATTTTCTTCTGCCAACGGAAATGCATTAGCTGAGGCAATAAGCAAGTTAGAATTTTCATTGAGCTTTACTTCCAAAATAGATGAGACTGCAGCCTCTTCACAATTTGTTGCAGCGACACCTCATTATTTAGAATCATGGGGAGACTACGAATTAAAATCAGGACATTACGCTTTGGCTCAGCCAACTATTCGTCCTTTGTTTGATACCCAACAATTTCAAGATGTTTTACTCAGACTAGCGGGTAAAAACTCAAAATTCTACGATGAAATTAAAGCCCATTGGAATGAATCCATTTTAGGATCAAATTCTTGGAGTAAAGTTTTACATGACGGCTACTATTCTGCAGAAAAGTCTGTCGAAAATCCAATACCAGATTTTTCTGCATTGGATGTAAGTCAACTAAGAACTGCTACTTCAAAAGGAATGAGCTTAGTATTGTACAGCAAAACCGGTATGGGTGACGGGCAGCAAGCCAATAATCCTTGGTTACAAGAGTTTCCTGACCCAATTACACGAGTAAGTTGGGACAATTATCTTACAGTATCCGTGAGTGATGCAAATGCCCTTGGATTAAAAAATATCAATACTGCTAACGGAGCTTTGAATGGCAGTTATGCCGAAGTAACGGTTGGTACTCAGACCCTGAAAGTACCCGTGATTGTTCAGCCAGGACAAGCGAAAGGAACTGTTGGTCTTTCTTTTGGTTTCGGAGAGCGAATGGGTCTCAAAGATGAAATGCAAACAGGAGTCAATGCTTACACTTTTTATCAAAGCTTTAATCGAATTCAAAGTGTTAATGTTAAACTAGCAAGTGGAGAACACGAATTTGCCTGCGTGCAGTTGCACAACACCTTAATGGGTCGTGGTGATATAGTTAAAGAAACCACTCTTGAAGTCTTTAACACAAAAGATAAAGCGTTTTGGAATCCAATGCCTCAGGTTTCAAAAAATCATATTGAATTCGATGTCACCTCGGCAGAAGTAGACATGTGGCAGGAATTCGACAGAAGCATAGGACACCACTTCAACCTTTCCATTGACTTAAATTCATGTACGGGTTGTGGCGCTTGTGTTGTTGCTTGTCATGCAGAAAATAATGTCCCTGTTGTGGGTAAACGCGAAGTTCGTAAATCAAGAGATATGCACTGGTTGAGAATAGATCGCTATTACTCTTCAGCATCTACTTTTGAAGGAGATAATGAAACAAAAGAAGCTATTTCAGGAATTGGAGATTCTTTAAATACTTTTGGAGAAATGGAGCAAGCAGCTGCCAATCCACAAGTTGCATTCCAGCCAGTTATGTGTCAGCACTGTAATCACGCTCCGTGTGAAACAGTTTGTCCAGTGGCTGCCTCATCTCATGGAAGACAAGGTCAAAATCACATGGCTTATAATCGCTGTGTTGGAACCCGTTACTGTGCGAATAACTGTCCTTATAAAGTACGTCGTTTTAACTGGTTCTTATACAATAAAAATGATGAGTTCGATTACCACATGAATAACGACTTAGGTCGAATGGTATTAAATCCTGATGTCGTTGTTCGTTCAAGAGGAGTTATGGAAAAATGTTCTTTGTGTATACAGATGACACAAAAAACAATTTTAGACGCCAAACTCAAAGGAGGAGAAATTAAAGACGGGACTTTCCAAACAGCTTGTTCTAATGCTTGTACCACAGGCGCAATGGTATTTGGAGACCTGAATGATAAAGAAAGTAAAGTTGCTGCATTGCATGAAGACGATCGTATGTATCATTTATTGGAACATGTCGGTACAAAGCCCAACGTAATGTATCAAGTAAAAGTTAGAAATACCGACGAGGTATAATTTAGAAATAAAAACCTATGGCATCGCATTACGAAGCACCTATTAGAAAACCACTGGTAACAGGAGACAAGACTTACCATGATGTTACTATAGATGTAGCCGCACCAGTAGAGGGGACAGCTAACAAACAGTGGTGGATTGTTTTTGGTATTGCACTGACTGCCTTTTTATGGGGAGTTGGATGTATCATTTACACCATTTCTACAGGTATTGGAACCTGGGGATTGAACAAAACTGTTGGTTGGGCTTGGGATATTACCAACTTTGTATGGTGGGTAGGTATTGGTCACGCTGGAACGCTTATTTCTGCAGTACTTTTATTATTCAGACAAAAATGGCGTATGGCGATTAACCGTTCTGCAGAGGCCATGACTATTTTTTCTGTAATCCAAGCTGGACTTTTCCCAATTATCCACATGGGAAGACCATGGTTGGCCTATTGGGTACTCCCAATTCCAAACGGATTTGGTTCGCTTTGGGTGAATTTTAATTCCCCACTTCTCTGGGATGTATTTGCAATCTCAACTTATCTATCAGTATCCCTTGTATTTTGGTGGACAGGATTACTTCCTGACTTTGCAATGATCCGCGATCGTGCGGTATTACCTTTTCAGAAAAAAATATACAGTTTGTTAAGTTTTGGCTGGTCTGGAAGAGCAAAAGATTGGCAACGATTTGAAGAAGTTTCATTGGTTTTAGCAGGACTCGCAACACCACTTGTACTTTCAGTGCATACTATTGTATCCTTTGACTTTGCAACATCGGTAATTCCTGGGTGGCACACTACTATTTTCCCACCTTATTTTGTGGCAGGAGCTATTTTTTCAGGATTTGCGATGGTAAATACACTCTTGATCATTATGCGTAAGGTATCCAATCTGGAAAATTATATCACAGTTCAACATATTGAATTGATGAATATTGTCATCATGATTACTGGTTCAATTGTTGGAGTAGCCTACATCACAGAACTTTTTATTGCTTGGTATTCTGGAGTTGAATACGAACAATATGCATTTTTAAATAGAGCCACCGGACCTTATTGGTGGGCGTATTGGTCAATGATGACCTGTAACGTATTTTCACCGCAGTTTATGTGGTTTAAAAAGCTGCGTACAAGTATTATGTTCTCCTTTATTATTTCGATTGTAGTAAACATTGGAATGTGGTTTGAACGTTTTGTAATTATTGTGACTTCATTGCATAGAGATTACTTGCCTTCCTCATGGACAATGTTCTCTCCTACTTTCGTAGATATCGGAATTTTCATTGGAACCATAGGCTTTTTCTTTGTGTTATTCTTGTTGTACGCAAGAACCTTCCCTGTGATTGCTCAGGCTGAAGTAAAAACGATATTAAAATCTTCTGGAGAGAAGTATAAAAAATTAAGAGACGGTAAATCATGAGTGATAAAGTAGTACATGCCCTTTACGACGATGATGATGTACTTTTAAGTGCTGTCAAAATGATTCGTTCTGAGAAGCACCACATCCAAGAGGTATACACCCCATTTCCAGTTCATGGTCTTGACAAAGCCCTTGGACTTGAGGAAACTCGCATTGCTATAATGTCATTCATCTATGGGTGTATTGGTTTAGCTGTTGCTGTCGCCATGATGAACTATATCATGATTGAAGATTGGCCCCAGAATATTGGAGGAAAGCCAAGTTTTTCTTATTTGGAAAATATGCCAGCTTTTGTCCCTATCATGTTTGAGATGACCGTATTTTTTGCAGCCCACTTAATGGTAATTACTTTTTATATGAGAAGTAAATTATGGCCATTTAAAAAAGCTGAAAATCCAAATCCTTTAACTACAGATGATAAATTTCTTGTAGAAATTGGAATTCACGATAACGAAAAAGAACTTCAAAAACTCTTAAAAAAGTCGGGAGCTATAGATGTTTCAATAATAGAAAAGTCAGAATAGATGAGTTATAAAGGCCTATTGATTTGTGTAATTGTTGCTCTGGGATTTCAATCTTGCTTTGATCCAGCAAAGCCCAATTACCAGTATTTTCCCAATATGTATGAACCTGTCGGTTATGAAACTTATGCTGATACAGATGCATTTGCTAATGGAATAGAAGCACAGATTCCAGTTGAAGGTTCAGTAGCAAGAGGATGGGAGCCTTACGATTACCCTGACACTAACGACGGCTACGAAGCAGCTAAAGCTGAGTTGATGTCTCCACTTGCTCTTACGGATGAAAACGTGGCAAATGGAAAAGAGCTTTATGGAATTTATTGTGCAGTATGCCATGGAGGTAAAGGAGACGGACAGGGAATTTTAATGACAAGAGAAAAATTTCTTGGAGTTCCTAGTTATGCCGATAGAGAAATCACACCAGGAAGTATTTACCACGTGTTGATGTACGGGAAAAATGCAATGGGATCTCATGCAGGACAGGTCAACGCAGAAGAGCGCTGGCAAATTGCTCAGCATGTGATGGAGTTAAGAAACACCTTAGTCAAATAACAACAAGGAAGATAAATGATGTACACCTTTCCAAACAAACTTAGAAATTTAGCCATCGTTTTTATGGCAGTTGGTTTTATAGGCCTAGTCTACGGGTTTATTTCAGCACCAGCAACCATAGAAGAGGCTAAAGCTATAGTCGCCGCAAATCACGGAGAGGGACACGGAACATCTCATGAGGCTACAGCTGCGCATGCAACTCATGATGCCGATGCCTCTCAAACAGAAAAAAAGCACTCATGCAGATAAAGTATCACATGCAACTGACGCTGACTATCATGAAGAAACTCAGCATTCAGTGCAGCATGATAATCACCAAGAAGAAGCGCACTCTGATTCAACTCATGGTGATTCACATGATGCTGAGCACGATGAACATGTCTTTCATCAGTTGAGTAACAAACCTTGGGCTGCTTTGTATGTCGCTGCCTTTTTCTTCTTTATGATATCCCTTGGAGTATTAGCATTTTATGCGATTCAACGTGCTGCTCAGGCCGGTTGGTCTCCAGTATTGTATCGAGTAATGGAAGGAATTACAGCATATCTCCTTCCAGGTGGTATTATTGTTATTGTCATATTAGCACTTTCTGGTATGCATTTGAACCATTTATTTATTTGGATGGATCCAGAGGTAGTGGCTCACGATAAGCTAATAGCAGGGAAAACAGGCTTCTTAAATATTCCTTTTTTCTTAATTAGAGCTGTATTTTTCTTATCGGGATGGACACTCTATCGTTATTTTTCAAGAAAATTCTCCTTGGCACAAGATTCAGCTACTGATATTTCCAATCACAAAAAAAACTTTAGAATCTCAGCTGCATTTTTGGTATTTTATATCGTCACAGAATCCATCATGTCATGGGATTGGGTAATGTCAATTGATCCTCACTGGTTCAGTACCTTGTTCGGATGGTATGTTTTTGCCAGTATGTTTGTCTCTGGAATTACGGCCATCGCTCTCATTACAATTTATCTAAAGTCTAAAGGGTATTTGGAGTTTGTTAACGACAGCCATATTCACGATTTAGGAAAATTCATGTTTGGTATTAGTGTGTTCTGGACTTATTTATGGTTTTCACAGTTTATGTTGATCTGGTATTCTAACATTCCAGAGGAGGTTACTTACTTCATCACGCGTATCGAAGATTACAACCTTCCATTTTTTGGAATGGTGGTAATGAACTTTATTTTCCCACTTCTTATCTTAATGAATAGTGATTATAAACGGATCAATTATTTTATAGTGATGGCTGGGATTGTAATTATTTTAGGACATTATATGGACGTATTTAATATGATTATGCCCTCTGCAGTTGGTGACCAATGGTTTATTGGTTCAGCAGAGATAGGAGGATTTTTCTTCTTCCTAGGTCTTTTCATATTTATTGTATTTAAAGAATTAACAAAAGCCCCCTTGCTAGCCAAGGGTGATCCCTATATGGGAGAGAGTGAACGCTTTCATTATTAAAAATTAATCGAAAAGATAAATGAATATATTTTTGATACTTTCTGTACTTGTTTTGATAGCCATATCAATTTGGCAAATCACCAAGATTTTTGAACTCTCTCAAGCAAAGAAAGTCAATACGCAGGTAGCTGATGATGATGATAACAATCTCAATGGTAAACTCATGTTTGCATTTTTGATTTTTATCTACGGAATTACCATCTTTTCGTTTTGGTCTTACGGCGATGTACTTTTGCCTAACTCAGCCTCTGAACACGGAGCTGATTACGACAACTTGATGTGGATTTCATTTGCTATCATTTTCTTTGTACAAACGATCACTCAAGCTTTACTTCACTATTTTTCATATAAATATAGAGGGGAGAAAGGTAAGAAAGCATTGTTCTACGCTGACAATGAAAAACTTGAGATGATATGGACAATTATTCCAGTAATCACTTTAGCAGGACTTATTCTATACGGCCTTTACACCTGGACAGACATCATGACTGTTGAAGAAAATGATGAAGCCTTAGTAGTAGAACTTTATGCACAGCAATTCAATTGGAAAGCTAGATATGCAGGAGAGGATGGAGTACTAGGAGATGCAAATGTGCGTTTTCTTCAAGATTTCGAAGGAAGAAATTTAGTTGGAATTGATGCTACTGATCCCAACGGCTTTGATGATGTAGTTGTACAAGAATTGCATTTGCCCGAAGGGAGAGAGGTCATTTTTAAAATGCGTTCTCAAGATGTGTTACACTCAGCTTATATGCCTCATTTTAGAGCTCAGATGAACTGTGTTCCTGGAATGATTACTGAGTTTGCATTTACACCCAATAAAACCACAGAGGAAATGCGTCAAGACCCTGATATAACAGCCAAGGTTAAAAAGATTAATAAAATTAGAGTTGAAAAAAGTAAGGAGCTGGTTGCAAGTGGAGACATGGCATTAGATCCTTATGAATTTGATTTTCTTTTACTTTGTAATAAAATTTGTGGTGCGTCGCATTACAATATGCAAATGAAAATAATAGTAGAAACAGAGCAAGAATTTGAAGAATGGATGAATAGTCAGCAAACATTTGCTGAAGTCATCCAATAATTAATACTTAAAATAAAGGATTATGTCAGCAGCAGCAGCAGTGCACACAGAAGAGGATCACGGACATCATCATAAAGAAACTTTTGTAACGAAATACATCTTTAGTCAAGACCATAAGATGATTTCTAAGCAATACCTGATAACAGGTTTGTTTATGGGAATCATTGGGATCGCAATGTCACTTTTATTTCGCTTACAATTAGCTTGGCCAGAGCAGCCCTTTGGAATTTTTGAAGTTCTTTTAGGTAAGTGGGCTCCCGATGGAGTAATGGATCCTAATGTTTACTTAGCATTGGTTACCATCCACGGAACGATCATGGTCTTTTTTGTATTAACAGCGGGATTAAGTGGTACGTTTAGTAACCTCTTAATTCCATTACAAATTGGAGCTCGAGATATGGCTTCAGGCTTGTTAAATATGATTTCGTTTTGGTTGTTTTTCCTTTCAAGTACTATTATGGTCATGTCTCTGTTTGTTGAAGCCGGACCGGCAGCAGCAGGTTGGACTATTTATCCTCCATTAAGCGCATTACCTCAGGCACAGCCTGGTTCGGGAACAGGAATGACATTGTGGTTAGTATCCATGGCTATTTTTATTGCTTCCTCGTTATTGGGCTCTTTAAATTATATAGTAACGGTTATTAACCTTAGAACTAAGGGAATGAGTATGACTCGACTGCCATTGACTATCTGGGCATTTTTTGTAACTGCCATTATTGGAGTGGTTTCTTTCCCAGTATTATTATCTGCTGCCTTGCTACTCATCATGGATCGAAGTTTTGGAACCTCTTTCTTTTTATCAGATATTTTTATTCAAGGAGAGGTGTTGCATTATCAAGGGGGTTCACCAGTGCTTTATGAACACCTCTTTTGGTTTCTAGGACACCCCGAAGTTTATATAGTCTTGTTGCCTGCTTTGGGAATCACTTCTGAAATTATTGCTACTAATGCGCGTAAACCAATATTTGGTTATCGTGCCATGGTGGCCTCAATCCTAGCAATTGCCTTTTTATCAACTATAGTATGGGGACACCATATGTTTATCTCAGGGATGAATCCATTTTTGGGCTCTGTATTTACATTTACAACTTTATTGATTGCTATTCCTTCTGCGGTTAAAGCTTTCAACTACATCACAACCCTATGGAAAGGGAACCTTCAATTGAATCCAGCCATGCTATTTTCAATAGGTTTGGTTTCAACTTTTATCACTGGAGGTTTAACTGGAATTATTTTAGGAGACAGTACTTTAGACATTAATGTTCACGACACGTACTTTGTGGTGGCTCACTTTCACTTAGTTATGGGAATATCTGCCCTATATGGATTGTTTGCAGGGGTATACCATTGGTTCCCTAAAATGTTTGGGCGTATGATGAATAAAAATCTAGGGTATGTCCACTTTTGGGTCACAGCTGTTTGTGCTTATGGAGTCTTTTTCCCAATGCACTTTATTGGAATGGCTGGTCTGCCGAGAAGATATTATACCAATACTGCATTCCCATACTTTGATGACCTTGCAGACATCAATATATTGATTACTGTATTTGCACTTATCGCAGGTGCAGCTCAAATTGTATTCTTGTATAATTTCATTCACAGTATGTTCTACGGTAAGAAAACCGTTCAAAATCCATGGAGATCGAACACCTTAGAGTGGACAGCGCCCGTTGAGCATTTCCACGGAAACTGGGAAGGAGAAATCCCTCATGTACACCGATGGGCATACGACTATTCAAAGCCAGGGCATGAAGAAGATTTTATTCCTCAGCATATCCCACTTAAAAAAGGAGAAGAAGAACTCCAACACTAAAACTAAACAATTGAATTAAACATGAAAACCCAACTGAAATGTTGGGTTTTTTATTTTTTAAAAATCACTTTAGGGTTTGTGTAGTTGTAATTCAAGCTTCTAAGAAAGTGGGTGAAATAAATGGTACAGATAAATTTGACCTTCTTATAATGATCCAAATGCGAAAGAGTACGGACAGTAGTGGGATTAGATAAATTATCTTGGTTTTAAAGTGAACATCAAACATGGATGGAAAAGTGCTTATTGAATTTTGGCAGTAATAACAATGAACCATTGGGGTATTGTCCCTTTATTCGCAAGCTAGGATAATTTCAAAAAGGAGGATGGATAAATACTAAAGGAGAAAAATCAGAATTCTTGATCAGCAGGAACTTTTGCGAATATCTTCACGCTTCAGTTAATTAAATAACAAAAAACAAAGGAATTCATTTATCTTTGATTTGATGAACGAATACTTAGATCCTACCGACGACCAATTTTCTCCTGAGGAACAAGATATTGATCGTGCTTTAAGGCCTTTAAACTTTGATGACTTTGCAGGACAGGATGCCATACTCGAAAACCTTAAGGTATTTGTTCAAGCAGCCAAACAGCGAGGCGAAGCTTTGGATCACACCTTGTTTCACGGACCTCCAGGTCTTGGGAAAACTACATTGGCTCATATTTTAGCAAACGAATTGGAAGTTGGAATCAAAATGACCTCTGGACCTG
>Ga0247584_1000097_pt1 | contig 11385 bp, 20 predicted proteins | sample 43RmetaT_FD_189979 | JGI IMG/M metagenome (GOLD analysis project Ga0247584, IMG submission 189979) | Metatranscriptome of seawater microbial communities from Monterey Bay, California, United States - 43R (Metagenome Metatranscriptome) | ecosystem: Environmental > Aquatic > Marine > Coastal... | reverse complement strand
TTTCAGCTAAAATCTGTGGGCGCTCTTAACTTGTGTAATCTTTACCTTTCCCATCTTAATTATCCGTTAAACACTTTATTTAAGTTAGTTCCTCGTTTTTCAGCAACGGTATAGGCATCTCTCATTTTTGATAATGCATCGATTGTAGCCTTAACCACGTTGTGTGGATTTGAAGAACCTTTAGATTTTGCAAGAACATCATGAATACCCGCACTTTCAAATACAGCACGCATTGCTCCTCCTGCAATAACACCTGTACCATTTGAAGCTGGCTTCATAAATACTCTACCACCAGAATATTTGCCATATTGTTCGTGTGGTATTGTATTGTTGTTCAAGGGAACTTTAATTAAGTTCTTTTTGGCATCTTCAATACCTTTCTGAATGGCATCAATTACCTCACCAGCTTTACCAAGCCCGTGACCGACAATACCATTACCATCTCCAACTACAACAATTGCGTTGAAACTAAATGTTCTACCCCCTTTAGTAACCTTAGCTACCCGATTGATATTAACTACAGTCTCTTTGAGTTCAAGATCTGTTGTTCTTACTTGTTTTAATGTTTGTGTTGCCATATTATTAGAATTTTAAACCTCCCTCTCTAGCACCTTCTGCTAAATTCTTGATTCTTCCATGATATAGATATCCATTTCTATCAAACTTTACACTTTCGATACCATTTGCAGTGGCTTTTTCAGCAATTGCTTTTCCAACTTCTTTTGCTATTTCAGATTTAGTACCTTTATCCATACCAGCCGATGAACTAGATAGAATAGTTGCTCCTTTAGTATCATCAATAAGCTGAACATATATGGCCTTATTGCTTCTAAAAACACAAAGTCTTGGCATTTCTGCTGTTCCTTGAATCTTGCTTCTGATTCGAGCTTTAATCTTAGCTCTTCTTGTCGCTTTACTTTTTATCATAATAATATAACCTATTATTTAGCTGCAGTCTTACCTGCTTTTCTTCTTAGTTGTTCTCCTTTGAACTTAATTCCTTTGCCTTTATATGGCTCTGGTGGACGTAAACTTCTTAGTTTAGCTGCTACTTGTCCAAGTAGTTGCTTGTCAATGCTTTCAAAAGTTACTAAAGGTGGCTGACCTTTGACCGCTTCTGTTGATACCTTAACCTCAGATGGAATCTGCATAAAAATAGTATGCGAAAAACCTAAATTAAGCTCCAGCAATTGACCTGTAACAGTTGCTCTATAACCAACTCCAACAAGTTCTTGCTCAGTTTTAAATCCTTTGCTAACTCCCTCTACGCAATTACTAATCAATGAACGATAAAGTCCATGTTTTGCCTTCTCTTCTTTGGTTTCACCAGATCTTGAAATAATCACTTGATTATCTTCAACCTTAACATCAACCAAATCAATCGACTGACTAAGTTCTCCCTTAGGTCCCTTAATGGTTACTATGTTTTCATCCACTTTTATCTCCACTCCGGAAGGGATAGCTATTGGGTTATTTCCTATTCGTGACATCTTTTCTTACTTTTAAATTAAGATACGTAACATAAAACTTCTCCTCCAACATGCTGTGATCTTGCTTCCTTATCTGTCATTACACCTTTGGATGTTGAAACAATTGCAATACCAAGACCATTCAATACACGTGGCAATTCTTCTGCACTTCGATATTGTCTTAAACCTGGTTTACTTACTCTTTTAAGTTCGCGAATCGCAGATAATTTTGTAGTTGGGTGATATTTCAAAGCAATTTTAATAGTACCTTGTGGTCCTGCTGCATCGTCAAACTTATAATTAAGGATGTAACCTTTATCGAATAACACTTGCGTTATTGCTTTTTTGATATTGGAAGCAGGCACATCAACAATTCGATGATTTGCTTTGATTCCATTTCTCACTCGAGTGAGGTAATCTGCTATAGGGTCTGTAATTTTACTCATCTTATTACCAGCTTGCTTTTGTTATACCTGGGATTAAACCTTTGGATGCCATTTCTCTAAATACATTTCTAGAAATCCCAAAATCTCTCATATAGCCTCTCGGTCTGCCTGTAGCAGAACACCTATTTCTTAGGCGAGTAGGTGAAGCATTTCGAGGTAGCTTTTGAAGCCCTTCATAATCTCCAGCTTCTTTAAGAGCAGCTCTTTTAGCAGCATAGGTCTTAACCGCATGCTCTCTTTTACGCTGTCTTGCTTTCATTGATTCTTTTGCCATCTTTTCTTATTTCTTTATAAAAGGTAATCCTAATTCTGTTAATAAACTGTGGCATTCAACATCAGTCTTTGCAGTTGTTACAAATGTGATATCCATACCATTAATACGTGATACTTTGTCAATATCTATCTCCGGAAATATGATTTGTTCAGTAACTCCCATTGAGTAATTACCTCTACCATCAAATCCTTTGTCGCTAATTCCATTAAAATCTCTTACACGAGGTAGAGATACAGCAATAAAGCGATCTAAGAATTCGTACATTCTATCGCCACGAAGTGTAACACGACATCCAATAGCCATTTCTTCTCTCAACTTGAAGTTAGAGATTGCTTTCTTGGAGTATGTAGGCACCGCTTTCTGACCAGCAATGGTAGTCATCTCTTCTACTGCTGTGTCAACTAATTTTTTGTCAGCTACACCAGCTCCTACACCTTGGTTCAAACAAATTTTAGTTAGCTTGGGAATTTGCATTACATTCCTGTAATTGTGCTTTTCCTTAAGCTTTGCAACAAATTCTGTTTCAAATTTTTCTCTTAATCTTGGCTTCATACTAGTTATTTATAAAATCGCCTGTTTTCTTAGAAAATCGCTGTAATTTTCCATTTTCGTTTAATTTTCTTCCGATACGTGTTGGCTCTCCATTCACCATAAGTTGAAGTTTGCTTACACGAATAGGTGCCTCAAGTTTAACTATAGACCCATTCGGATTATCGGCATCTGGTTTTCTATGCTTGGTAACCATATTAATACCATCAACAATAGCAGTACCCTCTTTAAGATTGACTAGCTTAACTTCTCCTGTTTTGTTTTTATCGTTACCAGATAAAACTTTAACAGTATCGCCTTTGCGAATATGTAGTTTAGGTATTTTGTTGTATTTCCTTCTCATAATTACAGTACTTCTGGTGCTAATGATACAATTTTCATAAACTTACGATCTCTCAACTCTCTAGCCACAGGTCCAAAAATACGAGTAGCTCTGGGTTCGTCAGTAGCAGTTAAAAGGACACAAGAATTGTCATCGAATCTGATGTAAGATCCATCAGGTCTTCTAAATTCTTTCTTTGTTCTTACAACAACTGCACGAGAAACCGTACCTTTTTTTATATTTCCAGCAGGCATTGCATCTTTGACAGTAACAATTATTTTGTCACCAACTGAAGCGTACCTTCTTTTAGTTCCACCTAAAACACGAATACAAAGAACTTCTTTGGCTCCGCTGTTGTCAGCTACTTTTAATCTTGATTCTTGTTGTATCATCTTATTTAGCTCTTTCTATTATTTCTACCAATCTCCAACGCTTACCTTTACTAAGTGGTCTGGTCTCCATTATACGAACAATATCATTTTCATTACACTCATTTTTTTCGTCGTGAGCCTTGAATTTAGCCGTAGATTTAACGAATTTCTTGTATTTGGGGTGCTTCATTTTTCGTTCAACGGATACCGTAATGGTTTTTTCCATTTTGTTACTTTTAACAACCCCAACAATTTCTTTTCTAAAATTTCTTTCCATTTTTAGGTCCTATTTTTCGTTTCTACGTCTGTTAATCTCTGTTAGATATTTCGCAATAGTTTTTCTCGCAATTCTAATTTTATGCGGATTTTCTATTGGAGATACTGCGTGACTGAACTTCATCTTTTGAAGTTGAGCTCTTTCATCTTTTAAGTTTAAATGAAGCTCCTTTTCAGTCAAATTTTTAATATCTTGATACTGCATATTTTTTAAGCACTATAATCTGGTCTTACTACAAATTTTGTTGTCACAGGAAGTTTTTGAGCTGCTAGTCTCATTGCCTCTTTTGCTATCTCCTCACTGACACCATCAACCTCAAATATGATTGTACCTGGTTTGATAACAGCTACCCAGTATTCCGGAGAACCTTTACCTTTACCCATTCTAACCTCTGCAGGTTTTTTAGTTACAGGCTTGTCTGGAAATATGCGAATCCATACTTTCCCTTCTCTTTTCATATAACGGTTGAGAGCAATCCTCGCTGCCTCAATCTGTCTAGAAGTAATCCAATGTGGCTCTAATGATTTCAACCCAAAATCACCAAACTCAACTCGGTGACCTCTACCTGCTAAACCTTTTACTCTGCCTTTCTGGCGTTTTCTGTATTTTATTCTCTTTGGAGATAACATGATTTTGCCTTATTATTTTTTAATTCTTCTTCGATCGTGACCACCTCTTTTATCACGTTGTTGCTTTGGCTCTCCCATTCCCATATTTATGGATAAGTCACGTTTACCAAAGACTTCTTCCTTAAATATCCATACTTTAACACCAATTTTACCATAAACGGTCAGGGCTTCAGACAATGCATAATCCACATCTGCTCTGAATGTATGTAATGGAATTCTTCCTTCTTTAAACTGTTGAGTTCTTGCCATTTCAGCACCATTCAAACGACCAGAAACCATAACTTTGATTCCTTGTGCTCCCATTCTCATGGTTGATCCGATAGCCATTTTAATAGCACGTTTGAAATTAACACGACCTTCTATTTGTTGAGCAATAGACTGACCTACAAGCATAGCATCCAACTCGGGACGTTTTACTTCAAAGATGTTGATTTGAACATCTTTCTTGGTTAGCTTTTTGATCTCTTCTTTCAGCTTATCAACTTCAGAACCACCTTTACCGATTACAATACCAGGTCTAGATGTATGAACTGTTATAATGATTCGCTTAAGCATTCGCTCTATCAATATCTTAGAGATACCAGCTCTTGGCATACGAGCTTTCAGGTATTGACGTATCTTATTATCTTCAGCTAATTTTTCGCCAAATTCTTTACCACCGAACCAGTTGCTTTCCCAACCACGAACGATACCTAATCTAAGACCTATTGGATTTACTTTTTGTCCCATTTATTATTATTCTGAATTTGATTCTTCGGTTTGTGTATCAGTATCCATAGTATCTACTTTTAAAGTAATATGGTTTGATCTCTTTCTAATTCTATGAGCTCTTCCTTGAGGAGCGGGTTGAATTCGCTTTAACATTCTTCCTGGATCAACGAAAACTTCCTTAACGATTAAGCCTGTTTCTTCATCTACTCGCTCATCGTTCACTTGTTGCCAATTGGCAATAGCAGATTTAAGTAATTTCTCAACTTTTTCTGCATAGACTCTTTTTTGGCTGTACTTCAATGTGTTTAAAGCATCCTCTACGCGTTGACCTCTAATTTGATCAACAACAAGCCTCATCTTTCGAGGAGACATTGGACAGTTATTTAATTTAGCTACTGCTTCCATGATTATTTCTTAGCTTGATGACCTTTGAATGTTCTTGTAGGTGAGAATTCTCCAAGTTTGTGACCTACCATATTTTCAGTGACATATACTGGAATAAATTTATTGCCATTATGAACAGCAAATGTGTGACCTATAAAGTCTGGTGTAATTAATGAGGATCTACTCCATGTTTTAATCACAGACTTCTTAGTTCCTTCATTCATAGCGTCCACTTTACGTTGCAATTTATAGTGAACAAATGGTCCTTTTTTTAATGATCTCGCCATGTTTATTTACGTTTTCTTTCTAAAATTAATCTAGAAGATTGTTTCTTTTTACTTCTCGTTTTCAAACCTTTAGACATTGTACCCTTACGAGTTCTTGCCTGTCCACCTTTAGAACGACCCTCTCCACCACCTTGAGGGTGATCAACAGGGTTCATTGCTGCTGGACGAGTACGTGGTCTTCTTCCCAACCAACGACTTCTTCCTGCTTTACCTGAAATCTGTAACTGGTGATCTCCATTAGATACTTCTCCAATTGTCGCAAGACAAGTAGTTAATATCATTCTACTCTCACCTGAAGGCAACTTGATTACAGCATATTTACCATCTCTAGCAACCAATTGTGCACTTGTTCCTGCACTTCTACATATCTCAGCACCTCTTCCAGGCTTCATTTCTATGTTATGAATTGTTGTTCCCAATGGTATCTCTCCTAAAGGAAGTGCATTACCAAGATCTGGAGTTGAACCTGGACCAGAAGTGATTTTCTGACCAACTTTAATTCCTTTGGGTGCAACTATGTATCGTTTTTCTCCATCACCATACTGAACTAATGATATGAAAGCAGTCCTATTCGGATCGTACTCGATTGTTAGAACTTCAGCACTTTCGTGACGATTTCTTTTGAAATCAATTATACGATATCTACGCTTGTGTCCACCACCACGATTTCTCATGGTCATCTTACCTGTATCATTCCTACCTCCAGACTTTTTAAGTGGAGCTAATAAACTCTTTTCTGGCTTGCTAGCAGTTAATGCCTCAAAGGTCACCGCTAACTTAAAACGCTGACCAGGTGTAACTGGATTTATTCTCTTAATTCCCATTTCTCAGCTTATATATTTTCGTAAAAATCAATGCTCTGTCCTTCTTTCAAACTAACTATTGCTTTTTTATAGTTACTTGTCTTTCCGTTCGAAACACCTGATTTAGTAAAACGCATTTTTCTCTTACCTGCAACAACTAAAGTTCTAATTTTAGTAACTTCAACTGAATACATTTTTTCTATTTCAGCCTTTATTTCTGGTTTAGTTGCTGTTAATGCAACTCTGAAACCATATTGTCCTTTGTTTTCACTCAACAAAGACATTTTTTCTGTGATTAGTGGTTTAACAAGTATTGCCATCTTAACTCAATGTCTCTTTTAATTTGTTAATTGAACCCTCTACCAAGATGATGTTATTAGCATGAAGTATACTATATGTATTGACATCACTTACGTTCATCACTTGAGCATTAGGTATATTTCTTGAAGATAGATACACATTATTATCATAGTCTGGAGTAAGAAGAAGAGTCTTCTTATCTGACATCTTAAGGTTATTTAGTACATCTAAATAATTTTTAGTTTTAGGAGAATCCAGTGAAATTGTATCAATTACTGTAATCTCTTTACCTTTCGCCTTATGAGATAAAGCAGAAAGACGAGCTACTTGCTTTAATTTTTTATTCAATTTAAAGCTATAGTCTCTTGGTCTTGGTCCGTGCATACGACCACCTCCAACAAAAACACCAGATTTAATAGAACCTGCTCTTGCAGTACCAGTACCTTTTTGCTTCTTAATTTTACGAGTTGATCCTCGCACTGCACCCTTCTCTGTAGATGAATGAGTACCTTGTCTTTGACTCGCTAAATATTGTTTTACATCTAGATATATAGCATGATCATTAGGTTCAACACCAAAAATCTCCTTAGGAAGATTCACTTGCTTACCCGTATCATCACCAGATGTATTTAAAACCTTTACTTTCATTTTTATTTTTCAATAATTACGTATGAACCTTTGTGACCTGGAAGTGCTCCACTAATAACCAATAGGTTTTTCTCAGCATCCACTTTTAAAACTCTAAGGTTTTGCACTTTAACTCTCTCATTTCCCATTTGACCAGCCATTCTAGTTCCTTTGAAAACTCGAGAAGGTGTAGAACCAGCTCCTAACGAACCTGGTGCTCTAAGTCTATTGTGCTGACCGTGAGTAGATTCACCAACACCACTAAAACCGTGTCTTTTTACAACACCTTGAAAACCTTTACCCTTTGATGTTCCAACAACATCAACAAACTCTCCTTCTTCAAACACCTCAACTCCGAAAGAATCTCCTAAATTTTGCTCGCCATCAAAGTCTCTAACTTCTACAACAACTCTTTTTGGTGTTGTTTTAGCTTTTGCAAAATGACCCTTTTCAGGATTATTTGAGCTTTTTTCTTTCTTCTCAACTGAAGAAATCTGTACAGCTTCGTATCCTTCTTTTTCCCCAGTTTTAATTTGAGTAATAAAGTTTGGCTCACAAGCCACCACTGTACAAGCTTCTTTTTTACCTGATTCGGTAAAAATTGAAGTCATTCCTACTTTTCTTCCTATAACACTTAACATGTTTCTTATACTTTAATTTCTACGTCCACACCACTTGGCAATTCAAGCTTCATTAATGCGTCTACTGTCTTTGCACTTGAGCTATAAATATCCATTAATCTCTTGTAAGAACATAATTTAAATTGCTCTCTCGCTTTTTTGTTCACGTGAGGAGATTTCAAGACTGTAAATATCTTCTTTTGCGTTGGAAGTGGAATTGGACCACTGACAATAGCTCCAGTTGCTTTAACAGATTTGACAATCTTTTCAGCTGATTTATCGATCAAATTATGATCGTAAGACTTAAGCTTAATTCTAATTTTTTGATTAATCATTTTATTTATGCTTTTACAGTTGTTCCAGTTGCTTTTGCTATAATCTCAGTAGCTATATTATTTGGAACGATATCATAATTATTAAACTCCATAGTTGACGTTGCACGACCAGAAGTGATAGTTCTCAAATCAGTTACGTATCCAAACATCATTGAGAGAGGAACAAGAGCCTTAACTACTTGAGCACCTCCTTTTTCAGTCATTCCCTGCATCTGTCCTCTTCTTCTATTCAAATCACCAATTACATCTCCCATATTCTCTTCAGGTGTAATCACCTCAAGCTTCATAATCGGTTCTAAAACAACTGGATTTGCCTTTTTAGAAGCTTCTCTAAACGCAAACTTTGCTGCGGTCTCAAATGACAATGAGTCTGAGTCGACTGGGTGGAATGAACCATCAAATAGTCTTACTTTAAGGTTTTGTACTTCATATCCCGCAAGAGCACCATTCTTCATAGCCTCCTTGAAACCTTTTTCAACTGCAGGAATAAATTCACGTGGAATAGCACCCCCTACAATTTCGTTAATAAACTCTAGCCCTTCTTTTCCATCGTCAGCAGGACCCATTTCAACTTGAATATCGGCAAACTTACCACGTCCACCTGATTGCTTTTTATATGTTTCACGATGTGTAACCGAGTTTGAGATAGTCTCTTTATATGCTACTTGAGGCTGACCTTGATTCGCTTCTACATTGAATTCTCTTTTAAGTCTATCAATGATAATTTCTAGGTGAAGCTCACCCATTCCTGAAATTACAGTTTGACCCGTCTCTTCATCTGATTTAACTACAAAAGTTGGATCCTCCTCAGCAAGCTTACCAAGAGCCATTCCTAATTTGTCAACATCTGCTTGTGTCTTTGGCTCAATTGCAACACCAATAACTGGATCAGGAAAATCCATTGACTCAAGAACAATAGGTGCATTTTCTGCACATAATGTATCTCCAGTTCTAATATCTTTAAAACCAATTAATGCAGCAATATCTCCAGCTTGCAATTGTGGGATTTGATTTTGCTTGTTTGCATGCATTTGGAAAATACGAGAAATACGTTCTTTTTTCATAGTACGTGTATTATAAACATAAGAACCTGATTCGAGTACACCAGAATAAGCTCTAGTAAAACATAATCTTCCTACAAAAGGATCAGTAGCAATTTTGAATGCTAATGATGAAAATGGCTCCTCAATAGATGGCTTACGTGAAGTTGGTTCATCTGTTTTTGGATTAGTTCCCTCAATAGCTTCAACATCTACAGGCGATGGAAGGATTTCCATAACCATATCAAGCATTGCTTGTACTCCCTTATTCTTAAATGCTGAACCACACATCATAGGTACAACTTTACCTGCAATTGTAGCTTCTCTTAAAGCATCTAAAATTTCTCTTTCTGTCAAAGATTCTGGATCCTCAAAGTATTTTTCCATTAGATTGTCATCAAATTCAGCAACAGCCTCTAGGAGTTCTTCTCTCAACTGTTTCGCCTCATCAATAATATCTGCAGGTATTTCTATTTCTTGAAAAGTCATCCCTTGATCAGCATCATTCCAAGTTATCCCTCTAAAGTTAATTAAGTCAACAACTCCTCTAAACCCGTCTTCAGCACCAATATTCAACTGAAGTGGCAATGCATGGCTACCCAACATTTCCTTAACTTGGGCACATACATTGATGAAGTCCGCACCTTGACGGTCCATCTTATTTACAAAGCCAATACGAGGGACGTTATAGTTATTTGCTAGTCTCCAGTTAGTTTCTGATTGTGGCTCAACACCATCAACAGCACTAAATAAAAAAACTAAACCATCAAGCACACGTAACGATCTATTTACCTCAACCGTAAAGTCAACGTGACCTGGGGTATCAATAATATTTACGTGATAATCTTGATCTCTGTATTTCCAATTTAAAGTGGTAGCTGCAGAGGTAATTGTAATCCCTCTTTCTTGCTCTTGCTCCATCCAATCCATAGTTGCAGCACCATCATGTACTTCACCTATTTTATGACTTACACCACCATAGTATAAGATACGCTCTGTGGTAGTTGTTTTCCCTGCATCAATGTGAGCAGCAATACCAATGTTTCTTGTAAATTTTAAATCTCTTTTAGACATGACTTATACTCTGAAGTGTGAAAATGCTTTGTTCGCATCTGCCATTTTGTGTGTATCTTCTTTCTTCTTCACTGCAGCTCCTTCACCTTTAGATGCTGCCATAATTTCTCCTGCAAGTTTATTCGCCATTGACTTCTCGTTTCTTTTTCGAGCATAGCTTATCATCCACTTGATCCCAAACGAAACTTTTAAATCCGGTTTTACTTCCATTGGAATTTGAAAAGTAGCACCACCAACTCTACGACTCTTTACCATAACAGATGGCATAACATTGTTTAGGGCTTTTTTCCAAGTTTCAATACCAGCATCTTCTTCTACCTTACCATCAACAATATCAATTGCATCATAAAATATTTTACGAGCTGTTTCTTTTTTACCCTGCATCATCATGTTATTAATAAACTTAGATACCAAAACATCATTGTATCTTGGATCGGGTACTATCTCTCTTTTTCTTGCCTTCGACTTTCTCATTATTTCTTAGCTGCTTTAGGTCTTTTTGCTCCGTATTTACTTCTTCGTTGAGTTCTGCCTTCAACTCCTGCTGTATCTAATGCACCACGAACAATGTGATATCTTACTCCTGGCAAGTCTTTTACTCTTCCTCCTCTAACTAACACAATACTGTGTTCTTGTAGATTGTGACCCTCTCCTGGTATGTAAGCATTTACTTCATTTCCGTTGGTGAGTCTTACCCTTGCCACCTTTCGCATCGCTGAATTAGGCTTCTTAGGAGTGGTCGTGTACACTCGTGTACAAACTCCTCTTCTTTGAGGGCAAGAATTCAGGGCTCTAGACTTACTTTTCTTGGTAAGTTCCTTTCTCCCTTTACGTACTAACTGTTGTATTGTAGGCATATATTTATAT
>Ga0247584_1000087_pt1 | contig 11611 bp, 12 predicted proteins | sample 43RmetaT_FD_189979 | JGI IMG/M metagenome (GOLD analysis project Ga0247584, IMG submission 189979) | Metatranscriptome of seawater microbial communities from Monterey Bay, California, United States - 43R (Metagenome Metatranscriptome) | ecosystem: Environmental > Aquatic > Marine > Coastal... | reverse complement strand
TGTGCTTATAAGGTAAATTATGGAAAAGTACAGAGAATCAGGCGAAAAGAGGATGACCAAGAAGGTGCATCCAGATCGTCTATCGCAGATCGCACTACAAGAAGCAGAGTTTGCTGCACACACTCGCAATAGCTTCTTTGACTCAGCATACGGGGATATCCTTGTAGATTTCTTTATTGAATGGCTGAGAACAGAACCTCATGAAAGCAAGAGTCGAGAACACTTATATGCTTGCTCTATGGCGCTTGGTAGCGTTAAAGAGAAGTTAATTAGTATGGAGACACGAGGCCGGAATATTCCTATCATGGAAGAATTAGGTGAGGTAAATAGTGATGCTTAGAAGCAGCAGAGAATCAATCGATAAAGTAATAGAGAATATTGAAAAGTCAATAGACTATTACATTAATCAACACATTGCAGATATTAATGGAGCTAACCGGATTAGGAATGATGCTAGTACGGTAAGAGGTCTGGTCGAATATCGATCAGCATTAATAGAAATGCTTGAAGAGAATTACGCTCCTAAAAGAAAAAGAGGGAATCCGAACTTCGGAAAGAACAACCCTTATCTTAGCAAGGAGGTAACTGAATAATGGCTGAAGAAAATAATTCTACCCGAGAGGATGACCTATTAGACAACAGCGGTTCTGAAGATCAAATGCTTGCAGACATTCTTAATAAATCTGAAATACTCCAGGAAGCTGGGGTGGTTCCGATGCCCGAAGAATCTCAACCCGAGCCTGAACTTGAGGACTCAGAAGAAACAGGAACAGAAGAAGACCTTGAAGAGCCTGTAGATTCTGCCGAATATGAAGATGATGTTGAACCAGATGATGAAGAAGGAGAAGATGATAGTAAGGAAGACGGAGATGCTGAGGCTACCGAAGTCGAGACTTATTTATTAGATGATCTAGAAGACATTATGGTGACCCATAAAATTGATGGTGAAGAGGTAACTCTACCGCTATCAGATTGGATTGCTGGTTCCGCTACCAAACAACATCTTAGCAAACAAGGTCGTGAAATTGGGGAAGCTCGTAAATCATTAGAGGAAGAGCGTACTCAAAAACTAGGTGAAATAGAAAACTTAGCAACAATTGTAGCAAATGAAGTTTATAGCGAAGAAATGAATCATCAGAAAAAGTATCATGATATCACTCAAAAGTTGTCTCGTGCACAGCTAGAAGGAGATACTTACGAAATTGGTGAGCTAACGCAAGAACAAACTAAAGCTCAAAACGATTATTGGACTGCAAGGAATAAGCGAGAGTCCCTCGCTACACAAGTAGGCCAACAACGACAGGCTTTGCAACAACAACAATTTCAAGAATCTGTTAAACACTTTAATGATACTATTACAGATATTATCCCGGATTGGGATGATAGCATCAAAGACTCTGTGCGTGAATTTGCGCTGGAGGAAGGTCTACCGGAGGCCCTTATTGATGTAGTATCAGATCCTAACTTAGTAAAATTTGTGGATGAGTTTAGACGATTGAAAAAGGGAGTACAAAGTGGCGCTAAAAAGCGTGCTAAGATACCCGCAAAGAAAGTACCTGCTAAGAAAGCTAGAACACCAACTAAACGTAAACAAGATAGGGAAGCAACTGTTAAGGCTCGTGCATTTAAACAAAATGCATCTAATGAAGATCAAATCGAGTTCTTAAAAAAGTTTGCCCCCACACGATAAGCCAGTATTCGGCTAATATATAGGTATAAATAAAATGGCAACAGGACGTTACGGCACCTCCGGTGCATCAACACAAGCGGCTAACGCAACAGGCAACCGCTTTCCTTCAGGCGCATCAAGCGCAGCAGTATCCGAAAAAGAGGATTTGGCAAACTTTATCTCGATGATTACTCGTGATGAAACTCCTTTCATGTCCTCTATCGGCAAAACAAAAGCTACTGGTATTTACCACGAATGGCAAACAGACGAATTGAAAGCTCCCGGCAACTCTCGTGTTGCACAAGGTGCTGACTTTGACGCTGTTACTCCAGATGGTCGTACAACAACTGGTGGTGACCACGGTGCAGGCGGTGGTGTAGTACTTGCAGACGCAGATCGTAATCGCTCTCGTCTTGGCAACTACACACAAATTAACGCTAAAACCGTAGCAGTCTCCGGCACCAAACGTGCGGTAGACCAAGCAGGCGTTGCAGATGAGTATGCTTATCAACTCAAAAAGCGTGGCACAGAAATGCGCCGTGACGTTGAAGCTGATTTGATTCACTCACTTAACGTATCCACTCCAGGTTCCGCTTCAGCAGCAGGTACTATGGCTGGTGTATATTCTTGGGCTTCCAACGTTGTTAACGTTGCATCAACAGATTCCGGTAATACAGCTGCGGCTATCTCTAATGCAGGTGTTACTGCAGCAGAAGCAGGTATTGGCGCGAACAACTTCTCTACTGAGTCTACATCCTCTAACAGAGGTGAGCTTGAGTTGTCCCACATTGACGAAATCATGCAAACAATTTACGAAGCTGGCGGTAAAGCCACTCGTGTTATGCTTTCGCCAAAGAACCGCCGTACATTCTCTGCTAAAGCGAATGCTACAGGTTCAAATGTTCGTCGTAACATTGATGAGTCCGGTAAACTGCGTCAAGCAGTAGACATCTATATGTCTGACTTCGGTGATGTTATGGTAGAGCCAAACTACATCATGGGCCTTGCTGCAACAGCAACAGGTACAGGTGGTACTTCCGCTGACGCAGTATCTATCCAAGATGCGTTTGCTCTGGTATACGATCCAATGTGGTTCAAAATGGCTACTCTCCGTCCTATGCAGGAAGTTGACGTAGGTCAAAACGGTGACTCCACAGTAGGTATGTTCGTTGAAGAGTGTACTCTTGAGTGTTCTAACCCTAACGCTTGGGGTGTAATCGCTAACATCGGCGCTTAAAATTACTATAAGGGGGCACCTTCGGGTGTCCTCTTTCTTGATAGGAGTAATAAATGTTAATTAAGATTACAGCAAACGCCAACGCACTAGTAGTTAGTGGTGAAACATTAATCGGAGCTTCACAAGAAGCTACTTTTGGTTTGGGTGGTGAGAATCACGTAGAAGTAGATCCCAGTACAGGTAAAATTACTAAAGTATATTTGTCTAGACCGGGTGCTACACATAACATAATTGCGATAGGTTCTACTGCAACTACTGTATATAGAATTCAGGTAGGCAATCCTACAAATAATGGTGATTTTAGTACTTATATAGACTCACTATAAATAAAAGGCACAGCATGGCAAAGTTTACACATAGTTCTTTAACCGGAGATCTTACGGGACAAATGGTTACTGACAATACAGGTGGTAGTGTATGGAGAGTTGAAGGAAACATTTCAGACACTATACAAGATATTAAAAAAGAAAGAGAAGCAGGAAGGAATAAAAAATCACATTATCAGAAAATGTGTTCTATTCCAAACGTAATTGTATTAGAGCTAAATACTAAATATAACCTGGATATACTAGATCCTGAGTTTATGAGTGACCCTGCTAAGAAAAAGAGACTGGTATATTTGTTGAAAACAGAATACCCAGACTTACTAGTAATGACATAGGGATTTATTATGGCTACATACGTAGAATTTGTAGGATCTGGTGATTTCACTGGAACCAACGCAGGAATGATTAGGGACTGGGCAAACAGAGATGTATCCGTCCTTTCTAACTCGGTAGTAACAAAGTGTTTTGATTACGCCGCAGATAAGGCTTACAGAACACTACGTGTGCCGCCACTTGAAGTTACAAGAACTTATGTGGTAGAAGGAACTCAAGATGAATTAGATGCTGCAGGAGCAGTAGGTTCTCCGGATGTTAGCCCTAGTGCGTTTTTAGGAGGGGGCGCGGTTCTTTCTATAACCGTTCCTCTTGATATGATTGAAGTTATTTTTGTAAGGAATGCCAATGTTCTTAATAAGAATCCGGGTATTGTATACAATGAAAAAGTAGACAACAGAACTTTTAATGACGGCTTTGGTCAAACAAAAGATTTTTTCTTTTACACAAGAATAGGCAATCAATTAAAACTACACGGCAACTTTAAAAGATTAGATGAGATAGAACTACACTATTACAGAAGACTACCTGCTCTGGATGCTACTTACTCTGGTACTTTTAATAACTGGAAGTCAGCTTTAGGCACACTAAATATAATTGAAGCATCTACTACTACTTATGCAGTTACAGTTAGCGGTGGCAAGTATTTTATTGATGGGTCTCAAAATCCAACTTTAGCTTTTGTTAGGGGTAATACTTATATATTCGATTTAAGCGACTCTTCACTAGGATCGCACCCTCTTAGATTTGCAACTGCAGCAGATGCATCGGGAGGAAGTGAATACACTACTGGCGTAACAGTAACCGGGACCCAGGGCACGTCAGGTGCCAAAGTAACTATTATTGTAGCAGATTCGGCTCCAAGTGCACTTTACTATTATTGCACAAACCACGCAGGTATGGGTAATTCAATAAGCGTTTCTTCAGCGGTAGGGGTTGCAACAACTTACTCTGCTGCAGTAGATAAAACCGAAGCCTCTTTTAACTCAAGACTAGCCGAAGACGCAAGCTACTGGGTAGGTGAAGAAGCCTCTCACTGGCTTAGAGACGAGAATGAAAGAATAGTATTGTTTGGTGCTTTACTAGAAGTATTTATTTATTTAAATGATAATGAAGAAATTTTAAAGTATCAACAGTTATTTGACAAAGAATTAGAAGAACTGAATAAAGAAGAAACTAACAGAAAATCAAGAGGTGGTAATTCCACTATATCGTTTACCGGCAACAACTTAATCTAAGAGGGTAACATGGCATTTAAAAAATTAAATAACGAAACTACCTCTGTAGATAATGGAGGTAGCTTCGATACAGGTGGCCAAGAGCCAATATCTATTACAAGTGAATCAGCGGCTAACGCTTTACAGGCTGCTAATTCCGCTGCCGCTGCTCTTGCTGCTAAGATCGCGGCAGAGCTAGCGGAAACAAACGCTGAAACAGCAGAAACAAATGCCGAAACAGCTGAGACTAACGCGGAAACAGCTGAAACAAATGCATCGGCAAGTGCAGTTGCTGCAGAGGCAAGTAAAGTTGCGGCAGCAAGTAGTGTTATTACAATTCAAAATACTGTGACAGCGACGGCTGCAAGTGCTGCTGCAGCTGCCGCCTCCGCTACTGCCGCTCAAACTGCAGAAACTAATGCAGAGACAGCAGAAACTAATGCAGAGACATCCGAAACAAATGCAAGCAATTCGGCTAGTGCGGCGGCAAATTCTGCTACCGCTGCTGCAAACTCAGCAAGTGCCGCTGCCTCTAGTGCTACTGCATCAGAGACCGCTAAGCTAGCAAGTGTTGCTGCGAAAACTGCTGCAGAAACAGCAGAGACTAACGCTGAAACTGCTGAAACAAACGCTGAGACAGCTGAAACAAATGCTGCAGCTTCAGCAAGCAGCGCTTCAACTTCAGAAAATAACGCTGCCACAAGTGCTGCTACCTCTTCTGCTCAAGCAGTTATTTCTACAACAAAGGCAGGAGAAGCCGCAACTTCAGCAAGCAATGCGGCTACTTCGGCAACTTCTGCCGCATCAAGTGCATCTATTGCTCAAACAGCAACTACTGTTGCCGCACAATTCTTAGATACTTATTTTGTTTCTGCTAGTCAACCAACAGGTTCTAACGTCACATTGGGCGATCTTTGGTTTGATACCACTAACAATACAATGAAAGTGTACGGTGCAAGTGGATTTCAAAATGCAGGTTCATCAGTTAACGGAACAACGGAACGTAAAGATTATATTGCAGGAACTCCTTCAAGTGGATACTCTGGTTCCTTAACTACTTTCCCTGCTGTATACGATCCAACCTACGTTGATGTATATTTTAACGGGGTTAAACTAGCGACCTCTGACTTTACTGCAACAGACGGAGCTAATGTAGTATTAAGCGCTGCCGCAACTTCTTCGGATATAATTTCTATTATTTCTTATGGAACTTTTCTGCTAGCAGATCATTATAACAAAACAATAGTCGATAGTTTAATCGATGATGTAGAAACTTTAGCATTGGCAGGTATATAAAATGGCTTTAAACACAAGTACTCTTGAGACAAATCTTAACACAAAAATGAACGCCACAACAGGCACAACAGAAGGCAAGGAGTTCTTGCTATTAGGCAAGGCTGTAGAAGCACTTACTCCTACGGTTACAGTAGCTGCAGTAGTTGCAGAAGGTACTACACAAGTAGGACTTGTTAATACGGCAGGTACTACACAAGTCGGACTTGTTAATACGGCAGGTACTACTCAGATAGCAGCAGTACAAGCGGCTGCGACTGGCTATGCCCCGTTAGCCGACCCAACCTTTACAGGTGTTCCAGCAGCACCCACGGCAGGTGCAGGTACAAACACAACGCAATTAGCTACAACTGCATTTGTAAATGGTGAAGTAGCTGCGTTAGTAGATAGCGCACCGGGTACACTGGACACGTTGAATGAACTAGCCGCTGCTCTTAATGATGACGCTAACTTCAGCACTACAGTTACGAACAGCATTGCAACTAAGATGCCTCTGGCTGGTGGCACGTTCACTGGCGATGTGTCCTTCGGCGACAACGACAAAGCCATCTTCGGCGCTGGTTCTGACCTACAGATTTACCATGATGGAACTCACAGTTTTATTCAAGACATTGGCACTGGTAATTTACGTTTAAAGGGTACAGATGTTCGCATAGAAAGTAATTCTGGTTACGATATGCTTTCAACAGTAGATGCTGCTGGTGTTACTCTTTACTATGCAAATAATTCTAAACTCGCCACCACAGCGGGTGGTGTTTCAGTAACTGGAACTGTTGACACGACAGGGACTATTACTTCTGGTGGCAATATAGTTACTGGTACGGATACTGGTAAAATTATGGCTGGGGCGTCTAATGATATCCAAATTTATCACGATGGGTCGCATAGCTACATCAGGGATACAGGAACAGGTGGACTAAAGATTGATGCATCTGAGCTTTATATAAGCAATGCCGCAAGCAACGAGTCTATGATTAATGCGATTCAAAATGGCGCTGTAACCCTTTACTACAACAACGCTGCTAAAATCGCCACCACCAGCACAGGCGCAGACGTAACAGGCGAACTAATAGCCGACAGCTACAATGAGACCTACTCGGCCTTGTCTGGTACATCCCCAGCGGTTAACTGCCACAATGGTAACGCCTTCAGCCTAGTTCTCTCTGGCAACACTACCTTTACATTCACTAACCCACCCGCATCTGGGACAGCTTACACGTTCAGCGTTGAAATCATCCAGAACAGCGGTGGCTCAGGCTACAGTGTAACTTGGCCTAGCTCAGTAGACTGGCCTGCTGCTACAGCACCTACCCTTACAGCGGATGCAAACGCAAAGGACATCTTTGTGTTCACCACCCGTGACGGTGGAGCTAACTGGTATGGATTTACAGCTGGACAGGCATTAGGATAAGGAGTATATATAATGGCAACTAAAAAGAAAATGCTCCAAGCCGCTGCTGGTGCTGCTGGCGGTGGGCCACCTGATATTACAGATGTGTTCAGCACTTATTTGTATGAGGGCAATGGCTCTACAAAAACGATCACCAACGACATTGACCTTGCTGGTGAGGGTGGGTTGGTTTGGATTAAGTCTAGAAACCTCAATAACGGTTCTCATTACCTGTTTGACACAGAGAGAGGTGTCACCCCTAGTGCGGGTAAGTTTATTTCTACAAACAACAATAATCCAGAATCTACAACAAATAACTTTGGTGTTTCTTCATTTAACAGTGATGGTTTTTCCTTGCTTGGTGGGTGGAGCGGAGTGAACGGAGTTCATGACCACGCCTCTTGGACATTCCGCAAAGCCCCTAAGTTCTTTGATGTGGTGACGTATACTGGGGATGGGTCTACTACTAAGACAGTCAGCCATAATCTTGAATCTACCCCAGCTATGATTATCTTTAGACGCACTGATAATACAGGCCACTGGGTTACTTGGCATAAAGATACTCCTCTCAGTGGTTACACCCAACCCTTTTTGCGCTTGAATGGTGACTTTCCCCCCACTTCATTAGGAGAGTACGGAAACAGTCTAGTACCTACAAGCACCTTTATTAGAACTCCTGTACACTCCAACGCAGGTAATAGCTCAGATAGTGTAAATGTGTCTGGCGCATCATACGTAGCTTACCTCTTCGCACACAACAATGGTGACGGTGAGTTCGGCCCTGATGCTGACCAAGATATTATCAAGTGTGGTAGTTTTACCTGTGACTCTAGTGGGGCTGCTCTTGTTGGCCCTGACCTTGGATTTGAACCTCAGTGGGTATTGGTAAAAAACGTCACAAGCACCGCTAGTGGCGGTTGGTGGTTGTTTGATAGCACACGGGGTTTTACTGTTGATGGTGGTGGTACTGCTTATTTACTCGCAAACAGTAACGCCCAAGAATACAGTTTTAGCGGCTCAACCATGAACCTTACTAATACTGGTTTTAAGATGCCCAGTAATGCTTTTGCGCCGGGGCAAACCTTTATCTACATGGCAATTCGCCGTGGCCCTCTTGCTCCACCTGAGAGTGCGACTGAGGTGTTTGATGTGCAAACATTCACTGGTAATGGTTTGACTAATCGTAAAATTAACACTGGGTTTGTTGTAGATGCAAACATTACTTGGGGGCTGAATGGCAAACCTGCTTGTTTGGCTCCTAGGTTTATTAATGGTATGCACGAAGTAAGTGCACCTGGCTTTGGTTACGACAGTCTACCTGATTGGTTAGATGATGACTATAACGATGGGTTTATATACCCAGCCGTTTACTCTTACAACAATGCTACCAATGTACCATTTATCTCATATAGTTGGAATAGAGCGCCCGGCTTCTTCGACGTTGTGGCCTACAAGGGTGACGGAACAGCAAATCAAACATTTAGCCATGGACTAGCTGTTAAACCAGATATGGTATGGATTAAAAATAGGGATCGCACTCAAGATTGGTGGGTAGGGTTAGACGACAGCATCTTTAATCTTGATGGCAGGTTAAACGATGCTAGTGACTTTGGTTCTAATGTCATGGGAACATTTACGGACACTACTGTACAAACGCTTAATCAAAATCAGTATGCAACAAATTACAGTGGAGACTCCTACATATCCTACCTCTTCGCAAGCCTCCCCGGTATATCGAAGGTGGGGAGCTATACGGGTGATGGAACCACAAACGGCTCTAAAGTTATCGACTGTGGATTTAGTAATGGTGCTAGGTTTGTACTTCTTAAAAAGGCTAGTGGTAGTGGTGGTGAGTGGTATGTTTTTGATACAACTAGGGGCATAGTAAGTGGCAATGAAGGCAGACTTGAACTAAATACAACTGCAGCAGAAGCTGCCTCTGATGATTTTATTGACCCTGCTAGCAGTGGTTTTGCTGTAAATGGTCACATTAATCAATCTAATGAAACATACATCTTCTACGCAATCGCATAACAATCAACACTTATAAGGAGAATCAACTATGAGTGAATACAGACACACAGAAACAGGCGAAGTTAAGACCCAAGGTCAATGGCGTAGCCACTACAGCAACGTATCTTTGCCTCGTACATGGAAGCAAGCAACCTTGGATGGCCTCAATTTAGAGGCCGTCCTACGCAGCCCAGCGGCTACAACTACACAGTATCAAACGTCTGTGCGTGATGGTGTTGTCCAAGACGCTAATGGTAACTGGGTAGAAAACTACGTTGCACGAGATATTTTCGCTGACACCACTGACGAGGCTGGCGTAACAACCACCAAGGCAGAGCATGAAACTGCATACCAAGCTACCTTGGATGCAAGCGTGGCCGAGAGTAACCGTAGTAAACGTAATACACTACTGGCCGAGACAGATTACTTTGCTTTAACGGATGTAACAATGGACGCTGCTATGACAAACTATCGTCAGGCTCTGCGTGATATATCTTCACATTCTAATTGGCCTAATCTAGAAGAAACGGACTGGCCTACGAAGCCTGTATAGGGGAATACCGACATGAGTAAAGCAAGAGACTTAGCCAACTCCGTATCTGCAGGGGGATTGGATGCCGATTTACTAGATGGGCAGCAGAGCAGCTACTACACAGGGTATTCCGATACAGCAGTAGCTAACTTGGTAGATTCTTCCCCTGCATCTTTAAACACACTAAATGAACTAGCGGCAGCTCTTGGCGATGATGCTAATTTTAGTACTACTGTTACTAATAGTATTGCCGCTAAATTACCCTTATCTGGCGGCACCATGACGGGCGATATAGCTTACGGCGACAACGTAAAGGCTACCTTTGGTGCATCTAGTGACCTACAGATTTATCATAACGGGACAAACAGTGTTATTGTTGATAATGGTACTGGCAATCTTTCGTTACAGTCAAATGGAACAGAGGTTAATGTTTGGGATGCTACAAACAGTCAGCATATGGCTCAGTTCATATCGGGCGCACAAGTCAGCCTTAGATATAATGGTTCAGAAAAACTCGCCACCACCAGCACAGGCATCTCAGTCACAGGCTCAGTAGACTTTGGCGATTGGACAATCACCGAAAGCGGCGGTTCCCTATATTTCGCCACAGGCGGCACGAACAAGATGAAGCTAGACGCATCTGGCAACCTTGATGTTGTCGGCTCAGTCAATTCCAACGCAACAATTACTTAATTCAATTAGCTAATAGGAGAATCCGAAGATGGCTATTAAAATTGCAGGCACAGAGGTTATTAGCGATGACAAGCGCATCCTGAATAACGAAAGCCTCCCCGACATTCGCCCCAGCCTATTGTTGGACTTTGCCAACAGCAAGACCCTTGATCCACGCATCACGTTTACCCGTGGCTCCACTGCGACTTACTGGGATGGTAAGACTACTGCTAAGGCTGAGGAGAATTTGACACCTAAAAGTCAAGAATTTCACAACTGGTCTTTAAACAATGGTACTGTGACCGCAGACAGCACAACCGCACCAGACGGGACAACAACGGCTGATACCTTTACGGCTACAGCAGCAAACGCAAAGATTTCACTTACAAGAACATACGGTGACGGTGGTGACGCTACATTTTCTGTGTGGATCAAAAGGAAAACAGGCACTGGTAACGTGGAAATCTCACACGCTATATTCGGATCATCTACCGTTGTATCTGTAACAAGTGATTGGCAAAGATTTGAGGTCACAACAGCCTTATCGTCTGCAAACAGAAGTTACGGCATTAAATTAGCTTCAAGTGGTGATGAAATATACCTCTGGGGTGCACAGCTAGAACAACGCAGTTCAGCCACAGCCTACACCCCGACAACCTCTAGCCCCATCGTGAAGTACCAGCCCGTGCTGCAAACAGCGGCATCAGGTGAGGCACGGTTTGACCACGATCCTGTGACAGGGGAAAGCAAGGGCTTGCTGATTGAGGAAGCTAGGACGAATTTGGTTACTTATAGTGTTCCAGACGCAATAAACTGGCCCGCTTCAAATGCAACACGCACAGCGAATGCAGCGGTTTCACCAGATGGTGGCATAAATGCCCTTAAGGCACAAAAGCAAGGTATTGGTGAAAATGACAGGATTCGCATAG
>Ga0247584_1000078_pt1 | contig 12170 bp, 6 predicted proteins | sample 43RmetaT_FD_189979 | JGI IMG/M metagenome (GOLD analysis project Ga0247584, IMG submission 189979) | Metatranscriptome of seawater microbial communities from Monterey Bay, California, United States - 43R (Metagenome Metatranscriptome) | ecosystem: Environmental > Aquatic > Marine > Coastal... | reverse complement strand
GGCAAGATCATAACTCTGCATCCTTTGGCCATTGACGAAGAGGAGACGGAGAATGACAACGATGTTTGGAATGACAGGAAAACGTAAGACTTCATCGTACATTTGAAGGCTGAGTTTTTCCAATTTTCCTATGTTTGCTCTCTCATGATTCAGACCCTAATCGTCGGTTTCTCCAACTTTTACTTTATTGGAATATTCGGTGAAAGGGATTGGAATCCAACTCTCACATTGTTCACAGTAATGGCAATTCATAGAATATACTTACTAATGATTCTTCTCTGGGACTACCACAAGAAAAATCATCCGACTAACTCGACCACTGTCAATCTTGACACATGCAAGTTGGACGGAGATTTAAACACGTATTATTATTTATATATTTGTTGTCTTACAGTACATGTATTAAATAGTAATAAATTTAAAATCTCAGTAGCGCAAGGGTGAGTAACACATTTTTATTTTCAACAAATTTAATTAAATAATAAAATAAAAAATGCCAATTAATATTTGCGTAAGTGTAATATATTATATATATTCTATTTAATTTTTTATTGTATATTATTTATAAATATAAATAGTTAATACTATAATATTTATATTTATATTAATTAATAAGTTATAATTAAAATATGAAAATATGAGTTAAGATAATATTATTATAATTTTATAATATAAGATCATATTAATTTTGTACATATCTTTTTTATAATAATGAGTATAAAATATTAATTATATATAATAACTTCCAAATAAAAATTAAAAAATGTATAAGTAAATACGTTATTTTTCTTTTGTTGCATTTTTATTTAAAGATAATACTAGTAATAATTTTGTTACTAATATCGTTTGTTGGTATTTTTATGTTGAAGAAAGTTTTTATCTAATTTATAATTAAACCTATCATCATTTTATTATTTTCTCATTTTATATGTTTAAATTTTTAAATGATTTATTTAATAGTTATGAATAGAATAAGCTGATATACTTCTAGCTGGGTTGTGAGATTGTCCAGTCACATGGGAGCTGAAAAACATCCCACCGTCGGCAGCAGTGGAGAATATTGGTCAATAAACTAAAGTTTGAACCAGCATTCCGCGTAAGATGATAAATTTACAAAGGTAAATTACGAAGACTAAGGAAGTTGTAAAATCTGTCCGCAAGTTAGTAAATTGAATAAACATGTTAGAACCCCAGGCTAAAAAGGTGCCAGCAGCTGCGGTAATACCTTGGTGGGGGAGCGTTATTCGCCTTTACTGGGCGTAAAGTATGGCTAGGTGGCTTAAGAAGTCCTAAAGTAAACCAAAATAGTAATTAATTTATTTAGGAAACCTTAATGCTAGGGATTTTAAGAAGTTTACGATACCTATAACCTAGGGATAAAATATTGCAAGGTTATTAGAGATCACCAAAGGCCTCGGCAGTTTGCTATTAATATCCGACACCGAACCATTTAAGTACGAGTATCGAATAGGATTGGAGACCCTAGTAGTTCGTACCGTGAATTGATGGACATTATATGTAAAATTAGTTGATTTTTTGCGTACAAGTTAACGCTTAAATGTCTCGCTTGGGGAGTAAGGCTGCAAAGGCTAAACTTAAATAGATTGGCGGGAGTTTGTTTGAACGGTGGAGCGTGTGGATTAATTCGATAATCCACGCCTAATCTTACCAACGTATTGTATAGCTTTATGTATTTTTTAGATAGATACGACGTATAAGTTATAAGCTGGTACTGCATGGCTGTCGTCAGCTCGTGTTTTAGAATTTTATATTTACTTACACAACGAACGAAACCCATATGTTAAATTTTAGATTTATATTATTTTTAATGAAACTTTTGTGCATTAACTTGCTTTAATTTTTAATTAAAGTACGTATTAAGCGTACATTGCTTAAAGATATATTATCTCTTTTATATTTTTAATAAATACACTGCGGAATTGGTTATCAAGGCCTATACTGTACACTATTCTCTATTTTTAGGTGGTTAATAGGTTTTAACGCCTGTTATCACTTAAAGTCGGTTTTACTTTAGGTACCTTGGTTATCTTGTTACTTAATTATTACCTCAGTAGTGATAGTTAGTATAATATCTAGTTTATAGAGGCAACTAGTTTCGAGGAGGTTTGGGAGAAGTCAAGTCATTATGGTCTATATACGTTGGGCTTCACACGCGCTACAAGGATAAAGACAAATAGTTGCTTTTGGGGTTAACCTAGTGCTAATCTATAAAAATTATCAAAGTTCTAATTGGGGGTTGAAACTCACCCCCATGAAGTGGGAATCGTTAGTAATCGTAAATCAGAATGTTACGGTGAATGATCTGTCAAACTTTGCACACACCGCCCATCACGCTCGAAGAATTGTCTCGGCTGGAAGCTAACCCTTAGCTATAGAGTTGTGTAGAATGTTTTTGGCTAGTTTTATAGTTGAAATCCTATTCCTCATTTAAATGTACTAGTTTTTGCTGGTAACGACTCTTTAAGTTTTGGGAGTCAGAGACGGGGTAGTAATTTGAGCGAAGTTGAAACAAGGTAATGGTAGGGGAACCTGTTGTTGGATTATAAAATAAACATCTTCAATAGATTTTAACTAGTAAATTATTCACGAAAAGAATTAATATGGTTATGTATAAACCTCACCCGCAGACCGTGCCCTATTAATTAATTAATTAATTGGTTAATTTGGTTAGTAGTCGTAGTCTACGTTATACCACCTGTGGTATGTACGGGGTTTAGGGAGTATTAAATAGTAAGATACCGTAGCACTAAGGGGATGCCTAGGCATTAAGTATTAGGCGGGTACAAATCCGATAGTTTGTTGTTAGCTTTAAAAGTTGGTATCAACAACTTAAATATAAATTTATTAGTGAAGAGAAACATCTTATTAACTAATTTTTCTAAATCAACTGAGTTTAAGTTAGTAGCGGTGAGCGAAAATTTAATTAGCCTAAAACAATATATTTAGTTTTCTTAAAGCTTTTTTAAGCTCTATGATCCTAAAGGTTTATTATCAAAGTTAGGTGTGGGTTACCACACCCCGTAATTAGCTTGATGTTTTTGAAAATTCAACCTAGGGTAGTTATAGTCTACAATAGCTTTTTACAAAAAACATCTTATTAACTAATTTATCTAAATCAACTGAGTTTAAGTTAGTAGCGGTGAGCGAAAATTTAATTAGCCTAAAACAATAACAAAATTTTAGGAGAAGGCTTAACGTACGATGACGTTTTATTAGTTCCAGCTTTTTCAGAAATACTTCCAAGAGAAGTTAATATTCAGACAAAATTTACCAAAAACATAACGATCAACGTTCCAATAATTTCTGCAGCGATGGATACGGTTACAGAATCTTCTTTGGCCATTGCTATTGCTAGAGAGGGAGGGATAGGTGTTCTTCACAAAAATATGACTACAGAGCAACAAGCTCAAGAAGTTAGAAAAGTAAAACGTGCAGAAAGTGGGATGATTTTGGATCCGGTTACTTTGCCTTTAAACGCATTAGTTCAAGAAGCTAAAGCCAATATGAAAGAACACCGAATTGGAGGAATTCCTATTGTAGATGCAGATGGAACCTTAAAAGGGATTGTTACCAATAGAGACTTGCGTTTTGAACATGACAATCAAAGACCCATTGTAGAAGTTATGACAAGTGAAAACTTGGTAACAGCTCCTGTTGGGACTTCCCTAAAAGATGCGGAAAAAATTCTTCAAAAAAATAAAATTGAAAAACTATTAATTGTAGATGAAGTATATAAATTAAAAGGTTTAATTACTTTTAGAGATATTACAAAAGTAACACAAAAACCCATCGCAAATAAAGATACCTTTGGTAGGTTAAGAGTTGCTGCGGCCCTTGGAGTTACTGCTGATGCTGTAGATAGAGCAGAGGCTTTGGTTCATGCAGGGGTAGATGCTGTTATTATAGATACCGCACATGGACATACAAAAGGGGTGGTGACAGTTTTAAAAGAAGTAAAAGCTAAATTTCCAACTTTAGATGTTGTCGTTGGAAATATTGCGACCGCATCAGCAGCCAAATATTTGGTTGAAGCGGGAGCAGACGCTGTAAAAGTTGGTATAGGTCCTGGTTCAATTTGTACGACAAGAGTAGTTGCAGGAGTTGGTTTTCCTCAGTTTTCTGCAGTTTTGGAAGTTGCTGCCGCGATAAAAGGAAGTGGAGTTCCTGTCATTGCAGATGGTGGAATTCGCTATACAGGAGATATCCCAAAAGCAATTGCAGCTGGAGCAGATGCTGTAATGTTAGGCTCCTTGCTAGCTGGAACCAAAGAATCACCAGGTGAAACCATTATATATGAAGGAAGAAAATTTAAGTCTTATCGAGGAATGGGGTCTGTAGAAGCCATGAAACAAGGTTCTAAAGATCGATATTTTCAGGATGTAGAAGCAGACATTAAAAAATTAGTTCCCGAAGGAATTGTAGGTCGTGTTCCATACAAGGGAGAGTTACACGAAAGTATTCACCAATTTATAGGAGGGTTAAGAGCTGGAATGGGCTATTGTGGAGCAAAAGATATTTCTACCCTAAAAGAAACGGGACAATTTGTTAGAATTACTGCCAGCGGAATTAACGAAAGTCACCCTCATGATGTGGCAATAACCAAAGAGGCACCTAATTATAGCAGAAGATAGCCTCCTTTTAACATTATAATCATACAAAAAAAGCCGAGTAAAAATAACTCGGTTTTTTTTATAAAAACTTTTTTTTGTAACTTTAAACACATTAAACCCTAAATCCTTAATTTTTTGTTATGAAAAAAAACACCTTTTTTAAAATTTTATTATTTACCATTCCTTTAACAGCATTTGTATTAATGTCTAATTCTGGAGGAAGAACTGGAGCATATTCTGGTTCTCCTGGAGATGTCAATAATTGTACTGCTTGTCATTCTGGTGCATCAGTAAGTGAAAGTAATATTACCATTACTACTAATATCCCCTCCACAGGCTATGCTTTTAATACGCAGTATGACGTAACCATTACAAATACTGCAGGAGGATCTAGAAATGGGTTTCAAGTTACTGCCGAAAAAGATAGTAATAATTCCAAAGCAGGAACATTCTCTATTGCAAATGGATCAAATGATACACGAGCGGTAAATGGCAATTCTCACATTACACACACTAGTTCTGGTAATAATCAGAGCTCCTGGTCATTCAAGTGGACATCACCCTCTTCTGATGAAGGAAAAATTACATTTTATGGGGCCTCAGTTTCTGGGAACGGTAATGGGAGAAATTCAGGAGATCAAGTTTATATAGGCAGTTCTGGTTCAACTTCGTCTCTAAGTTTTACCCAAGAAAAAGGGTTGAATTTTGATATATTTCCTAATCCAGCTTCAGAAAATCTAAGGATCCAACTACCCTCTGGTGTAGAGGATGCCTCCGTTGAGTTTTATGATTTTATTGGTAGATTGGCATTCACTCAAAAAGTATCGAAAACAATTAATGATATCAATGTCCATGATTTAAGTACTGGAGTGTATATTGTAAAAGTGCTTGCAGATAACAAAATAGGAACGAAGAAGTTTATTAAAAAATAATCATTCCCTTGTTACAAAAGAAAAAAATAAAACCGATTGTACTAATTCAGTCGGTTTTTTTATTAAAATTTTAAAGTAACTTTGTACCAGTTAAAAAAAGCTGAAATGAATTATATTCTATTTGATGGAGATGTTAGAAATGCTCTATTACCCTTTACATATACAAAACCAGTTGCCGATATTAGAATAGGAATTTTAACCATTAGAGAAAAATGGGAGAAGTATTTAAACTATACTACAACTACGATTACAGAAGAATATTTGGAAGAAAAGTACCCCATGGTAGAAATGGAGGTAAATATCATGATAAATGCTTCTTTTTGCCCGACTCCGTCTTTGGTTGAAAAAGTAAAAAACTTGTCGACCAATGAAGCCATATTCAAAGGTGAGGATGTGATTGCTTTTTACACTTCAGATTCTCAAGAGGAAGTGAATTTTGAAGACTATACTCAAATTGAGTTTGATGAAGAGCTTCTTCAAATAAAAAATACTTGGGATATTTTTTCATTAAATGAGAAAGCTATTCAACAAGATTTTGATTTAATTACTAGGGGAAGAAAATCACAGCCCATACCCGAAGGAACAAGACATCTTTGTAAAGAGAATATTTTCATTGAAAAAGGTGCAAAAATCAATTTTGCCATTTTAAATGCTTCTTCAGGTCCTATTTATATTGGGAAAGAGGCTGAAATAATGGAAGGTTCAGTCGTAAGGGGACCTTTTGCAATGTGTGAACACTCCGTATTAAAATTGAGTACTAAAATATATGGAGCAACAACATTGGGACCTTATTGTAAGGTAGGTGGCGAGGTTAATAATTCTGTTTTAATGGGATATTCTAATAAAGGGCACGATGGTTTTCTTGGAAATTCTGTTTTAGGAGAATGGTGTAATTTAGGAGCAGATACAAACAATTCTAATCTTAAAAATAATTATGCAGAAGTAAAATTATGGGATTATCAAACCGAACGTTTTGCTAAAACTGGATTGCAATTTTGTGGTTTAATAATGGGAGATCATTCTAAATGTGGTATCAATACCATGTTTAACACAGGAACCGTAGTAGGAGTGAGTGTCAATATTTTTGGAAGCGGATTTCCAAGAAATTTTGTCCCTTCTTTTAGTTGGGGAGGAGCCTCAGGATATACAGAATATAAAACAAATAAAGTTTTTGAAGTAGCAGGAGTAGTTCTAAAACGTAGAAATTTGGTTTTTGATGAAAAAGATCAAAAAATATTAGCACATATTTTTGAAGAAACTAAAAAATATAGAAATTACTAAGATCTCATTAACAATGAATCGAGTTTGTTAATACGTTCAATCTCTTATTAGGTTTTAATAAGCGTCTACATCAATGATAAAACGAATGGGTCTAAACATACTTACTGCTTCAAAAGTATTCTTAATCTTTTGAAGCTGTTTTTTTGTAGTTACTAAACTTTGTTTAGGTGGAATTTTAATAATGATATTTTTAATATATTGATTCCTTATTCTAGATATTGCAGGTGCAGTGGGGCCTAAAACAAACTCACCAAAAGAATTTTGAAAAGCTTTTGCCAGCCAATTGATACCGCTATCAACTTTGTTGTAATCTCTGTGTTTTAGGGTTATTTTAATAAATCTGTAATAGGGTGGGTACTTATATTGCCAGCGTTCTTGTAATTGTTCCTTATACATCTCTATATAATTTGTTGTGGCTACCTGCTGTAAAATTTGATGATAAGGATTGAAAGTCTGTATAGCAACATTTCCTTGTTTTTTATTTCTCCCTGCTCTACCCGAAACTTGAACCATCATTTGATATGCTCTCTCGTGTGCTCTAAAGTCTGGAAAATTTAACATAGAATCTGCATTTATGACCCCTACTAAAGAAACATTATTAAAATCTAATCCTTTGGAGAGCATTTGTGTTCCAACCAAGATATCAATTTCTCTTGCCTCAAAAGCACCAATTATTTTTTGATAACCATGTTTACCTCGAGTAGTGTCTAAATCCATTCTTCCAATTGTGTAATTGGGAAATAATTCTTTTAATTCTATTTCTATTTGTTCAGTTCCAACCCCTTTATGATCTATAGAATTACTTCCACATGCATCACAATTATTTGGCATCGCTCGTTGATAATTACAGTAATGACATTTTAATTCATGCTTAAATTTATGATAAGTCAGACTTACATCACAATTAGGACATTGAGGAGAAGCACCACAGGTTGTACATTCAACAACGGGAGAAAAACCTCGTCTGTTTTGAAATAAAATAACCTGTTCTTTCTCGTTTAAAGCCTCTTGAATGAGATGTATCAATCTATCAGAAAAATGACCTTTCATTTCTTTTTTTCTGTACTTCTCTTTTGCATCGATCAATTCTATTTTAGGTAATAAAACATTTCCATAGCGTTTATTCAATTCAACAAAACCATATTTATGTTGTTGCGAATTGAAATAGCTCTCCAAAGAGGGGGTTGCAGAACCTAATAAAATTTTTGCTTTATGAATTTTAGCTAATACAATAGCAGCATCTCGAGCATTGTATCTTGGTGAGGGTTCAAATTGCTTATAAGAGGTTTCGTGCTCTTCGTCAACAATGATTAATCCTAAGTTAGAGAATGGTAAAAAAATGGAGGACCGTGCTCCTAAAATGATTTGTGTTTTAGTTTTATTTTCTATGAGATTATTCCAAACTTCTACGCGTTCATTCATAGAATATTTAGAATGAAAAACAGAAATTTGATTTCCAAAATAAAACTGTAAGCGTGTAATAATTTGAGTTGTGAGTGCAATCTCTGGCAATAAGAACAATACTTGTTTACCCTGTTCTAAAACTTCTTGTATCAGTTTTGTATAAACCTCAGTTTTACCAGAACTCGTAATTCCATGTAAAAGTGTTACGTCTTTTTTTGTGAAGGTTTCTTTAATTTCTGAAAAGGCTTTTTCTTGAAATTCATTCAATGTTTTCAAAGAATTTATAGCACCTTTAAATTGAATTCTATCTGTTTGAATGTGATAAAATTCAAAGATATTTTTTTCAACTAATGATTTTAAAATACTTGAAGAAATTCCAGCACTTTTCTCTAATAATTTGGCCTTTATGGGTTTATTTAGAGATAATAATTGAAAAAATGTTAGTACGGCCTCTCGTTGTTTTTTTGCTCTTGAAAGTTCTTTGACTAATTTTTCTAATGCATCCTCTGAAGTATAATCTGTGTGTAAACGAACATATTTTACTAATTTAGGTTTGTATTGTTCGTAAATTTCTTCTTTGATTGTAATTGCAGATTTTTTTATCAACTCATTTACTGTTGGCATTATTTTTTTCTTACCTAAAATAGCTCCAACTTGATGAAGGGTCAATTGCGATTGATGTTGTAATGCTTCAAAAATTAAAAATTCATCATCATTTAATAGAACTTCATTAGAAAAGGATTCATTTTTAAAAATAATGGTTTCACTTTCTAATAAAAAAGCCGAAGGTAAAGAGGCTCTATATACGTCTCCTAAAGAACACATATAATAACTAGAAATCCATTGCCAATGTTGTAATTGCTGTTTATTAACGATGGGTGTTTCATCTAAAATTTGATGAATTTCTTTTGCTTCGTATAACGTTGGTCTAGATTGATGGATGTTTAACACCAATGCTGAGTATATTTTAGATTTTCCAAAAGAAACTGCAACTCGCATTCCTATTTGAAGAAAATTGGCCTCTTCTTCAGTTACAGAATATGTAAAAGTTTTTTGAATGGGTATCGGCAATATGACCTCTATGAAATTTGGCAATCAGTTTGTTTTTAGCTAATTATACTCTGAATTTACAAGGATTTGATTCTTTATTTTGAAACTTTTGTACCCTCTTTATTAATTTTTAGGAGCCCTTTCAAAACTACATAAAAATCAGGATATTTTTTTATTAAAAATAGATTCTTCCACTTTTTTAAAAAGCAAGAGTACCTTTTAGACCAAAAACTATTGTCTCTTTTTTATTTGATAGTGATGTTGCAGCATAAAATTTATAAAAAAAACCTCCACATGGGAGGCTTTTGATGTTATTTTATTTTTTTTTGCATTTTTTACCTTTTGCTTTGTGAGTGCTATTTGTATGACTTCTTTCATTTCGGTTACATAATGAAAAGTCAAACCTTTTAAGTAGTTCTCTTTAATTTCTAAAATATCTTTTTCATTTTCTTTACACAATATAATTTCTTTGATATTTGCTCTTTTTGCAGCTAAAATTTTCTCTTTGATTCCTCCAACAGGCAATACCTTTCCACGTAAAGTTATTTCGCCAGTCATGGCCAGTTTATTTTTAATTTTACGCTGGGTAAAAGAAGAAACTAAGGAAGTTAACATTGTTATCCCTGCACTTGGACCATCTTTAGGTGTTGCACCCTCGGGAACGTGTATGTGTACATTGTATTTTTCTAAAGTTTCTGGTTTGATACCAAATTCTTCTGCATTTGATTTTATGTATTGCAAAGCAATTGTTGCAGATTCTTTCATTACAGTTCCTAAATTACCTGTAATAGAAAGAGTTCCTTTCCCTTTAGAGAGAATAGATTCTATGAATAAAATATCTCCACCAACACTAGTCCAAGCGAGCCCTGTGACCACCCCAGCAACATCATTATTTTCAAATTTATCTCTGTTTCTAGGAGTTCCCAGTATTTCTTCCACTTTCTCTGATGATAAAGTAGTATCGTACACTTCATCCAATGCGATACATTTTGCAGCAAAACGAACTACTTTTGCTATTTTCTTTTCCAATCCACGAACCCCAGACTCTCGGGTATATCCTTCGACAATTTGTTCAATTTGATTTTTAGTCAAATGAAGTTCTTTGGAAGTTAAACCGTGTTCTTTTAGCTGTTTCGGAAGTAAATGTCTTTTGGCAATTTCTATTTTCTCTTCTATTGTATATCCTGTAACGTTGATGATTTCCATTCTATCGCGTAAAGCCCACGGAATTTGACCTAAATTATTAGCGGTAGCAATGAAAAGAATTTTTGATAAGTCATAGCCAACTTCTAGATAGTTATCGTAAAAAGCTTCGTTTTGCTCGGGATCTAGGACTTCAAGCATTGCAGAAGAGGGGTCTCCTTGATTACTTTGACTTAATTTATCTATTTCGTCCAATACAAAAACTGGATTTGAGGTACCAGATTTTTTTAAGTTTTGAATTAAACGTCCAGGCATTGCTCCAATGTATGTCTTTCTGTGTCCACGGATTTCAGCTTCATCTCGTAAACCTCCCAAAGACATTCTAACATATTTTCGACCTAGTGCCTCAGCGACAGATTTACCAAGGGAAGTTTTACCAACTCCCGGAGGTCCGTACAAGCAGATTATTGGTGATTTCATATCACCTCTTAATTTTAAAACAGCCAAGTGTTCTATAATTCGTTCCTTGACTTTTTCCAGGCCAAAATGATCTTTGTCTAAAATGGTATTGGCATGTTTCAAATCGAATTTATCCTCAGAATAAATACCCCACGGCAATTCCAATAACAACTCTAGATAGCTTCTTTGAACACCATACTCAGCAGCTTGAGGATTCATTCTTTTCAGACGATTCAATTCTTTTTCAAAAGTTTTACCAATTTCTTTGGTCCACTTTTTAGTTTTTGCTTGTTGGCGCATTTCCTCTAGTTCCTCATCATTAGATGCACCACCTAATTCTTCTTGAATGGTCTTTAATTGCTGATGTAAATAATATTCGCGTTGTTGTTGATCTAAATCTTCTCGAGTTTTAGATTGAATATCATTTCTTAACTGTAGCTTTTGCAGTTCTTTATTTAAGTTTTTTAAAGCTAGTAAAGCACGTTCTTTCAGATTGTCTTTCTCTAAAATTACTTGTTTTTGAGAAACAGATAAATCCATATTTGAGGAAATAAAATTCACCAAAAAGGAATTTGATTGGATGTTTTTAATGGCAAAAGAAGCTTCTGAAGGCAACATTGGGTTTTCTTTGATCACCTCTAAAGCTTGTTCTTTAATCGACTCTATGATAGCATCGAACTCTTTAAAATCTTCAATTTCTTTATCTTCATTTGCCTCTTTAACAGTAGCTTTTAGATAGGGTTTGTCTTGTATAATAGAATCAATTTCAAAACGTTTTTTACCTTGAATAATCACGGTTGTATTTCCATCTGGCATTTTTAAAACCCGTAATATTTGCGCAACCACTCCCGTTGTATGAATATCTTTCAAACTAGGTTTTTCAACTTCTTCGTTTTTTTGCGCAACCACTCCAATTACTTTGTCTCCTTTATTTGCGTCTTTTATTAGCTGTATAGATTGATCTCTTCCAGCGGTTATAGGGATTACTACTCCTGGAAATAAAACAGTATTTCTTAGAGGTAAAATAGGTAGAATTTCTGGAACACTTTCCTTATTAATAATTTCCTCATCTTCAGGAGTCATTAATGGAATTAATTCAGAATCTTCGTTTAACATACTGTGAAGCGACAAATTGTCTAAATGCATTATTTTTGGCTTACTCATGTGCTATATCTCTGTCATACTGACATTTTTCAACTAATTAATAAAAATTTAAATCAATTTATTTTTATTATATCATTGATAATCAGTACTTTAATTTTTAATTGAT
>Ga0247584_1000076_pt1 | contig 12301 bp, 20 predicted proteins | sample 43RmetaT_FD_189979 | JGI IMG/M metagenome (GOLD analysis project Ga0247584, IMG submission 189979) | Metatranscriptome of seawater microbial communities from Monterey Bay, California, United States - 43R (Metagenome Metatranscriptome) | ecosystem: Environmental > Aquatic > Marine > Coastal... | reverse complement strand
TATGCTAAACTCCTTAAAGAGAAGGAAGAGCGTCTAAAAAGACTGTAAAATTCTAAAAACCCATTTCTATTATCCGTTAATCAAACTGATGCGTAATTATACAATACGCTTTACAAATTCAATACGGAAGATGAATTGAGTGAATTTTCTTTACCATTCAGCTCAAGAACTGAAGTACCTTAGAAAAAGAAAAAAATATTGATAAAGCCAGAAATGAATCAAATTCCTGAAATAGAAAAAAGTTAACAATAAGATGAGACAGAAGAGAAATAATAAGAATAAAAATATTATGACACAATTACATCTGTTTTCAATGAAAAAAATAAAAAACCAGTAAATTAGATATAAAATGCATTATTTATTGATAATGTTGTTAACGAATAATTAAAACTTATAAATACTGGAGAAGATGCAATCTCATTTTTCGCAAAATATGGAAATTCAACTCCTGTTAAATTTATTTACTGCATGAGAGATAGAAATAATCCACCTTATGTTTATAGACCTTATGATTTAAGAGTTATTAAAGATGGAAAAAATAGTAAAGAACATACATTAGATGAGTATTACACCATATCAGCATTGGGAATTGTACATGTTTATACTGAAAAGGGAAAAAAAACATCTTAAGTAGATAGTTCCACATCAGTTGTGTCTTTATCTGAATGGATGCATGATAGTACTTTGTTTAATATCATAACAAATATTCATTTCTTTAAATAATATGCAAATAAAAAAATATTTAATACTTGGAAAGCAAATACGAGATATAGACAATTTTCAAAAACAAGAAAATTATTAGTGAAAAATTGTTTTTATGGAAAACCAGCTTTCGCAAATCATATAATGGAAATGAATAAAACCATATTTGATTTATAATAAAAAAAATGTATTTCAGATAGATTCTTATATGAAAATAAGACATGGGATTTGGATGATTTCAAAACAGAATAAAAAAAAGCAAGATAAGATGCTTAATAGAGCTATAATTAAAATATAGATAAATTAATAAAAATGATAGAAACAGTCTAAAAAGAAGTGATAGACCGTACATTCTTCAAAGATTCAGATGATAACGAAGATGCAAAATTTGGTAAATAAGTGAAAGCAAAACCAATGAATTTGATTCGTCGTTAAAAATAAGAGCACATATATTTCTTAGAATTAGCCTAAGCTGATAAAGAAAAACTTCGTAAATTTATTAGAATGATTGATTATTCAACAATATAAACACTAGTTAAAGTTAGTTTCTAATCTATGATATTACTTTATGAAGAAATGTAGAAAAATGATAGAAAAATAGGAGCATTATTCAACTGTAATGTTAGATATGAACAACCTAAAGATGGATAACCTTAAGGTATGATTTTTGAACCTACTCAAATTTTGATTTAAGAAGCATGCACCGGAGTTTAAGGAGTTTTAGTTGAAATGAGCAAATTAGCCTTATCCACTACTAGAGTTTTGAATTATCACGGATTTGAAAATATTGTCAAAACTAGCACAAATATATAAATTGATAAATTAATTGAAAATAGCAATTAATATAAAATATTAAAGGATGACATCGAAAAAAAAGTTGAAAATGACTTTGCATAAGCATAAGCATATGTTGATGTATACTATGAGAGATGTAGAATAATAGAGGATGATTGTATTCTTTGGTCAATAGACTCTTATAAAGATTAATTTTTGGCTAAATAACATTAATTAGAATACACAAAAAATGAGTTATTAACATTGAGACAATGGGAATAATCTATAACATTAAATATAAAAGAATAAGATAAAGGCATCATTAAATTGGATGGTAAAAGAATCAAAACTAAATTATCATCTCATGTTACATTCAAAATTGAGCATTTTAAAGACTATTTATATAAACTTATGAAAGAAAAAAGTTAAAGCACCTAAACTTAACTTAATTTCTATACAGAATGTTTAGGAAAGTAACCTTAAACCTTAACTGAGTTTGCTAAATTTATTGAAAATGCAAAGGAAGTAGAGAAAAATATTGGACAATTAGAATAAGATAAGACAGAAATTGAATCTATGAATACATTAATTCGTAAATTTGACATTGGGATGATAAAAACTCCAGACACTTATCAATTATAAGACATTTAAAATACATTTACAGAAATAAATACAAAAAAAGTAGAAGCAAATGAATATATATTATCAAAAAAAGCAGATAATACTGAAAAATTAGAAAAAGCAACAACTGATTTATAAAAAGACATATAATAAACAGATTAGCTAATTAATTCTGGTGTTTTAATATTAGATTAAATGTAAGGAGAAATTCCAAGTATTTCGATGGCAATGAAAGATATAACTTAAGTTAAATAAAGTTTAAATGAAATATCAAAATCAATATAAAAATAAAAAGAAAAAGATAAAAATCTATCTAGTTATCAAGCACTTATGGGATTATAGTCTAAAAAAAACATTGAACTAGAAGAAATGGAACAAAAATTCAATGATAGAAAATTATTATGGACTAATATTGAGAAATTTGCTAAAAAATCTTAAGACTGGTTAAATAATTAATTTATGGGATTGGAAGTAGAGGAAGTTGAAAGAGATATGAAATTATTTGAATCATCAAATATATAGTTAAAATTGAGAGTGTCCAACTTATCTGACTCAGGATAAGATAAAATTTTAGAATTTTTCATTATAGAAATAAAAAATATGTAAGTATAAATGCCAATTATTTCTGCTCTAGGAAATAAAGATTTACGTTAAAGACATTGGAAGTAGATATTTGAAGCATTGAACCCAAATTGGTCACCAGGCAAAGTGTTTACATTCTAAGAGCTAGTTGAGAGAGGAGTACTAGATAAAAAAGATTTAATGGAAGACATATCAGGAAGAGCGACAGGTGAAGCTTAAATTGAGTCTTAATTAGATTAAATTCGTAAAAAATGGGCAGAATTAGCATTTATAGTTATGCCTTATAGAGATGCAAAAGATAAATTTAGAATAGCTGGTATTGATGATATAATGACTGCATTAGATGATCATTAAGTGTCAATCTAAACTATGTTGGGAACTAGATTTGTTTAAGAAATTAGGCCTTAAGTTGAAGAATGGGAAAAAAGACTAGTTTTGATATCAGATATTATAGATGAATGGTTAACATGTTAGAGAAATTGGATGTATTTAGAAAATATCTTTAATGCACCTGATATTTAAAAATAATTACCGTTAGAAACAGCAAAATTCATGGTTGTTGATAAATTTTTCAGAGATATTATGAATAAAACAAATAAACATCCTATAGTTTAAAATTGTTGTAATAGTGAAGAATTATTATGTAAATTCTAAGCAAATAATAAAAATTTAGATGATATATAAAAATGCTTAGAAAACTATTTAGAAACAAAAAGATTGGCTTTCCCAAGATTTTATTTTTTAAGTAATGATGAATTACTATAAATTTTGAGTCAAACTCGAAATCCTCATGCCGTTTAACCTCATTTAAGAAAATGTTTTGACAATATAAACAGAATTAGTTTTACTGAAGAGGAAAATAGTAGAGAAGTTATTGCAATGGTAAGTGCTGAACCTGAAAATATGCCTGAAATTGTTAATTTTAGTGAAAGTGTTGTTATTGAAGCTGAAGATAAAGTTGAAAATTGGTTAATGAAAATATAATCTCAAATGGTCGATAGTTTAAGAGATATTAGTGTTAAAAGCTATTTTGAATTCCCTACTAATCAAATTGAACCTAGAAAAGATTGGATTTTCTCAAATTATCCTGCTTAATCTATTCTTATGATTGAAATGATTAGATGGCAAGAAATTGTTACTAATTCTATTATTAATTATCCTGAAAATAAGAATAGTATTGTAGAAATTTACGATTTCTGGAAAAAAATCATGACTAATATGGTTGAAATAGTATGTTTAGATTTAAATTTGCTATAAAGAACTTTAATGTGTGCTTTAATGACACTTGACGTTCACGCTAGAGATACAATAGATATGATGATATAATAGAATGTAAATACATTAGAAAATTTTAATTGGTAAAAATAACTACGTTATTATTTCGAAGAAGATATATAAGACTGTGTAGCACGTTAAACAAATACACGTTTCCTCTATTCATATGAATATTTAGGAAATGGTCCTAGATTAGTGATAACTCCATTAACAGATAATTGTTATATGACATTGACAGGTGCGTTGCATTTAAATTATGGTGGAGCACCAGCAGGTCCAGCCGGAACTGGTAAGACTGAGACAACAAAAGATTTAGCTAAAGCATTAGCTGTATAATGTGTGGTTTTCAATTGTTCTGATAGTTTAGATTATAGAACTATGGGGAGATTTTTCAGTGGTTTAGCACAATGTGGTGCTTGGGCATGTTTTGATGAATTCAATCGTATTGATATTGAAGTCTTATCTGTTATTGCTTAATAAATTTTAACTATTTAAACCAATATTAGAGCCAAAAATGAAATGTTTGAGTTTGAAGGCGCTAATATTCCTTTAAATTGGAGATTTGGAGTCTTTATTACTATGAATCCTGGGTATGCTGGTAGAACTGAACTTCCTGATAATCTTAAAAGTTTGTTTAGACCTATTGCTATGATGATTCCTGATTATGCTTTAATTGCCGAAATTATGTTTTTAGGAGATGGTTTCAATTCTGCTAGATTACTAGGTTAAAAAATGGTGTAACTTTATCAACTTTCATCAGAATAATTATCAAAATAAAAACATTATGATTTTGGTATGAGGGCTGTGAAGTCAGTTCTTGTTATGGCAGGTAATTTAAGAAGATAAAATCCATAATTAAATGAAGAAATGGTATTAATTAGAGCTATGAGAGATTCTAATATACCTAAATTTTTAGATTAAGATTTACCATTATTTTTCGGAATTATATCAGATTTGTTCCCAGGTGTAAAAGTGCCTAAAAATGAGTATCCAGATTTAGAAAGAGCAATATAGAATAATTTGGGTTTGGAGCATTTATAGAAACCACCAAGTTTCATAGTTAAAATAATATAATTAATGGAAACGATAATGGTAAGACACGGTGTGATGTTGGTGGGAGCAACAGGTACTGGTAAAACAAAAGTATATGAGATCCTAAGAAGATCATTGATGTAATTATACAAAGAAGGAATCGAAGATTATCAATATAAACCAGTATAATTATTTAAATTGAACCCAAAAGCGGTATCAATGAATGATTTATATGGGTATGTTAATGTATTAACAAATGAATGGTCAGATGGTATAGTAGCAAAAATAGTAAGAGATGCAGTAGCAGAAGTTACAGATAATAAAAGATGGTTAATGTTTGATGGTCCAGTAGATGCTATTTGGATAGAAAATTTAAATACTGTTTTAGATGATAATAAAATGTTGTGTTTATCTAATGGTTAAAGAATTAAATTACCATAAACATTTATTATGTTATTTGAAGTATAAGATTTATCAGTTGCTAGTCCAGCTACAGTTAGTAGATGTGGTATGGTCTATATAGACAATAATCAATTAGGTTGGGAACCAATTATTGAAACATGGGGTTATTACTTTAAAGAAAAATAATTGGAAATTCCTGAAGAAAGTATTCCTACTAGCACTAATCCAGTTTGTTTATAAATTACAAGCTTATTAGCTAAATTTAGAGATTTATTTAGTGAAGGATATTCCTTTTTGAGAAAAGAATGTAAAGAAATGATTTAGACTAGTGATGTAAATTTAGTAGAAAGTTGTTTAAATATGGTATAGTGTATGTACTATCAATTAGCTGATTTCTTAGGTGGAAAAGATAAAATTGAAAAATTAGAAAAAAATGAATTAGAATTATACTTCAATTTAATACTTATATTCAGTTTCATATGGAGTGTGGGTGGTAATATTCATGATGGATTAATTGGGTAAAATCAAACTTATAGAAATAAATATAGTTAATTTATTAAGTCTAAAATATTGAAAATATATACAAGTTTCCCATTTGAAGGAGATATTTATGATTATTTCATAAATTTTGAGAAAAAAGAATTCTAATCATGGAATGATGTTATCCCTGAATTCTCATTTAACCCAAGTACACCATTTTTCAATATTTTGGTACCCACAACAGACACTGTAAAATTCGGTTTTTTGGTTGATAAATTAATATCAAATGGATTTAATGTATTACTAATGGGAGAGACAGGAGTTGGCAAGTCAATTGTAGTAAATGAATATCTTATGAAAATAAATGCTGAAAAGTTTGTATATTCAAATTTGAATTTCTCAGCTTAAACTAGTAGTTAAAATGTTTAAGATTTGTTTATGGATAAAGATAAATTTGTGAAGAAAAAAAAAGATCTATTAGGGCCACCAGCTGGTAAATAAATGGTCATTTTTGTTGATGATATCAATATGCCTATGTTAGAAACATATGGTGCTTAACCTCCTATTGAATTGTTAAGATAAATTATTGATCATGGTGGTTTCTATGATCTAAAGAAATTATAATTCATGTATGTTAAAGACTGCATTTTCACTGCAGCTTGTGCACCACCTTCTGGAGGCAGAAATCCTGTTACTCCAAGACTATTTAGACATTTTAATATGATTTGGGTGCCTGATTTGAATTAAAGATCTATGGAAACCATTTTTAATTCCATTTTAAAAGGATTTTTAATGCCTACAAAGAATTTAGATAAAATGAGTCAAAGCATCGTTAAATCAACTATTGATATATATTTCAAAGTTATTAAAGATTTACTTCCTACTCCTAGTAAATGTCATTATACTTTCAATCTAAGAGATGTTGCTAAAGTCTTTTAAGGTATCCTTTAAATAAAATATGACTATTTGGTGAATAAAGAATATTTAGTATAATTATGGTTACATGAAATGAATAGAGTATTTTTTGATCGTTTGATCGATGATAAAGACAAAGATTATTTCTTGGGTTAAATTTAAGAAAAAATAAAATAAAACCTTGAATTAGATTGGTAAAAAGAGTTTGTTAGAGATTTATTATTCGGTGATTTCTCAAATAAGCTAAAAGATTATATAAAAATAGAAAATCCATAAGATTTAAATAAAACATTAACAGATTAATTATCATATTATAATCTATAGTACCCAAAATAAATGAATTTAGTGTTCTTTACAGATGCAATATATCATTGTGCAAAAATTTGCAGAATTTTAAAGACTCCTCGAGGAAATGCTTTATTAATAGGTGTAGGTGGTTCAGGAAGAGGTAGTTTAACAAGATTAGCGGGTCATATCAGAGGACAATAAACATTTACAATTGAAATAACAAAGAGTTATAAAGAAATGGCGTGGAAAGATGATTTAAGAAAATTATTAAAATAAGCAGGAAGTAAAGATACTCCAACATTATTCTTATTCTCTGATACATAAATAGTGAAAGAATCATTCTTAGAAGACATAAATAACGTATTAAATACAGGTGAAGTGCCAAATTTGATGGCAATAGAAGACATCGAAGAGATATTAGGAGACATGAGAGTGATAGTTAAAGAAAGAGGGTTATTTGAATCAAGAGATGTTATGCTTAAATTATTTACACAATTAGTTAGAGAGAATCTTCATATTGTATTAACATTCTCACCTGTAGGTGAAAAATTGAGAAATAGATGTAGATAATTCCCAAGTTTAATCAATTGTTGTACTATAGATTGGTATACTAAATGGCCTAATGAAGCATTGTACAGTGTTGCTGTTAGGGAATATAATGCTAATGAACATTTAGGTATTGGTAATTATAAGGAAATTCTTGCTGAATTATCTGTTTCTATTCATTGTGATGTATATTAGAATTCTGATAAATTTTATAACGAATTGAGAAGAAGAAATTATACTACACCAACAAGCTATTTAGAATTAATAAAACTATATATTCAAATGTTAAAAATATAGTAAAATATATTACCATTGAAAATTAGAAAATATAAAGTCGGATTATAAACTCTTAGTGAAACTAATGTTGAAGTTAACAAATTGAAAAATAAAATCATAGAATTTTAACCTGTATTAGAATAATCTAGTAAAGATAATGCTGCATTATTAATTGAATTAGAAGAAAAATCTGGAATAGCAGAGAAAGAAGAAGCCATTGTAGGAAAAGAGGCTGCAGAGGCTTAAATTTAAAGAGATGAAGTCAATACTCTTAAAACTAATTGTTAAAAAGAACTTGATGAAGCGTTACCTATTTTAGAATCTGCTAAAAAAGCTGTCTAAAATATTGATAAAACATAATTAAATATTCTTAAATCATTTACATCCCCTGCTGCATTGGTTGTTACTGTATTATAAAGTTGTTGTTTATTATTCGGTTTCAAAGAAACTTGGGAAGATGCCAAAAAACTATTATTAGGAGATTTGAAATTCTTGGATAAATTATGTGATTTTGATGTGACAAAAATACCAGAAAAAAGGTTTCTTACATTGAGAAAGACATATTTGTAAGATCCTCATTTCACTAAAGAAAATGTTATAAAAGTAAGTGAGGCTGCAGCATCCATATATATATGGGTTACAGCAATAGATTCCTTTTAAAAAGTAAAGAAGGTAGTAGGACCAAAAGAGGCAGCATTGGCAGATGCTCTGACAACATTATCAAAAGTCGAGTCAGTTTTGGCAGCAAAAATGGGAGGATTACATGAGGTTTAAGAAATGGTTGCAAATTTGAATAGAAGATTATAAGAATCAGAGAAAAAAGCAGAAGTTTTAACAGAATAAAATAATTAAGCATAGAAATAATTGGCACGAGCTGAGAAATTAGTAGGTGGATTAGGATCAGAGAGTCAAAGATGGTTAGTATCAGTGGAGAAATTAGAAGAAGATTTGAAAAATTTAACAGGAAATATAATGTTATCTGCTGCATTTGTAGCTTATTTAGGACCATTTACAGCTGGTTATAGAACAGAACTGATAAATAAATGGATTAAATAATTCTTGGATAAATAAATTCCAACAAGCAAAGATTATGCTTTGGATAGAATATTATCAGATGAGAATCAAATTAGAGAGTGGTAAGATTATGATTTACCAGCTGATAAACTTTCAACAGAAAATGGAATTCTTATATTCAATACAAGAAGATGGCCATTAATCATAGATCCTTAAAATTAAGCAAATTCTTGGATAAGAAAATTATAAGGTGGAAATAATTTATAGATTGGTAAATTATCAGAAAGTAGTTTTGTAAAGGTGTTAGAGAATTGTATAAGATTTGGTTAACCATTTTTATTGGAGAATGTAGAAGAAGAATTAGACCCAATGTTAGAACCAGTTTTATTGAAATAAACATTTAAAAAAGGGCCATAAGTGTTATTAAAATTAGGAGATTAAGACATTCCATTCCATAATGATTTTAAACTATATATTACAACAAAATTACCAAATCCTCATTATTTACCTGAATTAAGTATAAAAGTAACAATAATAAACTTTACTGTAACAATGGTGGGATTAGAAGATTAACTTTTGGCTGATGTTGTTAGATATGAAAGATTAGACTTGGAAGAGAAGAGAATTGCTTTAATGATGTAAATTTCATAAGATAAAAAACAATTATAAGATTTAGAAAATAAGATTCTTTAATTAATTGGGGAAGTACAAGGTAGAATACTTGAAGATGAAGAGTTAATTTTAACTTTAGATGCGAGTAAAGTTACATCAGATACAGTAAATAAGAGAATGAAACAAAGTAAAATTACATAAGAGGAAATTTCAAAGACTAGAGAGAGTTATAGAATTGTGGCTAGAAGAGGTTCTGTATTGTACTTTGCAATTGCAGATTTAGCATTAATTGATCCTATGTATCAATATAGTTTAGAATTTTTCATAAGACTATTTAAACGTAGAATGGAAATGTCTGAATAATCTGACATATTAGATGTAAGATTGAATATATTGATAAATGATATTACAATAAATTTCTATAAAAATATATGTAGAGGACTATTTGAGAAAGATAAATTATTATATTCATTTTTGATAACAGTAAAAATAGAGCTAAATGAGGGTTAAATAGAAGAAAAAGATTGGAATTTCTTATTAAGAGGTAGTTCTACACCTCCTGAACCCAGTGATATTCAAATGCCAAATTATTTACATGAAACTTAATGGTAAAATTTATTGAGTTTATCATAATCTGATGAGAAATATCAGAATTTATTATAATCATTCGTGGATAGTGCTGATATATATTAGAATATAATTGAAAGTGAGTTACCATTTGAAATAGAATTGCCTTCAGTATTATCTAATTTATCTTCATTTTAAAAATTATTACTTGTAAAATAACTTAGAGAAGAGAAATTATTATAAGGAATTAAAATATTCATAGAAGGAAATTTAGGAAGATAATTCATTGAATCACCGATGTTTGATTTAAAAGCTGCTTTTGATGATAGTTCAAGTACAAGTGCTATTATATTTATACTATCACCTGGTGCTGATCCAATGTCTTATTTATTTGAACTAGCAAAAATTCAGGTATGATGGATAAATTGAAAATATTGAGTTTAGGTTAAGGACAAGGAGAAAAAGCAAAAGAGAACATATTATCTGGTAGAAGAAATGGAGACTGGATTTGTTTATAAAATTGTCATTTAGCTGTAAGTTGGCTATAAACTCTTGAAAGAATTTAAGAATAATAGGTTGAAAGTGAGATTAATCCTTAATATAGATTATGGCTTACTAGTATGCCAAGTAATAAATTCCCTGTTCCTGTATTATAGAATGGTATCAAATTAACTAATGAACCACCTAAAGGATTAAAAGCTAATTTATAAAGAACTTATAATGAAATCAAAGAAGAAATATATAATAGTAGTAGTAAACCAAGAGAATTTTAAAAATTATTGTTTAGTTTAGCATTTTTCCATGCTATTATATTAGAGAGAAAAAAATTCGGAGCTATTGGATGGAATATTCCTTATGATTGGATGAATAGTGATTTTGAAACTAGTTAAATATAAATGAAGATGCACGTTGACGAACAACCAGTGATTCCATATGAAGCACTAAATGCTATTATAGCAGAGATTAATTATGGTGGTAGAGTTACAGATGATAAAGATATGAGATTAATCAAGGCTTTACTATAAAGCTATATTAACCCTTAATTGATGGATAAAACTTATAATTTCTCTCCAAATGGATTATATTTCTCTCCATAAAATCTTAAATTATCCGATGTTTAATAATAAATTTCTAATTTACCTTTAGAAGATGACCCTGAGGTATTTGGATTGAACTATAATGCTAATATTACATGCTAATAAAATATTGTCAAAACCTTTATTGAAACATTATAATCAATATCACCTAGAAACGTAGTATCAGGTGGTGATGGTGAGACTCCAGATGAAATAGCATTAAAATTAGCTATACAAATAGAATAATAAATTGCATCTCCTATACAATATAGATAAACCGATAAACCCAGTAGTCTAGAAATATTTAGAAATTAAGAAATAGATAGATTTAATGTTTTGATTAAATGTCTTTAAAAATCATTAGCTGAAATTTAAAAAGCTATTAAAGGACTAGTTGTTATGAGTTAAGAATTAGAATTAATGTATAATAGTTTCTTATCTAATAAAGTACCTGATAATTGGACTAAAGTTTCTTATTTGAGTTTAAAACCATTGGGAAGTTGGATAAAAGATTTCATTGAAAAAGTTGAATTCTTCAAATAATGGGTCATTAAAGGTACCATGGAAAGTTATTTAATTCCTGCTATGTTCTTCCCATAAGGTTTCAATACTGCAGTAAAATAAGTGTACTCAAGAGAGAAGTAAATTCCAATAGATACATTGATATTTACAACAAAATTGCATAGATATGATTATGACCCAGTAGAATTAGACATAGGAGTAAATTGTCATGGCTTATTTTTATAAGGATGCAGATTTGACGATGATACAATGTAATTGGAAGAATCATATAAAAAGCAATTATTTTCAGCAATTCCTTGTTTTTCACTGATTCCAATTGCCAGAAGTGAATATAATCCTGGAAATTGCTATAAATGTCCTTTATATAAAACTAGTTTGAGAAGAGGAGAATTAAGTACTACTGGACATTCCACTAATTTTGTCTTGTATATCGATATCAACACCACTCTTGATCCTTAACATTGGATTAGAAGAGGTGTTGCTTTATTATGCTAACTTGATGATTGAAAAATATTATTATAAATAATATTAATTATTATAAAAATATTATAAATTTTTATAAATATTATAAATTTATGATTGTTGATGAAGATTTATTTTTGGTAAATTAGAATTTG
>Ga0247584_1000074_pt1 | contig 12359 bp, 20 predicted proteins | sample 43RmetaT_FD_189979 | JGI IMG/M metagenome (GOLD analysis project Ga0247584, IMG submission 189979) | Metatranscriptome of seawater microbial communities from Monterey Bay, California, United States - 43R (Metagenome Metatranscriptome) | ecosystem: Environmental > Aquatic > Marine > Coastal... | reverse complement strand
TTTTACGACAATCCGTTAAAGAGGTATATACTCTGAAGTTGTAAATCCTGAAAATGCCAGTTAATTTGGAACTGAGCTTTAATAAGGGCCATCTTAAGATTATGTTCTCCACCAAAATAAAAAATAAAAAATTCCCAAAGCTATCAGTTTAGATTAAGAAGTTGAAGAACAATATTAATTTAAAATTAATACAGAAATAATTACAGTTGATCCCAAAGTAATGGAACCAAACGATCCTATTCCTGGAAGAGTTCCTAGAAAAGTTGCTATTGATAGAAAAAAAAAAGAATATGCATCTTTTGACTTAAATGTTCTTATGAAATAAATTGATCAAACAGAACATTGGCTTCCTCTAGAATTATTTGATGATATTACTTATGATGATTTTTCAAATGAAGAATGGATGGAAAGAGCAAAAGAAGAATAAGAGTTACATCATGCTTTAACCGCTAAAGGATTAATTATGAACCATGTTACAAAAAAAAAAGAATGGAAACCAATTTTAATCACAAATTATCAAGAAAAAAATATAACATTTACTGCAGTTCCTTAAAATGCAAAAAATTCTAAAAGATGGGATTCACTAAATACATTTTAAATAACAAGAATTAATTTTTGTCTTGATGCTGAAGATCCAAGAAAATTCGTTGAAAGAGTTCAAAAAGCATATTAAGAAAGAATGTATTATGATTCAATGATTCGATATAATTATTATATTGATAATATGCCAATGTAAGATTTGAATGAATTAGACTCCGAATAAAAGAAAAGACTTGAAAATCTCTGCAAAACAAAAAAATTAGAATAAGAAGAAATTCAAGGATTAATATAAGAAGTGAATAATGATTATACAAGAACAATGAATAAAATAATTTTAGACAAATTTTTAGAAGACAATGATACTTCAAGTTTATTCCCAGAGTAATTATGTCTTCCACAATAATCAACAGAGATAATAATACCATATTTTGGTATGTAATAGATAAATAAATTGTAAAAAGAGACATTTATGTAAAATCATAAAGAGATAAATTATGGTGAATAAAAAGATTTTGCTGATATTTTCTAAGATTTCTGTTTTGCATCTCTTTACATTAAAGAAGAAGTTATCAAAGCTTTATAGGATATTACAGTGGAATGTAATAAAATTTCTTTAATGCATATGTTCAGTTTAAATGAACTACCACCTATCATGAGACTTGAAGAATTCAAGCATATATAAGATTCTGCAACTTCATAAATTCTTTACACTTTAAAAGGAACTTGGGTTAATGAACTTATTAGAATCATTAAATTATAATTCTAAAATGTTGGAAAAGGATGGTTCAATATGAAAGAAACTTCCAAAGTTACATATGATTTTGGTAAATTAAAAAGATTCTTAACTATGGTTAGACTTATCATGCAAGATACATTACTTTCTTTAGTCTAAAAATCATATTACAGCTTTTATGACTTTATTACTAGCTTTATACCTTAAAAAACTATTATTCACGATTCAAATTAAGTTGAAAATCACTTTTTAAATTTCAAAAAACCATTATTCACTATTGAACTCTTTAAAACATTGAATGAAGACGCTTTTGTTTATAATACTAATCCCTAATAATTTATTATTGTTCTTTTACAAATTTTCGATAAAGGATTAGAAGAAATTGCAAAAATCTCTGATTTAGAACCCAAAATTTTATCTGATTTATATAAATCATAAAAAAATGAAATGTTTATCAAAGCACCAATGAAACCACGTGAAAAGCCATTAGAACCAGCTAGTTATAAATAGGTACCTGATGAAAATAAATGGATTCATGATTTACATGAAAAACTAAAATATTAATTACAAGATGCAATTAAACCATTAAATGAATATATTTTGAAATTTGAAAAATTCAAAGATATTTTACTACTTAAACCAGATGATTATATTTTATAAATGGAAAATACAGAGACTCCAAAAGAACCAGATGAAATTTAAAAAGAAATATATGAATTCTAAAAATAAGAAGAAAAATTGAAATTAGAAATTCCATTAGATATTCACGTTTCTTGTTTTAAAATATAATGTAATGATCTATTCAATTATTTAACTGAAAAGTTCTAAACCTTATAAAAAAATTTAATATAATTGATTGCTAAAAGAGGTCGTGAGGCAACCACATAAATTTTCAATAGTTTTGAATCGATTAAATAAAAATTGAAAGAAACTCCTTAAGATATTGAAAAACTAACAGAACTTAAAGAATATATGAATAATTTGCCAAATGAATTATTGAAAGTTTAATTAGAGATTTTAAAAGCTACAAATGTATATGGAATTTTAGAATCATTTAATTATAAATTTTCAAAAGAAGAAATGAGCAAAAAATGGTTAATCGTGGGTGGACCCAGAGAGGTAACATAATTAATGGAATAAAGAAAAAAAACATTAGATAAAGATTAAGTGAGATTCTTAGATAATATGAAAATATAATAAGAAGATTTTAAAGCAACAATAGATAATTTAGAAAGAACAATTTAAAATTTCCATTAACATTAAAAATTAGAAAATCATGCTGATATAGCATAAGATGTTAAATCTGTGAATGAATAATTAATAAGATATTAAGATGATGCAAGAAAATTCAATATGTAAGAAAGTTTATTTGATATGAGTACTACATCAGATTATAGTAAATTGAATTAAATGGTCAAAGATTTTTAACCTTATAGTAATTTATGGTTAGCAGCAAATAAATGGTATACAGAATAACCAAAATGGTTAAATGGTAGTTTCTATGAGTTAGATGCTAATGCAGCTGAAAAATTTGTTGAAGATAGTATCAGAACTTTAGCTGGAGTTTAAAGATATTTTAAAGATAAAGAAATTATGACAATGTGTAAAATTAATGAAATTGTTAAAAAATAACTTGAAGAATTTAGACCAAAAGCACCTTTAATGGTTGCTTTAAGAAAAGCTGGTATGAAAGATAGACATTGGCAATAAATATCAGATAAAGTTGGATTTAAAGTTTAACCAACTGGTGAGGAATTCTGCTTTTAAGATATACTTGATATGGGACTTTTAGATCATAGTGAAGCATGTTGTGATATTGGAGAACGTGCTGAAAAAGAATTTAATATTGAGAATATGTTAAATGATATGTTTGCAATTTGGGAAAAAATTAACTTTGAATTACCAGTTTATAAAGAAACTACTCACATTATTAGAGGATGTGATAAAATTTAAGAAACACTTGATGAACACATTATTAATACATAAGCTATGTAATTTTCACCTTTTAAAAAACCTTTTGAACAAGAAATCATAACTTGGAATGAATAATTGAAATTAATGAGTGATGTTTTGGAGGAATGGATCAAATGTTAAGGATAATGGATGTATTTATAACCTATTTTTGATTCTCCTGATATTGCTAAATAATTGCCTTAAGAAACTAAGAAGTTTAAGACTGTTGATACCACATGGAGACATACCATGTAATAGGCTAAAAATATCTAAAATGTTCTAAAAGTCTGTATAAGTGAAGGTCTTTTGGAAAGATTATAAGAAGCTAATAAAAATTTAGAGCTTATTTAAAAAGAACTAAATAATTATTTAGAAAAAAAAAGAGAAAAATTCTCTAGATTCTATTTCTTAAGTAATGATGATTTACTTGAGATTCTATCTTAAACTAAAGAACCTACTGCTGTTTAACCTCATTTAAAGAAAGTTTTTGAAGCTATTCATTTAATTGAATTTGATGAAAAAAAAAAGATTCTTGCAATGTTTTCATCTGAAAAAGAAAGAGTACCATTTGTGAAGCCATTAGATCCTGTTAATAAAAATGTGGAAGATTGGATGGGAGAACTAGAAGATATGATGAAAAGTTCTGTGAGAAATGAATTATTTTAATCAATAAAAGATTATCCAAATCCAACAAGATGTGATTGGATTCTAACCCACGTCGGTTAAGCAGTTCTAAACGGTTCTTAAGTTCATTGGACAACAGAGGTAGAAAATGCAATAAAGAATTAAACTTTAGAAAGTTATTTCAATTAATAAGTTGCTTAATTGAATGATATGGTCGATCTAGTTAGAACTAAAATTACAGACAATTAAATGATTTCATTAAATGCTTTAATTGTTATAGATGTACATGCTAAAGATGTTGTTGAAGGATTTTATAAAGGAGAAATCAATGATATTTTCTCATTTGAATGGATTTCATAATTACGATATTATTGGGAAAATGATGATTTATATTGTAAGTGTATATAAACTAATTTCCCTTATGGTTATGAATATCTAGGAAATAGTTTAAGACTAGTTATTACTCCATTAACTGATAAATGTTATATGACTTTAATGGGTGCATTAAAACTTCATTTGGGAGGAGCACCTGCAGGACCAGCAGGAACAGGAAAAACAGAGACAACTAAAGATCTTGCTAAAGCACTTGCAAAATAATGTGTGGTTTTCAATTGTTCTGATTCTATGGATTATTTAATGGTTGGTAAGTTTTTCAAAGGACTTGCAAGTGCAGGAGCCTGGGCCTGTTTTGATGAATTTAATCGTATTAATATTGAAGTGTTATCTGTTATTGGTTAATAATTATTATTATTGTTCTCTGAAAAAGCCAAAGGAACTCCAAGAGTATTATTTGAAGATTCTGATATAAAATTAAATCCAAATTTTTGTGTTTTTATTACCATGAATCCTGGTTATGCTGGTAGAACAGAACTTCCCGACAATCTTAAAGCATTGTTTAGAAATGTAGCTATGATGGTGCCTGATTATGCTCTTATCGGAGAAATTATGCTTTATAGTTTTGGTTTTAAAGAAGGTAGAATATTAGCTAAAAAAATGGTGTGTACATTTACACTTTCATCAGAATAATTGTCATCCTAAGATCATTATGATTATGGTATGAGAGCAGTAAGATCTGTTATTAATGCTGCTGGTCTTCTTAAAAAAGCTGACCCAGATATGCCTGAAGAACAACTTATGTTAAGAGGATTAAAAGATGTGAATGTTCCCAAATTTTTGAAAGATGATTTACCCTTATTTGAAAATATTATTGCAGATTTATTCCCAGGAGTTGAAAAACCATCACCAAATTATGGAAAATTACTTTAATAATTGGATATTTCTTGTAATGAAATGAATTATTAAAATATTTAACCATTTATTGATAAGGTTATCTATTTATATGATACAATTTAAGTTAGACATGGGTTAATGTTGGTTGGCCCAACAGGAGGTGGTAAAACTTGCAATTATAATGTTTTATAATAAGCTTTAACAACACTTATAAATGATGGATTTTATAAAGTACATACTCATAAATTAAATCCTAAAAGTATCAAAATGGGACAATTATATGGTGAATTTAATGATATGACTCATGAATGGACAGATGGAATTTTAGCTTATATAATTAGAGAAACTGTTAAAGATTTATCAGGAGAAAAACATTGGATAGTTTTCGATGGTCCAGTAGATGCTATTTGGATAGAAAATATGAATACAGTATTAGATGATAATAAAAAATTATGTTTGAATTCTGGTTAAATTTTAACATTGACACCACATATGACTATGATGTTTGAAGTAGAGGATTTATCAGTGGCATCACCAGCAACAGTATCTAGATGTGGTATGGTGTATATGGAGCCAGTAAGTCTTGGTATGTAACCATTGATTGATTCATGGATGTAATTATTATTCCCTAATCTGATTAAAAAAATAAAACCAAAATTATTGAATTTCTTCGATACATATATAATCGAATTGTAAAAATTTGTAAGATAAAATATAAGTGAAGTATAATCAACAACAGATAATAATTTAGTTTAATCTCTATTAAGATTATTAGACTGTTTCTTAGAAAATTATAAAGAATCTGAAGCTAAAAAAATATCAAATGAAGACATCGATTAATTAGATAGTATGATTGAATCTATTTTTGTATTCTGTTTAGCTTGGTCATTCGGTTGTACAGGAAACTATTAAAGTAGATAAAAATTTGATAAAAAAATCAGATCTATGACTAATATATTCCCAGAAGAAGGATTGATTTATGATTATTAATTTGACATTACAGTCGGATAGTTCTCTGATTGGTCATTAATTAATGTCGATTTCGAAATTGAAAATAGTGCATAATATCATGATATAATGATTCCAACTAGTGATTCAACTAGAAATATCTATTTAACATAAACACTTTTAAAAATGAATTATCATGTTATGAGTCCTGGTCAAACAGGAACAGGAAAATCCATGAATTTATATGCTTTATTGAATAAAATGGGTGATAATTATCAATATAATGCTTTAACTTTTTCTGCATAAACTAGTGCTAATTAAACTTAAGACACTATTGATTCTAAAATGGATAAAAGAAGAAGAGGTTATTATGGACCTCCTGTAGGCAAAAAATAGATTATTTTTGTCGATGATTTAAATATGCCTAAAAAAGAAACTTATGGAGCTTAACCACCAATTGAAATATTGAGATAATATTTAGATCATAAAGGATGGTATAATAGAAAAGACTTATAATTTATGTTTATTGAAGATGTGACATTATTAGCTGCTATGGGACCCCCAGGAGGTGGTAGAACAAATATTACAGCAAGATTTGTTCGTCATTTCAACATATTGGCGTATACTGACTTAGATGAGTAAACAATTAGCCATATATTCTCAAAATTAGCTAAGCATTTCTTACGAAAATTCTAAGATTCAATAATAAAATACATTGATATTATGACACAATAAGTGTTGTTAGTATATAACACAATTAGAACAGAATTATTACCAACTCCAAAAAAATCTCATTATACATTTAATTTAAGAGACATTTGGAAAGTATTCTAGGGTATATGTTCAGCATCATAAAAATATTGTGGCGAAACTATAGATTTAGTTAGACTATATTATCATGAAAATTGTAGAGTATTCCATGATAGACTAATTGATAATGAAGATAAAAACTATTTTACAAATTTATTAGTATAATCATTCCCTCTATTCAATTAAGAAAAAGAAGCAGTTTTAGATTAAGAAAGAATTATTTTTGCTGACTTTTTATATGGTAGAGATGCTGACCCAAGATAATATTGTTAAGTTTAGGATTTACCTTAATTATTATATAAAATGGAGTCATTCTAAGACGATTATAATAGTGATCCATAATATGTTGGAGGAAATAAAAAATAAATGAAATTAGTCATGTTTTTAGATGCATGTGAACATATTGCAAGAATAGCAAGAATTATTAGATAACCATAAGGCAATGCATTAATATTGGGAGTAGGTGGTAGTGGTAGATAAAGTTTGTCTAAAATGGCTACATTTATATCAAATTATAAAATATTCTAGATTGAAGTTATTAAAAATTATAATATGAGAACTTGGAGAGAAGATGTTAAAAAATGTTTAATGATGGCAGGTGTTGATAATAAACCTGTAAGTTTCTTATTTGTTGATACTTAAATAATAAATGAGTAAATGTTAGAAGATATAAACAATATTTTAAATTCGGGTGATGTTACAAACATTTATTAAGAGAAAGATTTTGAAGAAATCTAATAGGCCTGCAAAGCTGATTGTATGAAAAAGAACTTATAACCTAATAAAATGAATATATTTGGTTGTTATGTATAAAGAGTAAAAAGAAATGTACACATGATAATATGTATGTCACCATTATCTGAATTATTTTCACCTAGATTAAGATAATTCCCTAGTTTAGTAAATTGCTGTACAATAGATTGGTTTAGTGAATGGCCAGAAGAAGCACTTTTAGGAGTTGGTAGAGGTTCTTTATAAGAATCTGAATAAGAACTTGGACTTGAAGATCATACTTTATAAAATAAATTAATTGAAATGTTTAAAAATATACATAAGACTGTTGAAGTTTATTCTGTTAGATTTGTCTCTGAATTAAAAAGATATAATTATGTTACACCTACTAGTTTCTTAGAGCTATTGTCTCTTTATAAAATTATATTGTAATAGAAGAGATTAGATTTAACTAGATAAGTTGAAAGACTTAAAGGTGGTTTAGATAAACTTAATGGAGCTAATACTGCTGTAGAAGAAATGAAAATTACTCTTACTGATATGTAACCTTAATTAGAAAAAGCCTCTATTGAAACTTAATAAGTTATGGAAAGTTTAAGTATTGATAAACAAGAAGCTTCTGTTTAATAGAAATAGGTAAGTCAAGAAGAAAAAGAAGCCACTGCTCAAGCTGAAGAAGCTAGTAAAATTGCAAGAGAAGCAGAATTATCAGTGGCCGACGCTAATGAAAGTCTTTAAAAAACTTTAGAAGAAGTTAAAAAACTTAAAAAAGAGCATTTAGTGGAAATTAAATCATTTACAAATCCATCTGAAGTTATTGTTATAGTGTTATAAGCTGTTATTATTCTAGTTATAGATAAAATTAAAGAAAAAGGAGGAGATATTTAAATAAAAATAGAGAATGGTAAAAAAGTTGAAGATTATTTCTTAACTGCTAAATCATTCTTATTAAATGACCCTAAAGATCTATTAGATATTTTAATGAAATATGACAGAGATGGAATTTAAGAGAAATAAATCAAAAAACTAGATGCTGGTCCATTGTAAAATCCTAAATGGAGTTTAGAAGCAGCATAAAAAAGTTCTTATGCAGTATAATTCTTATGGTCATGGGTAAAAGCTATGACAGATTATTATAAAGTTTATACAACAACATAACCATTAAGAGAAAAATTGATAGAAATGAAATAAATAGTATCAGAAAAAACAGCTGAATTATTGCTTAAAAAAGATGCTTTAGAGAAAGTTAATTCAAGAATTCAACAATTAGAATAACATTTCAATGAAAAAATATAGTAAAAAGAGATGTTAACTAATAAAATTAATGAATGTTAGCTTAAACTTGATAGAGCTTAGAAATTAACTGAAGGTTTATCTGATGAAAAAACTAGATGGGGTTCAGATGTTTAAAAACTATCAAAAAATTTTGATTTCTTACCAGGGGATTCTTTAATTGGAGCAGGTATGGTTGCTTATTCAGGATCTTTTACTGCTAATTATAGAGAAGAAATGGAAATAGCTTGGGTTAAATAATTAGAGGAACTTGGAGTTTAGAAATCTGATGAAATTCGTATGATTTCTTATTTGGGAGAACCAGTAAAAATTTAAAGTTGGAATATAGCAGGATTGCCTAAAAATGATACTAGTATTGAAAATGGTATCATAATTGATAAATCAAGAAGATGGCCATTGATGATTGATCCTTAAAATTAAGCAAATAAATATATAAAAAATATGGGAAAAGATTAACCAGAAGGCATTGATCAAATTAAAGCATCTGATTAAAATTTAATGAGAACATTAGAGCTCGCAATATAATTCGGTAAGTGGGTACTACTTGAAAATGTAAGTTAAAACTTAGATCCATCTTTGGAACCTATTTTATAATAATAAGTTGTTAAATAAGGATAATCTTTATCGATTGCCATTGGTGATAAAAACATTCCTTATAATGAGAAATTCAAATTCTTTATGACAACTTCTTTACCTAATCCTCATTATTCCCCTGAAACATCAGTCAAGGTAACAATCATAAATTTTGCTATTACACCTTAAGGATTAGAAGATTAAATGTTAGCTATATTAGTTGGACTTGAAAATCCAAATTTAGAATAAAAAAAGATTGAAATAGTTAGAAAAAATGCATCAGATAAGAAAGAATTATTGAATATTGAAGATTCAATTTTGAAATCATTATCAGAACAAAAAGGTGACATTTCAGAACTATTAATGGATGAAACATTGATAAATAAATTATAAAGTTCAAAGAAATTTGCTGCTGAAATTAATTAAAGATTAAAAGACAGTAAATTAACAGAAGATATGATTAATAATAGCAGAGAATCATATAGATCAGTTGCATTTAGAGCGAGTTTATTATTCTTCTGTATTTCAGATTTGGCATTAATTGATCATATGTATCAATACAGTTTATAATGGTTTACATCACTATTCGAAAATGGTGTCGAGAATGCACCTGCTAGTACTTAGTTAGATATTAGATTACAATCTTTAAATGATTTCTTCACATATAGTCTTTATCAAAATGTTTGCAGATCTTTATTCGAAAATCATAAATTACTTTTCTCAACTATTCTTACTCATAAAATATTATAAGGATACGATTAAATTGACAATAATGAATGGAGATATTTGCTCACTGGACCTACTGGAGATATTTCTATTCCACCAAATCCTACCAATTGGATCCCTGAAAATTAATGGTCTGATTTCTATAGATAAGTACACGGTGTTTCTACTCTTGAAATACTTAAAGACTTTGAAAGCAATTTTATGTAAAACTTTGATGATTATAAACTGATTTTCGATTCTTTAACACCCTAGACTGAACCTATTCCTCATTTCAATGATATTTTGAATGAATTCTAAAAGATTTTGATATTGAAGATTATAAGACCAGATAAGGTAATTCCTGCTGTGTAATCTTGGATCACAAATTCGATTGGTAATTAGTACATCTTATCACCATCATTTGAGCTTGGTAAGTGTTACAAAGATTCAAATTAAATGACTCCATTATTGATTATTTTATCTTCTGGTTCTGACCCAGTATCAGACTATTTGAAATTTGCTGAAGAATAATAAAAATCAACAAGTGTATGCTCATTAGGTCAAGGTTAAGGACCAAAAGCGGAAAAAATGATTAAAGAGTAATAAGCCAGAGGTGGATGGGTATTGTTGTAAAATTGTCATTTATGTGTCTCATGGTTGCCTGAATTAGAAAGAATAGTTGAAGAATTAAATGACAATATTCATAGAGATTTTAGATTATGGTTAACTTCTATGCCAAGTGGACAATTCCCTATTTCAATTCTTTAAAATGGTGTTAAAATGACTTTAGAACCACCTAAAGGTCTTAGAAATAATTTGTTAAGAACATATACTAATTTAATGGATAAGGAATTAAATGATTGTAAAAAAACCAGAAATATTTAAGAAATTATTATTTTCTTTATGTCTATTCCATGCTATTATTTTAGATAGAAGAAAATTCGGTCCTATTGGATGGAATATTAATTATGATTTTACTTTAGAAGATTTAAATGTTACTAAAAGATAATTAAAAATGCTTTTAGATGAATATAATGCCATTCCTTATAAAGTCATAAATTTCTTAGGAAGTGAAATAAATTATGGAGGAAGAGTAACAGATGATAAAGATGTGAAATTGATAAAAACAATTTTACAAGGTTATATAAAGCCAGAGGCATTAGTTGATGGTTTTAAATTTAGTTAATCTGGATTATATATTTAACCAGTGGCATTTAGTTAAGCCGAATTTTTGAAATATATTAGTGATTTACCATTAAATCCTTTACCAGAAGCATTTGGATTACATGAAAATGCAGATATTACAAATGCATAAAATGAAACTTTAAGCTTACTTTCTACAATTTTAAGTTTATAACCAAAATAATCTTCTGGTGCAGGAAAAAATAGAGAAGAAGTTATATCTGAAATTGCTATTCATGTACAATAACATACACCACCTGTCTATAATGAAAGTGATATATCAGAATAATTCCCTACTTCTTATGAAGAATCTATGAATACTGTTCTATTTTAAGAAGTTGTAAGATACAACAAACTGTTAAGAATTATGGCTGTCACTCTAGTTGATGTATAAAAAGCTTTAAAAGGAAAAATAGTAATGTCTGAAGAATTGGAAAATTTATCAAATGCATTATTTGATAATATAGTACCAAATGTTTGGGGTGATAAAGGATTTTTATCTTTAAAACCTTTAGCATCATGGACTGTTGAATTAAATAATAGAATTGATTTTATTAATAATTGGATTAAAAATGGTACACCAACTAATTATTGGATTCCAGGATTCTTCTTCCCATAAGCATTTTATACTGGAATAATGTAAAATTTCTCAAGAAAACACAATATTGCTATTGATAAAATTTAATTTGATTACAATGTTAGAGACGATTTAACTAAAGAAATGATAACTGAAAAACCAGAAGATGGGTGTTATGCACATGGTATGTTCTTAGAAGGAGCAAGATGGGATTCTGTTAAGCATATGATTGCTCATTCTAAACCAAAAGAATTATTTAGTGATTTCCCATTCATGCACTTAATGCCTGTATAAGATAGAATTGTTCCTACAGAGAACATTTATTTTGTACCAGTTTACAAAGTTGTTAGTAGAAAAGGTACTTTAATGACAACTGGACATAGTACAAATTTTGTTATGTATATTGAACTCTTTACAAAAGAATCAAGAGACACTTGGATTAAAGCTGGTGTGGCTGGA
>Ga0247584_1000071_pt1 | contig 12448 bp, 26 predicted proteins | sample 43RmetaT_FD_189979 | JGI IMG/M metagenome (GOLD analysis project Ga0247584, IMG submission 189979) | Metatranscriptome of seawater microbial communities from Monterey Bay, California, United States - 43R (Metagenome Metatranscriptome) | ecosystem: Environmental > Aquatic > Marine > Coastal... | reverse complement strand
TTATAATATGTAAATGGTCAATCATCACTCATTAGAATGCATGTGCCTGATAGAATCCATTTGTTAGGATCACTGTCTTCGTTCTCCATGTTGAGATTGGCTGTGAATATGTAAGTAGGTCCTCTCATGCTGGTGACATAGACAGGACTGTTGTACTGGCCAATGACCTTTTTGTCTTCAATAGGGACAGCCTCCACCAAGATCACTGGGAGCTTGGGGTGGATTTCCTTAATTTTCTGTTCGATCAAGTAGCCTTGCTGGCCCTGGCCTCCTAGTTCCCAAGTGGCTCCTTCTAAGAAGAGTCCGTGAACATAGGCTCCCTTCTCGGCCGGGTTCTGGACATCTTCTGAAGAACGTATTTGGGTGACTGTAGTCTAGAGGGCCATGTTGTCCAGAGGGAAGCCGTCCATTCTGGCTGTGTTCTGCATGACGGCTGTAAGGAAACTCATAGGGTTGAACAAGTAGGAAATGCAGAGTGACTTGGGAGTGACGATGTCTTTGGCTGACCACTCCTGCAACTGCTTGACTCTCTCCAACAGTTCGGTGAACCAGTTGGCCAGCAGCTTCTTGGAGTAGTAGGCCACTAACTCCCAGGAAGCAGGCACTTTGTTCAAGGTCAGGCAAGATGACAACATTTCCATTGCATCTGACATGTTCAGGGCACCTGTGATACCTAGTCTCAAGTCTTCCAGAGTGCTCTTGATCTCTCCCAGCAGAATGTTCATGCGTTCACATTCCTACAGACACACCACCACATTTGGGTTTTTGTCTTTGATGCGGGAATTGATTTCGATGAGGTTGAACTCGCTGGGCAGCCTGTTCTTGTAGTCCATGAGGATGTTGTACTGCTGGCTGTCGGAGGAACCGCCGGTGCCGCCTACCTTGCCGGAAATGTTCATGATGGTGTCGAAGACATTGTCGCACATGCTGGTCAAGTAGTTGATTTCGGCATTGGGGTGTAGGCCAAACATAATGGGCTGTTCGGCTGGCAACTTGGTTTCAATGAAGTTGCTGTAGTCAGCGTACTGGAACTTGGCTGGGTCTGGTGACCTGAACTGAGGGGCCAAGATCATGTTGCACAGCAGTTCTGGCTTGATGTACACTTCCAAGTAGGTGTTGTTGATTCTCCTGTCCCAGTCATCAGTGATGTGTCCACCGTACATGATTTCACCGAAAATGTATTTGAGGTCCTAGTAGGGCACCACGTCGTATTTGGAAATGTAGTTGAAGAGCACATCGGCACAGATGGTGAGATCACCGTCATTGAAGTTGTAGCCCTTGGACCAGCCGAGAGACCCGAACTTCTTCCTGCCGCAGATGACTGAGTGGAAGAAACAGAGGGCGAATAGAATACTCTTGAACTCGTTCTGCTTGTTACACTTGTCGATGAAACCCTAGTCGAATTTGGAGTAGGCCCTTCTCAGGTTGGCCTTCAGGTCCTGAGGGTTTTCATTAGAAACTTTGATGCAGGACTGCAGGAGAGACTCCGGAATGATATTGATGTCCATGTCCTCTTGGGACTGATTGGGAGCCTCACTAGTGAAGAAGGCTCTGAATTTGGGGTGGGCAATGGCATAGGCCTGTTCCAAGAAGCCTTCGAGTCCGTTGATGCCATACAGCCAGTTCTGCATCAGGTGCAGGTTCTCTAGACAAATCCAGTGACCGTTCTTGGCTGCCTTCAGTAGACTCTCTTAGGCTCTAGTCTCTTGGCCCTGTCCCATGGAAATGGTCAACTTCTTGTCCATGAAGCCATACTTCTGGGCAATCTGGTTGATTTCTCCACTAGGCTCTACTCCGGGGAAGAGGACAAAGAAGATGGGGGTGGTGGGGCTGGTTTCCTTGTAAGTGGCGTCGATGTCCAGCACACTCTGTTCCACGTACATCTGGCCCATTGACTCATAAATGAACAAGTTCAGAGCATTGGTCAGCCTGTCCGGCCTCAAGGCTCTCAGTAAGAGTAGTTTGTGGAACTTAGATATTTCTTTGTAGGCCTTGGGTAGGTCGGCTTCTTCTGCCTTTTCGTCGTTGTACCACTTCTTCCACTGCAAGTAGTCTTGTTCTAGACTCTGAGTGAAGTTGTTGAAGATGTTGTTGCTCAACTGTTCTAGTCCTTTGCAGTTGGCCCACATTTAGTCATTGACGAATCCACGCAGCACTTCGGGCATAGGAGGTGGGTTGGTGTCGAATTTGCCCAGAATCAAGTGATCCACTTCCTAGGTTGACAAAATGCCTTTGCGCAACAAAATACGCAGGGTCAACATGGTCGACACGATCAGTTTGTGCTTTTCCAGAAGACCTTTGCGGGTGAAGTTGAAAGATGTGGAAGTGATGGAGTCGATTAGGCTGTCCACTCTTTTGTTCAGAGAACGAGGACTCATAGGTTCAGCAATCAGGTCAGTCGGTTCTTCTTCTCCTTCTTCCTCTGCTCCTCCTTCCTTCTTTGACTCAGCTCCTTCATCACCTAGTTCAATCTTCATTTTGTTTTCTTCTTCTTCTTCCTTCTTTTCTTCTTCCTTCTTTTCTTCTTCCTTCTTTTCTTCTTCCTTCTTTTCTTCTTCTTCCTTAGCATCTTCTCCTTCTTCGCCTTGCTTGATAGACTTGGCTACTTCTTCCACCTTTTCAGAGATGCTGTCAATGGACCTGTTCATGACATTGATGAAAGACTCCAAAGAGTATTTGTAGAATTGGTGGATTTTGCTCAGGTCAGTCATCAGGAAGTAAATCAGGGCTCCTCTGCTGGCAGCTGGACGATAGCTTTCACTGGCTTCGTTGATTTTGGCTTCAGTGATTTGGATGATGGCCACCTTCTTGCCCACTTCCACCGAAATCTTTTTACTCTTTTCCAAGTTTTCAATCAATTCGATGTCATCCAAAATATCGCCTTGGGCAGTGGCCAACCTGTAGAGTAAGTCATCTTCCAAAGCCTTCAACTTGATTTTGAAGTCGTTTTGTTGTTGAATCATCTAGTTCTTCATTTTGCTCAAGTCGGGCCTTTCCCTGCTGACGACCAAAGTGAGGAGTTGGTCGCAGAGGCCGTCTTCGGTGACAGTGAAGTTGATGATGGTGGCCTCAGCCTGGATTTCGGGAGGGTAGAAGGGGTTGGACAGTTTGGTCTGCATGAATAACTTGAAGTTTTTGTGCAGTTAGAGGTCTCTACCACTGAACTTCAGCAGTTTCTTGTTCCCTCTCTTAATGATGGCTCTGCAAATCACCGGCATGAAAATGGCATCAATCTACTCACCCATATTTTCAATCAGGGCAGAATAACCCATTTCAATGGAAAGTTCAATTTCCCTGATAATGTTCTTAGAGCCTAGACGTACACACTTGAGGTTGTTGTCTTTTTCCTTTTCCTTGATCCAAGTGATGCCCTGCAACTGAGGGTCGACAATGAGAGGATACCTTTGGGAACTAGTGAGGATAGTGCCATTTTCGATGGAGACTGGGTCCACTGGGAGTCCTTGGGTGTTCCACAAAGCAATGGTGGCTTCATCAGTCAGCAACTGAGTTGGTGAAATGTTCTAGGTCATGGGAATCTAGTTGTCATTGATGTACTTGATGAAGTTCTGGTTGATCATCTTTTCTCTGTACATTTTGTTGAAAGGGCCTGCGTAGGAAATGAAGGCAGAAGCCAGCAGACTGTCTCCTACCAACAAACCCAACTGTCCCTCTAGTTCCTTGATCTTGCTGCCCCAACGTTCATTTTCGGAACCTAGGGCTTTGACCAGCCTCTGGGCCAGGTTGAGCCGTCTTTCGCAACGAGCAGCCTCATTCATGGCAGCATTCTTTTCGGAAATGGCAGTGTCGTATTCGGACTCGAGAGTGGCGAGAGAGGCATTGAGTTCATTGACAATGGCCATGACTTCGTTGAGTTTGACAGTGGCTACTTCCAACTGTTCACTGGCTTCCTTCAACTTCTTCCTGGTGGGCTCCACCTGCTGAATGACGTCCCAATAGGTGATGATGTTGATCACCCACTTGCAAATACCCGTGGCTGCTGATGATCTCTTGACCAAGACAGTGGGGTTGAAGTCAGGGTCAGTCAAATACTGGCTCTTCACCAGGTTCATGTTGGGAATGATTGCCTAGTTCATGTCCACAGTGTCTTTGAACTGGATCAGTCTGTTCATGAAGTCTTCAGGACTCTTCATCATTTTCAGACAGTCCTTCCAGGCATTGTTCTTGGGTCTCCTGTTCTTGTCCACTTCGATGGCTTCGGGCCAGAACCCGGCCATGATCAGCTGGGTAGCCTGGAACACATCAGGCACTGTCTTGGGAGGAGTTGCGAAGGACTTCACTTGGGAAAAGTCGTTCTTGGTGAGAGAGTTCAGAGCCTCTTTGGCTTGTTCCACCAAAGGCACAGCTGCATCTAAGTCGGCCTTGGTCTGGGCCTAAATGGCTTCAACGTTGGCTTTGATGGTTCCACACTTATCGGCTTCAATGTTGGCCTTGCTGGATTCGGCTTCTACGATCTTCTTCTCTTTTCCCACCTTTTCGGCGAAAATGTCGGAACTGACTCTCTTCTCTTCAGCCTCTTCCTTCTTGATCTTGACATCTTCTTCGATCACTTTGACATCTTCTTAAGTCTGTTGTAGCTTAATAAGACCATTTTCGTATCTTTCCTTTGCTTCTTGCAATTGAGTGCGTTTGTCTCCCAACATAGTGGAATATAGCTGAATGAGTTCTAGGAAACTCTTAGGAGTGGTGAAGACGGCTCTTTTTTCCTATTCCTTCAACTGCTTGCACAAGTCGTTGACTACTTTGAAAGAGTAAGGCATGAATCCGACCAACTGAGGTCTGATGGACTCATCAGTGAGTTCGATATCAGCTAGGAAGTTTTCAGAAACACTCAAGAGAGCTTCAAAGGGCCAGTCCTAGAACCAGTCGATAGTCGTGCAGTTCACCAGGGCTGGGAACTATCTCGCTCTGCGTCTGAAGGCGTCGCCCACAGGAGAGAAGCAGATTGCCATGTGTAAATTAGCCTTCACTTTTTCAATGAAGTAGTTCCACACCATATCTCTGTTGTCAGTGCCTTTTTCTTATTTGCACTTGGCCCTCAACTGGTTGACAATCACTTCCTTTTCGTCTCCAGTGTAGAGGTCGGCTATTTCACCAGAACTCAACAAGTCATTGATGTAGACTAGGAAACGTTCATTGGCAATTTGGCCTTCGGTGAAGAGGAACAAGTAGCCTTCTTGCTTGACACCTGTTTTCATGTAGAGCATCTGGATGTCAGTTTTGAGGTCAGCAATGCTGTAAGTGGAGGAAATAGTGATAGAGTAGGTGGTGAAGCCCATGATGTAGCTGGCCAGCTTGGCTAGAGACTACTTGCCACTGCCTCCCACTCCCACCAATAGGGCATGTCCTTAGGAAGGCATCACTATACGGGTGATTCTACACACATGTTTCATCGCATCTTCAAACAACACTAAGTTCATCTGGGCATTGTTTTCATTGTATTCTTTCAAAGCTTCGTTGATGTGCAGTTTCAAGTTATCATTTTGAATTTAGTCGTACTATTTGTCACCTGATAAACCTTAAGTGAAGTTGTTGAAAATCAAGTTTTCAGGATTTTCTTTCTGGAAGTACTTGGAGAAGTTGTACTTGGTGAAAGTCTTTTTGACAATGTCGCAAATGAGCTGCTTGTAGCTGGCAATGTTTTCGTAAGTGACTAGCCTGTCGCAGTAGCTCCTTTCACTTTCATGGATCCACAACTTGACAATCTTTTCAGGTTCCTAAAAGAAAGTGGGTTAGGCCAGAAGGAGTCCTTCGAAGACATTGGACAAATGGCGGATGTTGAACTCGTAGTGGAAGTTGATGGCTGTCTTCCTGAAGGAACTCACAATCAGAGTGTGCAGTTGCAGAGCGGCCTTGATGATCAAGGAACATTGTTCCTGCACTGAAGACTTGAAGTTCTTCAAGTGTCCCGACAGGAAAGTGTTGAAGATCTGGAATAGGGACTCATTGTCAGGGAAAGGCACATTCACGATCCAGAAGTTCCTTTGGTAACGGGGGTTGACGTAGAAGGAGCCGGCGGAAGGGTTCATGGAAGCAAAGTGCTGGGTGTTGGTGATTTCCTTGAGAGAGAGTTTGCCGATGTCGTACCAGTGCTACATGTCCTGGGCCTGGCGCAGCAGGGCGATGGCTGTCTGAGTGCCGAGGCCGTCGTCTTGGGGCATGTTGAGGTCATCGATGAAGTAGATCAACTTGATCTTGCCACTGGGCCCGTACTGTTTGCCGGCCTTTTTGACCAACTGCTGTTCCAACATGTTCTGCAGGTACTGACTGTCGGTGTAGTTGTTGAAGTTGATGACTTGGAAGTTGTACTAGTCCACTGCATTGGGCAGGGCAGAAGAAGCCACGACTTCCCTCAGCACTCCCAGGGCCAAGGCAGTCTTACCACAGCCAGAGTTACCAATCAGCAGCACTGGATGTTGCACGTACAAGTACCTTTTGATGAATTCACTTGTAGACACTGTTTCACGAGTAGGCACTGTGATTTGGTTCATCATCATTTAATTACTATCGAATTCGATCTGCTTGATTTTGGCACTCCACTCAGTGAACTTGGCCAAACCATCATGGTTGATTTCCACAAAGTAGTCGAAGACAGTGCCTTTGGAAGGGAACTTGACTGAACTCTTCTGTTCTGACTTCCACCAGATGGAGAACTCCCTTCTGAAGTCGATGCCGTCCTTTTCGCAGAGGACTCCACCGACTGCCCAGACGAGAGCATAGACGAAGACGTACTCAAGACACTTGAAGATCTGTTCATGGTTGAGCAGAGTCTGCAATTGTTTGCAGAGACTCACCACCATCTAGATGTAGACCACTGGGATCATGAACTTGAAGTGCATGTGCAGTTGTTTGAAGGTCACTTGGATGTACTTGTCGAACAGGTTCTACAAATTCACAATGAATTGTTTCCTCTCTTCTGCATTGGCGATGTTGTTGAACTTCTGTTCAGCCAACCAACTCTTGATGTAGGCTTTCCACTGGTAACCGTCATCATCCGAAATGTACAATATACCTGCTCTGGACACAGTGGCAGGGGTCGCGAATTATAAATTTCTGATTTCAAAAAGGAGTCTCATGTGAGTTTTGAGAGGGATTCTTTCGTTGTTGGCGAGAGTGAGGATTCTGTTGTCGTCCATGACACTGTTCATGGATTCGATCCAGTTGGCATCTAGATCACCATCCAAGACAATCCACTTGGCATTCTAGTCAGGGATTTCGGCATAGTTCCTCATCAACTTGGAGAGCAGGCCATCCTTCCACTCCTTGGAAGGCAGAGTGTAGCCATAGAGGTCTTTGGTGCTGACCACCTTGGGGTTCATGTCGGTCACCAAGTGCTTCAGCCCGTAGTTGTCGCTGGCCTTGGCCAAGGTCTACCAGGTCCTAGTCTTGCCTGACCCGGGGGGACCCATCACGAACACGCACCATCTGATTTCCAACAACTCTCTCAGCTGCACCACCTTTTCCACGAAGTCCGGGCTGGGGTGCAACTTCATTTCATCAGAAACACAAGTCTTTTCAATGCACTTTTCGAAGTCTATGTCTCTTTTCCTAGCCACCACGATCTTGGGGAACAAGTCATCGAGCAGTCCTCTAAAAATAGGCATGTCAGCAGCGATGATCTTGGGAATGTTAAAGTCTCTAAGGGCTCTCATCAACAGAGCGTCTTCAGTCAAGTGAGTGTCGGACCTCTTGAAGGCTCCAGCCACGTTGAGCACTGACTTGATGGCCCTGAGGCCCCAATCATAATGTTTGCTTTTGGACAGGAGGTCTTTGCACAGAGAGAAGAGAGTGACGAACTTCCTGGCGAGTAGCTTGGCGTCTTAGAAGCCTTCAGCCATGAGCATGTTTTCACAAATCTGTTCAAATTGGGGCACGACCACTGTGATGGGTCTGAAGAGGGCCTTGAGGCCTTCGGGGAGTTCGGTCCTGCCCAAATAGCCGGGGTTCATGGTGATGAACACACCACAGGTGGGGTCGAGGATGATGGAGTCACCTTCGATCATGAAGTACTCGCCTTTCAACTTCTGCTTGGTGGCATCACACACTGCCTTGAATTAGACGGAACACACTGACAGCACTTCCGGCCAGAGACGGTTGAACTCATCGAAGCAGCCCCAGCACCCCGAAGAGGCAAGGCCCTTGAAAATGTTGCCCATCGACTCGTAGTTCATTTCACCGGAGCAGTTGAACACGTAGCAGGCCTTGGACACTGCATTGGACAAGTCCTTAGTGGACTCAGTCTTGCCGGTACCAGCGGGGCCAGCAGGGGCACAACCCATCTTCAAGTGCAGAGCCTAGGTGGCAGTCACGTAGATTCTGTCGGTGAGGGGGGTGATGACCAGACGGCCACCGTTGCCCAGGTACTCGTAGGAGTAGTAGAACACAGCATCACAGATGTTGATGCGGGCGTCGCTCTTGAACGAAGCATTTGGGTTGCCCTTGGTGTCCACTTCGAAGTAACTCTTCAGCTGACTCTGCCACTGGAACTCTTCCGACTTCCTCACGTTTTCTTTTATGAGTTTATAATTGACGTCTCTGGAGTGAGTGTCCATGGTAATCAAGACCATCACCTTCTGTCTGACTGAATCATCCAACTTGCCCTACACCATCTGGATGAGGCCATTCAACTGTTAATTGGACTCGTTCTACAACTTCTTGAGAGCATCAAGGTCTCCGTCGTTGTTGATTTTGTCGAAACAGCTTTCGACTTATCTACTCCAGTTCATCATGTTGACTAGAATGGTGACCTAGGCAGGATCTCTGAGCAGCCACTCTTCCCTCTTCATCTGGAATGAGCTCTACACACTTTGTCTGGTGATGTCGTTCAGGGTTGACCTCATGGCGTTGATCAAGTCAGCCAAGTAGGACTCTACCTTCCCAAGCAACTTCATTGGCTTTGTCAAGTCCAGCTTTTCTTTCCCCACTGCTGAAATCATTGTCTTTGCTTTTGGACGTTCTCCGTCGGCTTCCAACTCCAAAGTGTCTACTGCCTGGAATATCTTGCTCATGTGTTTGTTGATCTTCTCTGGACTGTTGCCGTTGGACAAAATGTCCAGCAGGCCGGCTTGGCTAACGAAGTAGAAACGAGGGAAGCTTCTTCTCTTGCCATCCAAAAAGTCATTTAGAGCCTGTTCACATACTTTCAGCTCTTTGTCAATCTGGTCCAATTCCTTGAAAATGTTGGCCTAGGTGCAGAACCTGAGTACATTTTTGATTTTGTTGCCCTTGTCCATAATGATCTTCATGTTTTTATCAATGGTGATGAACTTGAGACTTTCGTTAGGTAGATCCTTCTTGACTTCTTCTGACTGGATAAAGAGGTTTTCCAAGAAAGACCAAGTTTTCTGGACATCTCCAATGAGCTGGACCACATCGTAGACAGCTCCTAGGTCTAGTTTCCATTGTTCCACTTCTTTTTCGAAGAAGCCAATGTACTTACTCAGGAGCATATTGTTGATTTGCATTTGGTGTTCTTCCAATTATTCGAAATGGTCATCCTGCATTTTCAGAGTGAATATGTTGGTGTCTTTGTGCTTGATGCTTTCGAATTCGACTTCTTGCCACTTTTCGATGATCTTCTGCAGAGCCTTTTCCATTTTGAGTTCCTGTTTGGCTTGGTCAGTGATGTCTTCCACATCGTCTTTGAACTTGAACAGTTGCATTTCCCAAACTTCTTTGATTTTGAGTTTTTAATCGATGTTGAAGTCCTTTTTGACTAGGTTTTTGATGCTTTGCCAGTGTCTGCCGTCGGTGGTTTCCATAGCAGGGTCTCTCATTTCCCCGCAGAGAGGCAGGAAGGCAGCCCACTTCTTGATGTCATCCATGATTCCAGTGAACACACTCTGTTTCTTGTCCAGTCCTTTCATGTCGTTCAGTCCTTTACGTAGAGCCTTCACTTCGTCATCTTTCTCTTCGCAGTTGAAAGACAAGAAGTTCAGATTCTGATAACTGTTGAAGATTTCCTGACATTGAATAATTTTGGTCCACAGTTGGTTAACGATTTCGAGGTCTTTTTTGATTTTGGCTAGATTCTGTTCGGGTGACTCGATGTCTTCTGAGAAGTTGAACATTTTGCCGAAGTACTCGAAGTCCTTTAACTTGTCTTCCATTTCCCTGACGTTCTCCATGACCTGGCTGATTCTGATTTGACTGTCTTCGGCTCCATTCTAGTACTTGTAGAACTCTTCCTTCTTCATCTGGGAGTAGAACTCTTTCAGCTTTTCGTCGAACTTCTTCAAATTGTCCTGTGCCTTGTCGCCTTCGCCCTTGACTTAGCCTGAAATGTCCTTTTCGACCATGGTGCTCATGTTCTGCAACTACTTCAACTCTGACTTCAACTTCTTGATCCTCTTCTACTCACTTTCTTTGTTGTTGTTGCCTTTGCTGTAACAGTTCATGATTTCTTCAATGACATCTAAGTTGAGCAGAGTAGACTCCTTCTACTCCTGAATTTCCTAGAGACTCTCTTTGACCTTCAAGAGTTCAAAGACATCGGAAATGTTTTTGTTCTTGATGTTGATTTCTCTGCTATTGTTGGAAATGAACTTTTCGATGTCTTGAAGGGTGACTTGGATGTGCTAGTTCATAAGAGGGCCATTCATTTTGTTGAATTAGGGATTGAGGCCTTATTACCAACCAGCCTTGATCACTCCTCCTCTGATGTTTTCATAATGTCCAGATGGGTTTTTGTACTGGACTGTGATTTCAACATCATCTGTATTTCCGTTGATTTGATACTCCACATCATAAGTGCCATCTTGGTTGTCATTCATTTAGTGTTCCACTTCAGTGTCGATGTATTCTGTTTCCTAGTACTTTTCCTCAATGGTTTTGCCTTCGAAGTCTTCCACTTCTCTAACTTTGTTGACCAGTGTCTTTTTGTTCTTGTGGATGATTTTGACAAGGAAGTCATCGGCTCCACTCTCTCTGTTTTCGCCCTTGGTGTTCCTAGCCTGGATGCAGAAGATACTTTTGTTGCCACTGCAGTTGCTTTTCAACAGTCCAGGGCCATAGACGATGGTGTGGGAAGCGTCGGTGTTCAAAAAGTAGACAAATTGGGAAGTAGTGATGGTGTAGTCTCCACTCCCGATCTTTAGGAATATTTCAGCGTTTCTAGGACCATAGGCCTCGAAAGAAGGAGTTTCACACCAGATTTCATTAGCACTGATATAGTTGCCGGGTGCTTCTGGCTGTCCCTTGCCACAGTCGAACTTGACTGCAATGTTGTGAGTGTCTTTGAATCCTTCTCCTTTGATGACCACTCTGGTCTTGCCGGTGAGAGGACCTAGAGGGGGTTCGATGGAGTAGATGGCATAGGAAGGACCAGTGATGCTGGACACATTCAAGGCCACCACGTCTCCCAGCCAGTTGTTGGCCCACCCACCGAAGATAATGAGTCTACTGTCATTGTTGTCAAAGAACATGGCCGAGTTCTCTCTGGCCTTGGGTCGGTTGTCACAGGCCTTCTGGACAAACACGCCTTTGTTGTCGTAAAGGTCATCTAGAGAAACTGGCTGCCATTTCATGTGCTTGATGTCTAGGTAGTAGCTGAGGTCACTGAGTTGACTGACTGTCCTGTTGCCTCCTTCTTCAAAGTTGCCGATCTGGCCACCGAAGATGAAGTACTTCCAGGAGGGAATGGCACTCACCATCAATCCCACATGTCCCCATCTAGGAGTTTCATGGCTGAGTTCAGGGTCCACCCAGGAATTGGCTTTCATGTCGTAAACCTGGACATCACTGTGCTGGCTGGTCTGGCTCCACCCGCCGTAGATGATCAGTTTGTCTTCTTCAGGCAACACAGCTGCAGTGTGGCCTCCTCTGGCCAAAGGAGGAGTCCCTCCTATTTCCTACAATTTGGTCCACTCGGAAGTGTCGCAGTCGAACACGTAGAGGTCGTTGAAAGAAGTCCTTTGGTAGCCACAGCCACCATGTCCACCGAACACATACACTTTGCCGGCATGGAAGTTACAAGAGTGATTGGCTCTTGGCTCGGGAGCACCTATTTTGCTTTCGGTGTTTTTGGGTTCAGAGCCACTTTTCTGGTTGGGAGGTTCTTTCCAGTGGAACTCAGGCAGCTTGAGGATGTAGACGTCGTTGAAGCGGAGGTTGCTGGTGTAGTAGCCACCGAAGACGAAGAGTTTGTCTTGGCTGATGGCACAGGCAGCGTGGTTGGTTCTAGCCAGAGGAGCCTCTCCTTGGCAAGTCTAAGTTCTCCACTCCACACTGTTGGCTGTCACTTTGATCGTGTACACTTCATTGTTAGGACAAAGTTTGCCATTTTTACGATGGCTTTAGTCCAGCCCACCGAACATCACGTGCATTTTACCCACTGTTGTTATTGTATGACCAGATCGACCCGTAGGCTAGTTTCCAGTTTATTTCAATGTCTAATAATTAGTTGGTTTAGGCATATCTAAATTAAATAAAT
>Ga0247584_1000061_pt1 | contig 12922 bp, 7 predicted proteins | sample 43RmetaT_FD_189979 | JGI IMG/M metagenome (GOLD analysis project Ga0247584, IMG submission 189979) | Metatranscriptome of seawater microbial communities from Monterey Bay, California, United States - 43R (Metagenome Metatranscriptome) | ecosystem: Environmental > Aquatic > Marine > Coastal... | reverse complement strand
TAAAGACATACTACAAGCACTCCAAATAAAATCTAAAATCATGGATGATTTAAATACCATAAATGATAGATTAGATTCTTACTACATGAAGTTATATGGAGAAGATCAAGAACTACTAAAAGTTATAAAAGCAGATAAAAGATTAACTCCAGAGTTTATTGCAAATTTATGAGTGTAGTTAATATACAGGGTATAGATTTTGATATTCCTAAAAAGGGATATGTGTATAATGTGATAACAGGTGAACAAGAAAAAAGACCTATTATAACAAATTCGTCAAAATCATCAGAACAAAAGTGGACAAGGACTACACTCCCTGAAAGTTATAACTATAAGAGAAATGAAGAGTTATCTAAACAGGAAGAAGATAAAGATTATTTTGATGTAGAATTAGAAAACTTTAGGTCACAGGAATGGGATAGAAGACTAAATGGTGTTTGGTTTATGAATAATGGTAAGGCAGAATACTTAACAGGTATGCATTACTTATTTTTAAACTGGTGGAAGATTGATATTGGATACCCCAGTTTTAGAAAAGTAGACCAAGAGTATTTTTATTTTTTACAATCATGTGTAAACAATCCTGAGTGCTTGGGGATGATAGAATTAACAAAGCGAAGACAAGGTAAAACTGTGAGAGCAGGTGTATTTATGTTTGACTTAATTTCTAGATCCAAAAATAAAAACGGTGGTATACAATCTAAAACAGCAGGTGATGCAAAAAACAATGTTTTTCAAAAATCTATAGTAAGTCCATTTAAAAAATTACCAGATTTTTTTAGACCAGTTTATGATCAATCAAAAGGTGTTACCCCAACCTCAGAATTAAGATTTTATAGAACAACTAAGCGTGGGCGAAAGTCGCTTGAGGACTTAGGAAAACCAGAACTAGAAAGTCAAATAGACTGGAAAAGTTCAGATAAATATGCATATGATGGTACAAAATTACATCGATACCTTGGTGACGAGGTTGGAAAAACTATGGAAGTGGATGTCTGGGAAAGGCACAATGTTGTTAGATTCTGTTCTGAATTGGATGGAGAATACATTGGAAAATTACTTTATACAACCACTGTCGAGGAGATGGAATCTGGTGGTGAGTCTTTTAAAAGGCTTTGGGATTATAGTGATCAAGAAAATAGAAATGCTCAAGGTAGAACTCCCAGTGGTTTATTCAGATTTTTCACACCCTCTTACAAAACCCTTTACTTTGATGACTACGGTTATGCTGACGAAGATCGTGCTAAGGAATATTATTTGGCTGAACGTACAAATCTTATTAATGATGATCGTGCTCTGTCAAGCATTATACGAAGGAATCCATTTACTATTGAAGAGGCTTTTAGAATAGATGGTGAAAAGTCTTTATTCAATGCAATGAAGTTAAATAACCAAATAGACAGGTTATCATGGAATGAAAACGCATATACTGTAGGAAATTTTGAATGGGTTGGAGATAGAGAAACAGGCCATGTTGATTTTAAACCAATGAGTAATGGAAGATTTAAAGTTTCTTATTTATTTGAGGATCAGAAAGATGCGAATAGAGTAATAAAAAGAGGTAAAAATTATTTACCTACAAGAAAAACTGAGTTTGTTATGGGGTGCGATCCCTATGATCATGATAGCACTGTAGACAATAGGAGGTCTAACGGTGCATTCTACGTTTACAAGAAACACAACTCAGTATCAAATATTTATGACAGTTCATTTATAGTTGAATATATTTACCGACCAAGTACAGCAAGACAATTTTATGAAGATGTTTTGAAGTGTTGTCATTATTATTCTTGTGATTTATTGTTCGAGGATAATAAGGTAGGTATAAAAACATATTTTGAAGACAGGGGTTACGCTGCTTTCTTAATGTACCTACCAGGAAGTATGAAGCCTGGATTAAGTGGATCTGTTAGAACGCATCAGCAAATAGCAGAAGTGACTGAAGATTATATAGAGTCGCACATTGAGAATGTGTGTTTTAAAGAATTATTAAAAGATTGGTTAGAGTTTGATATTAGTAAAACAACAAAATTTGATGCAGCAATGGCAGCAGGATATACGTTGATTGCTGATAAGCATATATTATTAAAAAACCAATTTTCAAAAGAGTCTCTAGTTGAAGCAAAAAATATATTTAAAAGACATAAGGTAAGATGATTAAATCAGAAACCAAAGCAAACTATCCCAATCATGTAGTTGATCCAAGGGATAAAAATAAAGAATGGTGTTTATCATATGCAAAAGCAGCATGGTCTGACTACACTAACCATGGAACACAGTCATTTCATAATAACAGAGGTTCTTATCCAAGGATAAAAGATTACGCTCAAGGTAATCAGTCTATAAACAAATACAAGAGTTTACTTAATGTAGATGAAACAGACAATGAATCTTGGTTTGCAATTGACTGGTCAGTGCTTCCTATTGTACCTAAATTCAGAAGAATTGCTTTAGGTAAATTAAATAAAACAGAATATAATATAACTGCAACTCCAATTGATGCAGTAGCACAATCAGATATTGAAGATTACTATAGAAGATCTAAAGCAAAAATGGATCTTAGAAAAGCAATCTCTAAATCTGCTCCAGGGATGGAAGAGTTTAGTGCCTTAAAACACAAACAAGGTGAACCTCAAGACGATGAAGAACTTGAGATGCACATGGATTATACCTATAAGCATAATGCATCTATTGAGATGGAACAAGGAATCGACCTGGTTTTTCACACAAATGGAATGGATGAAAAAAGAAAACAAGTCATGGAGTATTTGTTTGATTTTGGTGTTGCAGGTTACAAAGAGTATATCGACAGTAATGGTGCTGTAAAAATTAGAGTTATAGATCCTTCTAAAATTTTAATATCTCACTGTAATAAAAGAGACTTTTCTGACAAAATCCACATTGGTGAATTGACTGAGATGAGCATATCTGATCTAAAGCAGAGAGCAGGTGAACAAATAAGCGAAAAAGAATATCAAACTATTGCAGAGGAGTTTTCAGGAAGACAGGGAGACTCAAAAATGTTTCCATCTAATAAGAAATATTACAAGAATTACGATGATAGAAAAGTGTTAGTTCTTGATTTGGAATTTTTCTCTGTTGACGAAATGGTTCATGAGTCTAGAACAGACAAGAGAGGAAACAAAAGGTTTGGTAGAGCAGGTTACAATAGTTACAATAAAAAGAAAAAGAAATTTACAAGATCATCTTATAAAACAGTTTATAAAATATCATGGATTGTAGATTCACCATTTTGTTTTGACTATGGATTGTGTAATGACATGAAGAGAGTAAAATCCAAACTTATGGATACTGATCTTTCATATCACTTATTTGCTCCTGATTACCATAACATGAAGCCTTTGGGAATAATGGAACAATTAATTCCAATTGCAGATCAAATTCAGATATCTTGGTATAGACTACAAAACACAATCAATCAGGCAAGACCAAAAGGTATTATGATTGAATTAGGTGCGTTAGAAGATATTCCATTAGGATCTGGTGGTAATCAAATGAAGCCGACAGATGTCATAGACTTATTTAATAAGACTGGTACTTTAGTTTATAGGAGAAACGATATTGGTGGAAAACCGACAAACTACAGACCTATTGAAGAACTAGAAAATGGACTTGGTAGAGATGCTGTTTCTTATTACACTGTTATACAGAATAATATAGAAATGATTCGTCAGATTACAGGTCTAAATGAATTTACAGATGGATCAACTCCTGATGCAAGGTCTTTAACAACTACTGCAAAATTAGCAGCACAAGCAACTAATAATGCCTTAGCACATATAGAACAAGGTGAGAGATATCTTTTAGAACAACTTGCATCTTCATGTATTGTTAGGCTACAAGATAGTGTGAGAATAAATCCAATAGAAGGATATGTAAGATCTCTTGGTAAAAAAACAATGAAATTCTTTAAAATGTCTGCTGATGTTGGTAAGCATGAGTTTGGAGTAAAAATTGAAGACAGACCAACTGAAGAACAAAAACAAAGACTAATGCAAATTCTTCAAGGAAGCGTTGCTCAAGGACAGGTTGATTTTGAAGATGCTGTTTATATTGAGCAAATAACAAACTTGAAACAAGCACAGCAAGTCTTAGCATACAGAATTAAAAAGAAAAGAGAAGAGGCAGAACAGAAAGCAATTCGTCAACAAGAGATGAATGGCCAGATACAACAACAATCTGCACAGGCTGCTGAACAAGCAAAGCAACAAACTCTTCAAATGGACTCTCAAATGAGAATGGAGATGGAGAAACTCAAAGCAGAGTTACAATCAAAATTACAGCAAGAGAAATATAAATTTGAAATACAAATAGAAGAGATGAAACAAGCATCTAATCTAGAACAGAACGCTATTAACAACTTGCCTACCAAAGAGATAGGTATGAAAATGATAGAACAACCTGGAACTGAATTGTAAAAAATTCATAATCTAAAACTATATAATAATAATTTTGAAACAAACAACATAAAATTATGGCAGAAATTGAAGACAACTTTGATCTATCTGAATTTAAAACGATAGATGAAAACGGTGAAACTCAGGAAATTGAATTAAATTCTGACAACACCGAAGAAGAGAAACCTAACGAAGCATTAACAGATGCTGCTGAAGAGTTAGAAAAAGAAACAGAGGTAAGTGATACCCCTAATCAAGAAACAGAGGTAACCGAACCTAAACAAGAAGAGGAATCGGAACAAGAAGAGGAAACTTCTGAAGAAGATAAAATAGGTAAACCAGATGAGTTGTTTCAGCAACTAGATAGTTTATCAAAAGAATTAAGTGGAGGTAAAGCCGAAACTTTAGAAGACTTTTTTGAAGAGTACAAACGAATGAGAGATTCGTCAGATGCTCAATTTAAAGATGACTACATCAAAAGTGCAGTCGAATATTATAATGCAAACGGAAGCCTTACACCTTATCTAGAGGCAACATCTATTAATTATGAGGAGATGTCTGATCAACAAGTTATGAGACGTAACTTAAAACAAGACAACCCTACTCTATCTGATAAAGCAATTGAAAGATTGTATCAGCGTGACATAATTAATAAATATTCACTAGACGAGGATAAGTATGACGAGGACGAGGTAGAACTTGGTAAAGAACTGCTTAAAGCAGATGCTGATAAACTAAGGTCTTCTTTTGTTGACGAACAGAAGAAATTTACATCTCCTCCTAAAACTGAAGAGTCTCAAGTAGACCAAGATGAAATAAATTCAAAGTGGATTGAAACTGTAAACACTAATCCTAGCACTAAGAATATACTTGAAAACAAGTCTATATTAGTTGACTATAACGGTGAAAAGTTTTCTTATGAAATTGATGATCCTAAGCAATTAGAGGAAATGACTGTAGATAACAATAAGTTCTTTAATTTATTTAAAGATCAAGAAGGTAACATCAACTTTGACAAATGGTATAGAGTCCTGGCATATGCTTCAGATCCTGACGTTTACGATTCATCCCTTATTTCTCATGGGCAAGAAATAGGTCAAGAAAAGGTTGTTTCAGATTTGAAAAACCCTACGAAACCTACAAAAGCACAGCAGAATTATAAAGCATCTACAAATCCTTTAGAGGGTTTAATGGGTGCACTGAGTAGAGGGGACTCAGACGTAAAAATCATTCGTTAAATAATAAAATTAAAATTAAATGGAAAATTCAAATTATATAAGTTCACTTAGTTTCTTGAGCCATTCTTTTGTTCAAGGAAGAGAGATCTTATCAAGCGTCTTAGACGTACAAAACGAAGAGGATTCATTCCTTGACGTAATGCAGTCTTTAGGAAAACTAAAGCCAGTAAGTCAGCCAGTATACCACGCATTTGTAAATGAAGCGTTGTATAAGGATAACGTAGTAACTATCTCAGAAGCAGGTGCAGGTACAGGACAACAAGCAGACATCGCTTGTTCTTCTACAGGTACAGCAAGAGTTGGTGACTTAATGATGGGTACTTCAGGTAACATCTACTTAATTAAGTCTATTGGAGCAGCAGGAGTAACTTTTGTACCAGTAGATGGTGCAGGTGATGCATCTGACTACAATGCAGCAGGTGATAAATTTGTTGTATTCTCAAACGCACAGGGTGAAGGTTCTGGTTCTCCAGATCCAATCAAGTACGGTTTGACTAAGCAATCAAATAGAGTGCAAATCTTTAAAAACAAATACAGAATTTCAGATGTTGCAAAAGCATCTAAAGTAACTGTTGAGTATAAAGGTAAGCCTTATTTCATGTACAAAGGAACTTACGAAGCGTTACAAAGATTTAGAGGTGATATCTCTAACTCATTAATGTTTGGTAAAGGTTCTGGAGATTTCTACGCAGGAGCATCTGTGGGAGATATGAATATTGACGGAAACGCTGTACAGACTACAAACGGTCTTAGAGAAGAGTTAAAAGCAGGTGGTATCTTGGAATCAGGATCACCATATGACTTTAACACAAATGTTCTAACTACATTACAAGATCTTACTTCTGCTTTAAACAAAGCAAGAGCACCAAAAGATTACTGGATGTGGGTTGGTACTTCTGCTAACATCAAAATTGATAATGCTTTAAACGGTCTAGACGGTTCTGGATTAACTTCTGCAAGATTCTCTGTTGATGGAAGAAGCATCGATTTAGGTGTAGATAAGTTCAAACTATACGGAAGAACTTGGAACAAGAAGCAAATGTCAATCTTAGATCACAACGAACTAGGATCGACAGTAACTGGATCTGGTGAAATTTATCTTGTACCTACAGGACAAGTTAAAACAGCAGGTGGTGGTGGATCACAAGATTACCTACAAGTACGTTACTTAGAAGGAGATGGAAACAACTTCTCTTTCAGAGAAACATTGACAGGTGGACTTGCTCCAACTCCAACTAGTGCTGATGCAATTCTTGACGTAAACTATCAGGCTATTATGGGCCTTGAGGTTTTAGGAAAAGAACACTGTGCACTTGTAACAGGATTCTAAGAATCTTTTATAAACCTTAGAAGGGGGGAGTTAACCCTCCCCTCTTTTTTTTAAACTTCAACAATTATGATAAAAACAAAAGAATTTAACAACGTAGAAACAATACCTGTTCTAAAAAGAACAGATATAAAAGTGTTTCAATATTTAGACATTAAACCTGATCCAAATAACAAAGGTCAGTTTATTATGCCTTCAATAGCATTCATGCCAAAAGTTGACAGGATATATGATCCAAAGAAAGACGACTATGTGGATATTGCTAACATTAAGTCATTAGGTATAGGTGGTACACCAGTAATTGAGCCTATTGCTTTTACTAAGCAGACTCAAGGTAAACTAATGTTGAGAGGTAATAAGACAGGAGATAGAGAAATCTTTGAATACTTAATGCTATCTAATTACAATAAGTCTAATCCAAACAGAGATACATCAATTAAGCCTTTGTTTGAACTAATAGAGCCAACTAGAGTCGCTAAGGAGTCTAGGTCACAAAGATCGCTTAGAAGAGATGCAATGAATGTTGCTGCTGAATTAAGTGCATCAGAGGTGAGAGAATTTATTTCTTCCATGAATAAAGATGAGACAAGAGATATTTCTGTTTTAAGAGACGAGTTAGAGACTATGGCTGAAAAAGATCCTAAACAATTCATTGCACTTAGTAAGGATAAAAACAAGTCTATTCAGTCTAACGTAAAGAAAGCAATAGATAAAAAAATAATTAAGTTTGACAAAGCCTCTAGTTCTTTTGTTTGGGTAGGAACTGGTGAAACTATTGTACAAGTACCAAGATCTTCCAAGTCAAGTTATTTACAAGGGTTCACTAACTTTGTTTTGAGTAACAAAAATGGGGAATCAGTTTATGAAGAAATCGTAAAATTGCTAAAATAATTTGTTGTTGGTTTGTTTTGAAAGTCGGCCAAGGTAATTATTACTGAAGCCGACTTTTTTTATTCTAAAATATGTATGAGCACATTTAAAAATGATACTGGAGAGGTATCTGTAGATTTTAAGATACAGTTTGATCTAACCTCATCCCCTACACTAGATGTGAGGGATAACTCTACATTTAGTCATGTTCAGAAAGATATAAAAATTTTTATTAGAATAACCAGGCCAGACGGTATAGTAAGAGAACCAGACTTTGAAACTCCTGATATTTCTAATATATCTTCTGTGTATGAATTCACATTACCATTATCTTCTTCAGACGGAAAAGTCGCTGAAGGTAATTATATAGTTGAGTATTACTTTACTGTTGGAGATGATGAACTAGTGAAAAGACAGAAACAATTTAATTTTAATTTTGAATACATAAGTTCAGTAGTAAAAAATAAAATAGACGAGTTTACACCCTTAGTTCAGGTTGTAGATGAAACCCCTAGTTATGATGTTACCAACTATAATTTAAATGAAATAACAAGAGTATTCACATCATCATATCCAAACCAAACATTAGAAATCCCTTCATATACAAGTCTTGGAAATGGTTCAAAAGAAAGAACCTACAGTCTAAGTGATATAGAAGGAAATTACTTTGATACAACTTACCAAACTTATTTAGACGTAAACTGTATTTATACCAACACTCAATTTAGTTGGGTATCAGTAAAAGTTAGATTCTCTTCTTCAATAGTTACGGATGTTTATTCAACTCCTACAAGGATAGAGGTTTTGTCTTATATAGACACTTTAAGAAATCTTATGGAAACATATGATGGATACAATAGATCTTTATTCGATAAATACAATAAGGATTATGAGTTTGTAGTTACTAGTTTTCAGCACCTTACAGATAGGTTGGCTGCCAATCTTACAAATCAAGATACTACAGAAATTTTAAGAAACATACTAGATGTTATAAGGAACAATGTACCTAGAGAACACCAAGGAGATAAACTAATACCTGTTGATGTTATTACTTTTGCACCTTCAGCAGATTGGAATAAAATAACAAATATTCCTACATACAATCCTTTTGCAACGTATGAAAAAAAATTCCCTACACCATTGCATGAATGGGAGGTGATACATCAACTAAATAAAAAACCTACAGTTACACTCGTTGACGACTATGAAAATATTGTGTATGGTGCTGTAGAATACTTAAATTTGAACATTATAAAAATAACATTTAACACATTAACCTCTGGAAAGGTATATCTAAATTAATACATCATGGCAATAGACTTTTTACATCATCTTGATCTCAATCAGAATCAAGTAAAAAATGTCGTAATAGACAACATAACAAGCGATGCGTTCAAAGAACTTAACGCAACCGATGAAACAGGAACAGCACCAGTCGCAGGACAGGCTGTATTTATCACAACAACTGGCAAGTTTAGATTTTACGATGGATCTGCTTGGGTAACTCTAGGGGAAACCTTAACTGAGTCTGAGGTAAGAGCAATGTTTGAGGTGTCTGATACAGGTGGTGATGGTAGTTTATCCTATGATAAAGATACAGGTAAATTTACTTACACAGGGCCAAGTTCTACTGAGGTAAGAGCACACTTTTCAAATGGTACAGGTATTACTATTACTGATGGTCAAATTGCAACCACTATCACGCAATACTCTGATGCAGACGTACAGGCTTATATAAGTGGAGGTACTGGTGTTACTATAAGTGCAGCAGGTAAAATATCTATTGGTCAAGCAGTTGCAACAACTGATGTAACATTTAATACAGTTACAGCAGAGGGAGATATTGTAACTAAAAAAGGAAATCTTTCAGTTGAAGGTAATGCTGTAATTAAAGGAAACCTTAGTGTTGAAGGTGATACTGTAACAGTTAACCAAACGCAGGTGAATGTTACAAACGCTTTTGTCTTTGAGGGAGCAACAGCAGATGAGTTTGAAACAATTTTAACTATTGAAGAGCCAACAAAGGATCAATCAATAGCACTACCAGATGCTTCTGGAACAATTGCTTTAACATCGCAAATTAATACTTTCGATGCTGATGATGCTAAAACTGCTGTAGGTGAAATGGTTACTGGTAACACAGAAACTGGTTTATCTGTAACTTATCAAGAAACTGATCAAACTTTAGACTTTAAATTAACAGCAGATCCAACAATTACCTTAACAGGTGATGTAACTGGTTCTGGTACAATGACTAATCTTGGAGATGTTTCTATTACATTAGATACTGTAAAGAACAAAGCGTACTCTGCATTAATGCCAAAAGAATCAGCATCAAATAGTTTTGGTGTTACACATGGTTTAGGCACAGAAAATATTATTGTTCAGTTGTACAAAGGTGGTAAGTTAATTTATGCAGATGTAACAGTAAAAGATAAGGAGACAGTCCTATTAGAATTTGCAAAGGATCAAGCAATGGGCACAATAAAAGTAAACATTTTGTCGGCTGCTGTCTAAAAACAATTAAGACATGGCAATAGAATTTATTCACTCGTTAGAAGTAGCAGGGGATTTAACAGTAGATGGTGTAATCTCAAAAAGTGATGGAGGTTCTTCGACACAATGGGATGCTGCATACGGTTGGGGTAACCACGCAGATGCAGGATATTCTACATCAAACACAAACTATTATTTAAACGGAGTTTCTTTTGACACAGGAAATGGTAAAATAACTTTTACCATATCAGGTGCTACAAATAAAACTGTGGACATAGATGGTAGGTATGTAATATCTTCTCATCAAGGTGGTGGAGATTACTTTGCAGGACACCATTCAGAAGGAAGGCTATTAGCAAATGCTTATCTATCAAATGATTTAGGTAACGCTAGAAAGCGAGGATCTGAATTTACTCTTACAAACACATCTCTATCAGATGGAGAGATAGATTCTATGTTTGATGGACTTGCTACAATGGCAGGTATACCAACATCAGACTTTGAAGCAGGGCCTGTTGTTATAGAATTTGATATTCCAAGAACACTTTCATATGGAGCATATGTAGGAATTGGATTTGGTAATTCTACCTGGAGATGTAAAGATGTTAAGATCGAGGCATATAGTAATGGTGCTTGGGTTACTTGTGTTCATGAAACTAATAATGCATATGAAGATGTCTATACTAATATACCAGGAAATTCAGGTGTAGGTACTACAAAATTCAGATATACTCTAGATAAGCCTAACAACAATGTTAGGATATGTCATTTATGGGCATACAACTATAACTCACACCTTTGGTCTCAAATAATGATGCCAAGATCTGGTGGTCAAGTTTATGGTGATTTAACCTTAGATGGTAAAATAACTGCATCAGGAAGTAATTCCACTAATTGGGATACTGCATATAATTGGGGTGACCACGCTGAAGGAGGTTACCTTGCATCTAACGCTAAGGCTGCCGACTCTGAAAAACTAGATGGTATTGACAGTACAGGTTTTGTTAAGCAAGTAAGTGATGGATCAACTCCTGATTATCAAACACCTTCAAGCAGAAGAATAAATCCTACTACTAAAAACCCAACAAATGCACATTATGCTATATCTACTTTTGGTAATGGTGGTAATGTAACAGGTCAATTAGCAACTCATTTTCAAACAGGAGACTTACATTCAAGAGGATACAACAGTGTATGGTCTGACTGGAGAAGATATCATCATAGTTTAGATTTTAGTGTTACAGATGTCGCTAATGGAGTTACAGCACATGGATGGGGAGATCACAAAGATCTTTATTTGGGTATAACATCAAAGGCAGCAGATTCATATAAATTAGATGGTGTTGATTCTTCTAGAGTAATATATGGAGATAACGCAACAGGTACAGATTCTATAACTGGAGCACAATTGAATCCAGAAGGTCATTTAAAAAGTGGATTTTATAGAGTCGCTAAGGCAGATTCAACAATACCCAATGCTACATCTGTAAATTTTGTTTTACACACATCATATAATGCTGTAGGTAATACAGCAGGTTTTGATTTAGCAAGTAATGACAAACAAGACAGTGATCTATATTTTAGATCTGCTACAGGTGGAGGAAGAGGTGACTGGCAAACTATTTATACATCAAGAAACTTTACTGACTCAAGTTCTAATTGGAATGAGGCTTACGGATGGGGTAACCATGCTGACGGTGGATATCTTACATCTCTACCTACTCATGGTCATGAAACTATTCAAGCAGAATCAACATATTCAATAGACGTAAAAGATCATGGAGGTCATACTTGGTTTAGAAATGCTTCAGATCAATGGACTTTTCAAGCAGGATCTAGTGGCGATGATTGGACACAAACATTTACTCATTACTTACCAAATAGAACTACTGCCAATGCTCTAATGATGGAGATTGGGCAAAGATCCTCTAATGCTGTTGATGGTAGTTATAAAGGTGTTAGAATTGTAAAATACGCTTCAAGTAAAGTTGTTGACGGTCATTTACAAGTTGGAACTATTTCTATAACAGACGGATCATCAGATAATTGGAATACAGCCTACGGTTGGGGTAACCATGCAAATGCAGGATATAAAACCACAGATAACGACACTATCTTTAATGGTGGTACAGTAACTAATGCGATTATAGCACCAAGACTAGGATTAACTAATAATGCAGAGGATACCACAGAAAATAGAATAACAGTTTACGACAGTGGAACTACATCATATGGTATGATGCTATGGAACGCAAACGGAACTAGTAGTGATTGGGCAACAATGATATATGGCCCAAACCAAAGCAATAGAAGAATTTCTTTTGGTAAAGCAAATGCAGATTTTGCAAAAGGTCACTCAGGTGTAGATGAATTAGCATGGTTAGACTTAGATAATGGTAATTACTTTACTGATGGTAATATTTATCCAGGAGGCTCAACTACTAAATATGTAAGTACAGGTAGAATAGACAATTGGAATACTGCACATGGATGGGGTAATCATGCTGATGCAGGTTACATTACAAGTATACCTATAAATAGTAAATATGTAAGAAGTGATGTTGATGATGAGG
>Ga0247584_1000060_pt1 | contig 12934 bp, 12 predicted proteins | sample 43RmetaT_FD_189979 | JGI IMG/M metagenome (GOLD analysis project Ga0247584, IMG submission 189979) | Metatranscriptome of seawater microbial communities from Monterey Bay, California, United States - 43R (Metagenome Metatranscriptome) | ecosystem: Environmental > Aquatic > Marine > Coastal... | reverse complement strand
TAGAGGAGTCGTAATGGCTAAAGGTAAAGATTCACGATTAACTCGTGCTGGTGTATCTGGTTATAATAAGCCAAAACGTACTCCAGGACATCCGACTAAGTCGCATATTGTTGTAGCTAAGTCTGGTGATACAATTAAAACAATTAGGTTTGGTTCTCAAGGGGCCAAAGGTTCTCCTAAGAAAGAGGGTGAATCTGAGGCTTATCGTAAAAGACGTTTAGCTTGGAAAGCTCGCCATCAGAAAAATATTGACAAAGGCAAAATGAGCGCCGCTTATTGGGCGAATAAAGTCAAATGGTAAAGGAACTTTAAATGGCACAACTAACCAAGCCAACTAAGGCAATTAAAAAATCAGTTGCTGATCCTAGTGATAGCTATCATTCTCTTAAACCTTTATGGAAAAAGTCTAGGGCTGTTTTGCAAGGTGAAGAGAACGTTAAGGCACACGATGAGTATCTCGAAAAAGATTATACAAACTTACTAATTCCTTTTTCTCCTAGCATGAATCAGGCACAGTATGACTTTTATAAGTCAGAAGCAGAACTCCCAGGCTTAACCGCTCAGTACTGTAAGGTGCTTATTAGTGCTTTGTTGAGAAAAGACTCTCACTTAAAACTTCCAGAAGAACTTCCAGAAGATGCTTATGACTGGTTAAAGAATAACTTTACTCTTGATGGCTCTTCTTTGTTTAACTTTCTAGATAATGCTCTTTGGGAAGAACTACAAACTTCTCGTGCATGGGTATATGTTGATTACCCCAATGTCACAGAACAAGAATATGACATGATGTCTCCTGAAGAACGAGATATGATTAAGCCTTATCCAGTTATTGTCGAGGCAGAAAATGTTATCAATGTACAAACTAACACACACCCTGTTACTCGCCAAAAGACACTAAGCCGTATGGTAACTAGGTATCTCAGCAAACGCTATACGCCTGAGAACCCTTGGCATGCAGACTATGTTGATACTGTTTGTGATCATTACCTAGATGAAAGTGGCAAGTTAGTGCTTGACTATTATGAGCACGCTGACAACAATAATGAGCTTAAAGTTCTTAATGGTGATGTGCGACAAGAATATGAAGACTTTCAAACAGGATCTAAGTTTAAAAAGGTTAATACAGTTATGCCAACAATGTTTGGCGAAAGACTTAACCGTATTCCTGCATGGCCCTTAAATGGCCAGGTTGATCCTGTAGAGCCTGTACTTATGCCGCTCATTGATCGTGAAGTCTCTTTGTATAACAAAGTATCTCGTAGGAATCACCTTCTTTATGGTGCAGCTACTTACACCCCTGTTGTACAGTCTGACATGACCGATGAAGAATTTGAAGACATTGTTAATGCTGGTTTAGGATCTTGGTTACGTGTTCGTAAAGACGAGTCCATATCTGTCTTGGAAACACCTACTAGCGCCCTCGGGGACATGGATCGTGCTATCGCATCTACTGTTGAAGAAATGGCTAAGATGGGCATTAGAATGCTTTCTCCAGAACAAGCTGCTTCAGGAGTTGCTTTAGAAATACGTAATGCTTCTCAAACAGCACAGTTGGGTACTCTTAACGCTAAAGTCTCAGGCACTATGCGTGAGGTTATTGCCTTTATGATTAACTGGAAATACAACGCTGAGTATACTGCTGATGATATTGAGTTTCAGATGTCCAGCGACTTCTCACCTATGGTTGGTGGCGAAGGCTCCATGCGCCTTGTTTCTGAATGGTATCAAACAGGAATTATTGGCCGTTCTACTTTCTTAAATATTGCAAAGTATAATGACTTCTTGCCAGCAGACTATGATGACGAGGCTGCTCTTGAGGAAATACAAACAGATCCTTTAACTAATCAACCCCCTGACGATCAGGTTGAGGTAATTGAATAATATCACTAACTACTCAATGGAGTACTAGATGAACATTAATGACAAAATTTATGATCGAATTGTTGATCATATGGCTGATGTTAGGCTTTATGAAGAAGGGGTTCAAATACAAAATCGTAGAATACTTCGAAGACATCAAAAAAATGTTAGAGACCTCTTGAGAGGTAATATTCGAGCAAATTTGAATAAAGAAGTAAGCCGTTTTGGTACTGAACTTTTAGCACATAAAACTAATACTCTTAAAGAATTTTCAACATCACAGTTGGATTTCCATACAGATAACCTTTATAAAGAAGTTAAAGACTTCTATAAAGTTTCAAAACCAAGAACAAAAGAGCTTCTTGCAGAAGTGACTGGCCCTACAATGAAGGGTACTAAAAGCGTTTCTCAAAACGTTAAAAATATTGCTGCAGGTGAGCTTGTAAGAATACAGTCTAAAGTTAAAGCTGGCCTTGCTAAGGGTCTAAGCCAAAACGACATAATCAAAGATGTCTTAAAGACAACTAAAATAACAGAATATCAAGCTCGTGCTTTAACACGTACTGCTATTACTTCTACTCAAACAGCCGCTTTAAGGCGGGTAGCAGAGGATAACAAAGATATTCTAAAAGGATTTATGTTTACAGCTATTTTAGATGCTAGAACTAGCCCTATTTGTTCTTACCACAATGGAAAACTCTACGATGTTGATGATAAGAGATTTGTACCTCCTTTACATTGGAATTGTCGTTCATCTTTAGTACCCGTATTAAAATCAAAAGAAGAGTTGTTAGATACAGCTAAAGTTAAAAAGAACGTCCTATCTAAGAAAAAAGAAGAGTCACTCCCAGGAACAGCCCCTCGAGTTGAGGGGTTTGGGGTGTGGCTTAAAAGACAGTCCATGGATGTTCAAACTAAAATGTTAGGCTCTATCGATGCTGCCAATCTATTTAGACAGGGTAAATTAAAAGCAAATGAGTTTGTAACACCTAAAGGGAAAGTATTAAGTATACAAGCCTTAAGGAATAAGGCTGCACAATCTACTGCGGTTTATAAACCTCGTCAAAAGGTTAGAGAGCAAGATATTAGAATTGATGCTGTAAGGACAAGTAGTTTAATACGAAACCCTAAGAATAAAGATGATTTACGTCAGTTATTTCTTTTGGACTCTGATGATTACTCTAAAACCTTATCTTTAACAGATTATAAAGGCACTAGCCTTGTAGGTAAAACAGCTTCACGACGAAGGGTAGGAAATGAGTTTGATGAAAGAAACTTTAGTGCAGACCCTTTAACTGGTGAAATCAAAAATAATAATCTTTATGGCCCCGATTTTAATCTTTACCAAGAACGTCTTGACTTTATGCGTAACTCAAAACTTCTTAAGGCTGATGAAAAACAGTTTATAGAGTCTTTAGTTAATAGCCTAGATGATAAAATCTCAGTAAATCAACAAACAGTTATTGTTGAGAACTTAAGGGTTGTACTAGAACGCTTTGCTAAAAATAAACAACCCTGGGAAAACTTAGCCTCTGTTATTAGAGCTGAGAATAGATTTGCTGTACAGAACGTATCCCGACTATTAGACACTCGCTCTCGCAAGAGATCTGAACTGTTTGTTAGTTATTTGTCTAAAGATACTCCGCAAGTTAATATTCTAGGTAAATACTATACCTTTGCTGATCTCCAGAAAACACAATTAGCTGATCAACGGTTTATCGATGCTTGGAGACGTACACAAGGTAAAAAGCTAGCTAGAAAGATTTTTATAACAGGTCGTGCGCCTCTTAGGGTTTACTTCAGAAAGTTTGTTGATACTTATCCCACCAAAGAAAAGTTAACTAAAAACTTACTAAAGAAGAACCCCAAACTAAAGAAGGCTTATGACCTTTATAAAAAAGTTAACAATAGAGAGCCTTCTGACGCATGGTTTACACGGTTAGCAGCTAATAATCGTGAAACAGTTCGCCGAATACTTGATAGAGAATTTTTAGTTGCAAGTAAAAAACCTACTGACAATATCTTTGATGAAAAGGCAATTGATAGTCTTACTAAAATTTCTAAGTTAATTGCTTCAGGGCAATCTACCGACTATGATACTTTAGCAATTAATATTGGTAAATCTTTTTCCAAAGATTTTGAGAATATAATACCTTTTACAAAACATACTCTTAAAGATTTCCACAAGGAAGGATCTAAGATATTAGAGTTTTTCAAAGATCAAGGTCTTATTAAAGTTCAGTTTAGAGGTAAAACCCGTAGAGGTGTTTTAGACTTAGACACTGGTAGGGCATCTGGCGGGTGGCAAGATACAATCTCTAGAGAAGTTATTGTAGTTAATAAAAACCTTTTAAAGCTTCAAGAGGCAGAAAGAAAAGTTACCATTTCTAGGCGCTTGGGAATTACTTCAGCAAGAGATAGGCTTTATGTTAAAGCTAACAATAAGACTTATGTAGACGCAAGAGGTAATAACACAGGACTACCTCTGATTTCCCGTGATAAGTTTGCAGATTATGATCCAAAACAAATTGATCGTGAAATGGCTCAAATGCTAAACCACGTTATGGAGGTTGAGTATGGAGTTGATAACGAATTCTTTGGGTTCATGGATGATATCGCTAGATTTAGAGACCCAAGAGGTAACTCTAAATACTTTGACAGTATTAATGAGTTTCGTCATGAAATTCTAAATAGAGGGGAACAGGGCTATGGGCTAATGTCTACGGCCAAGTACCATGCACAAAGAGGTCAAAACTTTAGGACAACTGCTTTTATTGATTCTCGTGGTCGTGTATATCACAGAGGTTACTTAACACCCACAGGGGGTGAGCTTGTTAGACCCTTTTTAAACTCTGGCAAGTCTATCGCTATGAATGATGGTGCCTTTGATGAGCTACAAGTACAAATAGGCGCACTTATTGGACCTGGAACAGAAGCACTAACCCAAGCGGGTCGTAGAGCTATTTTTGCTCGTAATCAAGAAAAGATTATTGAGCTGGGCGAAATTATGATGTCTAAGACTCAAAGGGACAGAAGGCTACGTGAGTTTCTTCAACACCCTATTATTAGGGGTTTAGAGGGTGCAGAAGTCGCAAAGATGTCTCGTATGGCTCTTGAGTATGCTAGAATCAATCGGCATTTAAAGCAAGGTAGGCCGCTTAATTCTTATAGAACTAAACTAATGATAGAAAACGATGCATCTTCTAGTGGTGCTCAAATTATTGGTTTGTCTACAGGAGACAGGGCTGTTTCACAAGCATCTAATGTATTAGCTACAACTCAGAAGAATAGGCTTTATGACTTGGTTGCTATGGATACGGTTAACGATCCTGACTTTATAAAAATTGCTGGATTAAGAGATGCAGGTTTAACTTGGGAAGATTTAGCTAAAGCCGCTAAGGCTCAGAACATGGTTTCCTTTTATGGTGCTGGTTCTGCTACTAAAACCGCTAATGTTGCTAACAAACTCTCTAAAGTATTAGACGATAAGGGCTTTATTACTGTAACTAAAGCTAACTTGTCAGAACAACTTCGTATTATCGATGGTAAAATAAAGATTGCTAATCGAGAAGATGCAGTTAGTGTTGTTGCAGAATTAAATTCTTTTAGAGATGAGCTTGTTGAGTTAATCAATAAGAATGAGCCTGTTGGAAGAACACTACTAAAACAAGCAGCGGATATCCATCCAGATACTGCTGACTTTGTAAGAAAGCTTACTAGCTCTCGAAGAGGGATAATAGGCCCAAAAGAATTCTCAGAAGTCTCAAGGATTATGTCTAAGAACCTTGCGCAGAGAGCACCCGTAACCGATAACTTTATAAACTATTGGAAACAAGTTGCAACTGCTTATGTTCAAGACACCAAAAAGGTAGATATTCCTTGGGTTACTTTTGACGGTAAAGTTATGATGCAAAGGTATCGTCCAAAGATACAAGAGCGTGTAGACTTTAATGACTCAATTTCGGGTCGAAGAATTTCTAACATTTATGAATCAAGTGCAGAAGATGGAAAACTTTTAGGTAAAGGTTCTCTTAATGATGCACGAATTGGATTAGGTGTTAACGGAAATCACAGCAATGACGCTGCTATCGTACGGCGCTTCCATTTATGGGGGCGTAAAAATGGCGTCGATACTGCTACGATTCACGATGCTTTCTTTACTAACATATCGGAAGCAAATCGTGCTAAAACTGCTTTAAGGACCATCTATGCTGATGCTCTTGAAGGTGATACTATTAGGAAGACCTTGCGTGAAATGCGAAAAGAAGGTCTTTCAAGAAAATCTTACAATGAACTCTTAAATAAAGCAAGAGAGTTGGGTCTTATTGATCCTCCTAATAAGATTACTAGAAAAGACATATTAGCTCCAATCCGTGAAGGTGAGGACTGGTATGGAATTGGTCCATAGTTATTTGTAATAGCCTATGCGACTTTAATTAGAGTTTGTAACTCTTAACATAAAATATAACTCAAGCTGTGCTTGGAAGGAAAAAGAATGAGTGAAGAAAATAAAGTAGTTGAAGAAGTAACTGCAAACGAAGAGTCCAATGAGACTCAAGAACAAGAAACTGTTCATGAGGAAACTGTCGCTGATACTGATAGTGAGGTAGATCCGATTGAACGTGAAGTCCAAGAGAGACTTGCCAAAATGAAATCCAATATGGATCGCATGGCAAGTGAGCGAGACGAAGCTCTTAAAAAGGCAGTTGAGATTGAGCAAAAACAAAAGCAAGAACAAATCCAACGCCTAGAAGAAGAAGGTAAACTGCAAGAAGCTTTAGAAATGAAGCTAGCAGAGGCTCAGGCTAAGCTAAAAGTGTTCGAAGAAGAAAACGTAAAGCTTAACCGTGATAGCGTAGTTAACTCAGCGCTTGGAAGCCTAGAATTCCGAAATGAGCGTAGTCGTCAAATGGCCTATCGTGATATTGTTGAGCAACTCGTTCAGAATGATGATGGTCTTTGGGTTCATAAAACAGGAACTAATATTAAGGACTTTATTACAGCTTATTCTAAAAACGAAGATAATTCATTTCTGTTTCGTGTTAAGGCCAATACTGGTGCTGGCACTTCAAATAATTCTGGCATTCCATCAATGGAACAAAAGAAAACTATTGGTGAAATGACAACAGAGGAAGTTCTCGCCTTGGCCTCAAAAGGTCAATTAGGCAATTACTCTTATTAATATATAATAGTTACCACAAGGAAATAAATCATGGCTATTACAAATACAGACTTTCAAAATGTAGCTCTCGCAATCTCTGCTTATGCAGACGAAGCTTACACAACTGAAAAGAAACTAAACTCAACAGGCATCGTTGGTCAACGTGACGACATCAACGCTGATGGCGAATCCTTTATTGGTCAGTTCCGTTGGTACAAACCACTGTCTGCAAACATCAATGTTCCATCATTGTCTTCTGCAACAGACGGTACTTACACCGACATCACAACTGACATTGCCAACTATGTCAAGACTGTTCGTACCTTTGGTGCACAACAAGTTAACTTGCAAGAAGTTGTATCTAAGCAAGACGGTCTTGCAAAGATTGCCCGTGACTTTGCACAAGTACGTGGCGATGACGAAGGTAATGCTTTGTTGTCTGTTCTTAAAGGTGTTGCAGCCCACGAAGTTGCTCTTGGTGACGCTGGTGGTACTGGTAACGGCGGTATCGTTTCTTTCGATACAGACGCAGACGCAGCTAACACAGGCTTCTTTGTAGACGTTAACGCAGCTGGCGACTTTGGCGCAGCAGCAACAGGTTCCTCTGATGAGCGTAAACTGTTTGACTCCTCTGCTATTGGTGCTGCTCGTGGTGAGCGCCTCTTTAAAGCAATCGGCATGGCCTATAAAGACCATGAGCCAGACTTCATGTATCTAGCAACTTCTCCTGAAGTTATGGCCGAAATGCGTGCGGCTAACTTGGTAGATGACACAACCGTAACTGATGGCAACCTTGAGTTCTCAACAGTATTCGGTGGTAAATTCCGCTTGATCATGACTCGTGCAAGCCAAACAATTACACCAGCCTCCGGTGATTTGAACGCACAGTCTTCTAAGTGTTCTTTCATCTTGAAGCCAGGTTCTGTTTCTTTTGCACCTGTGAACACACCTACTCCTGTTGAAGTTGACCGCAATGCGGCTGCTTACACTGGTGGTGGTTCTACAAACATCTGGTATCGTTATGGTTTCATCATGCACCCAATGGGTTATGACTGGGCTGGCGCAACCAACGCCTTTGCAACCAACGCTAACTACGCCGCATCTGCTTCGTATACTCGTAAAATGGATGCACTAAACCTTGGCATCTTGCCTGTTTACCACTCATAATTAAGCTAGGAGGGACTAATGGCTTTAGTTCTTAATACTAATAGTTATGTAGAAATAACAGATGCTAGTGAATACTTTGAAACCCGTATTGATTCTGCAAGCTGGGATACAGCTACAGAAGCAACTCGTGAAGACGCACTAGTTACTGCTACACAAATTATTGACAACAATCCGTGGATTGGCTCCGCTGTTAGTCCTTCCCAAGCTCTTGCATGGCCTCGTAAAAACGCTCTTTACTATGATAATCGACTAGGATTACAAGTTACATTTTCAACTACTGAAATACCTAACGCAGTAAAGATAGCGGTTTACGAGCAAGCTCTACACTTACTAAATAATGAAGACTTATTGGCTCAAACAACACAAACATACGAAAGTATTAGTATTGGTAATATTAGTTTAAGTGATTCAAACAATGATGTTACTCGAATTTCTATTACGCCAAACTTTGTTATTAAACCCCTTCGTCCACTTATTCGAAGAGGTGCTACAGGTGTAGGTGCTGGTTGGTGGAGGAATAATTAATGTCACTTTCTGCTAAAGTAACTACTGCCGTTAATAAGGCATTTGCTGCTGCAGGAGACTTGGTTAAACAAGGGACACTTTCTTCAAAATCTGTTTCAGGTTATGATTTTGCTACTCGTAGTACTATCAGTACTTCTGGAAGCATTGTTGTAGATGTAATTATTCAGTCAACTCAAAAGCCCTCTGGTGATGGGTTTACAGTTACTGCAATGTTGCGATCTGGGGTAAATCTTTCTGTTTATGACACTTTAACTGTAAACGAAAAGGTATATAATATTATTGATTATAGTGACAATGGTTTTACTATTGAAGCAATCCTAGTGAAGGAAGCATAAAATGTATGACAATGTTTTAGACGACATTGAAGCTGTTTTTGCTTCTGAAACTTGGATATTAAACAACATAGATGTTTATCCTGACAACTACCAAGGTACAATTAGTACTGAAACTGAATTCTGTAGATTAAATGTGTTACCCAGTTCAAGTGACCAACTCGCTCACGGCGGCATTAAAAGCTTAAATGGACTAATTGTAGTTAAAATCTTTGTTAAAGCTGGTGAAGGGCAATCTCGCATCATGGCTATCTCAGATATTCTCGACATTAATCTTGAAAACAAAAAACTAGCTAATGGCACAGAGCTTGCTACATCTTATCTGAATGTGGAAGGGCTAGACCCATATAACAAGTCGCTTTATAGCGCAAGTTACATAATACCATTTAAAATATACGGAGAATAACAAATGGCTCATATTTCAACTCTTGGTGCGGGTATTTTTACCTACCTTGATTTCTTTAAAGGCACGATCCCAGCCAGTACAGACACAGCCGCAGAATGCGCCGCTTTGTTTGTTGGGACAACTCCAGGTACAGCAGACGCAGATCATGTGCGCATGCCTTCCGTACGGGAATTCCCGTCTATCGGTACACCTGCAAACATCGTAAACGTACCTGTTTATGGTCAAAACACTTCTTCTCAGGTACAAGGCCAGTCCGATGCACCTACACTTGAAGTTACTGTAAACTACATTGCATCTGACATGGAAGCAATTCACGCCCTCATTGGTCAACAACTTGTTTTCCGCTTTATGATGGCTGAATCAGCTTGTACACCGGATGAAGGCGCAGGCTCTACCTTGGCAAAAGCAAACACAGAATTTTACTTTAAAGGTAAAATTGAAGCAATTTTGGTTAACCCACAGTTAACAGATGCTACTACTGCGACTGTCACATTGTCTGCTCAATCTGACTTCTTTGGCCCAGCAACTATTGCTGCTGCTTAATGATAAAATTAGAGGGAGCTTAACAGCTCTCTCTTTTATATAAGAGAGATATAATGACAGATAAACCATTTAGTAAGAGTTTTGTTATGCGTACTACCTTTCGGCATATGCGCAGAAGTGTAGACATTAGTATACGAAAAAGTTTTGAACGTTTTGGAGACTTCAAGGAGAATTCTCATGAAGGAAAAGAGTGTTTAGAAACTCTTTCTGTATTACATACAGTAAGAAAAATTTTAGATGACTTCCAAGAAAATAACAAAGATTTGTTCACAGAAAAAGATAAGTTGGGTTAATATACATTATGAAACATTTAGTTGGAAAAAAGATTACTGAAAAAGTAAAATTTATGGATGAAGAAGTTGAGGTTAAAAAGTTAACAGTCAACGAAGTTTTTAAGATTCAAGATCTCATTAAGAAATCACAAAATAAAAAGACAGAATACGATGACATTAGTTTAATCAAAGATGTTATTCGTTTAGCAGTAACAGATGCTGCCGAAATTACCGATGAGGATTTTAATAGTTTTCCCGTTGGCGAACTAACCCAACTCTCTGAAAAGATCATGAGTATTGCGGGGTTAGGGAACGCTTCTTCGGGAAACTAACTACACAAGAAGAAACACTATATGAAATAGCTTACAACTTAAGAATTCCTGTTTATCAACTACTATCAGAGATGCCTTATGATGAGTTATTAAAATGGACTACTTTCTTCAAACAACGCCCTGTTGGATGGCAAGAAGATCAAAGAACATATTTGTTGCTTCGTGCAGCGGGGGTCAAGGCTTCAGCTGAAAGCATATTCCAATCTTTAAAGACTATTAAACAGGATCAACAAGATAGACAGGTTCCAGATAAGGCAGTGCCTAAGGGTAAATTCTTAGATATGATGCTTAGAGCCAAGGGTGGAGATTCTTCTGGTTGGAAAATTAAATAAGGAAACCACCATGTCTGAAGTATTTAGTATGGAAGTTGTTAACTTTCAAAAAGAAATGCGGAGAGTTGAAAAAGAAGTCAGTCAAATGACTAACCTTGAAATTGATGATAGAATCGATTACGCAACCGACACTTTAAAAGTTGTTACACCTGTTGATACAGGTAGAGCAAGGCGTGGTTGGAAAAATACAAAAAAGTATGACACTTATGGTTTTAGAGATGGTACAATCTCTAATGAAGTTGAATACATAGATGTCCTTAACAATGGACACAGCAGACAAGCACCTCGTTATTTTATAGAACAGGTGCTAATGAAAATAGGTATATTAATCCCTTAAATAACTGCCCTCTGATGGCTCTCGATATACGAGACTGTTAGGGGGCAATTTTATTAAATGGAGGCATCATGAGTGGTGTAGAAATTAGGGTACGTGCTAATACAACCCAAGCACGAGGTGAATTACAAAAATTAGAAAAATCCGTTGGAAAGATTCAGTCTGTTACTAGCGGTCTTGCAAATTCAATTAAAAGTGCTGTTGCTGCGTATTCTGGTTTCGTTTCTATTAAAGGTATTGTGTCCGCAGCAGATGATCTTAAGAACCTTGAAAACAGTATTGCACTCGTTACAGGCAGGGGTAAAGAGTCACAGGCAGCTTTACAACGACTTTACGCTATCGCTGCTAGGGGTCGCTCTTCTATTGACACTACTGCCGCAACCTTTAACCGCTTTGGTTTAGCACTATCTGGTGCAGGCAAATCTACAGAGGACATTCTAGCTGTTACAGAGGCTGTTGCTAAAGCAGCCACGTTGTCAGGGGCTTCTGCTGACTCAGCACGGGCAGCTATTATTCAGCTTGGTCAAGGTTTGGCTTCTGGTGAGCTACGGGGTGAAGAACTTAACTCTGTTCTAGAGCAAACCCCAAGGATTGCACAAGCCATTGCTGATGGTATGGGTAAGCCTTTTGGTGAGCTTCGTTCATTAGCTAAAGATGGTCAAATTACCTCTGAGGCTGTATTTAATGCGCTCATTAGCCAAATTGGTGCTATTGAAAAAGAATTCCTTACACTAGAGCCTACGATTGGTTCTCTCTCAGTAGTGATGAGGGACGAATTTACTAGAGCTTTAGCAGCCATTGATAATATTGCAGGTTTTTCAGATAGTGCAAGAGGTAAAATCGAACTCCTGACCACTGCATTCAGGTTCATTGCTGATAGAGCAGAGATAAACTTTCTAAAGCTACAAATCGGTTTACTTAATTTAAGAATGGACTTCCAAGATACCGCTAAGAAGATGTACGACTCAGTTGCTAGCATCTTCTCATCTGATTTTACTGTAGAGGGTTTTAAAGAATCTCTTAAACAGGCATCAAATTCTTTAAAAGAATTTTTAGGCCTTACTGAAGAAGATAACCAAGAAAGCACATTTCAAAAGTTATTCGCTAAAATACCACCCCTTGATTTATCAGGATATTTGCCAAATCTTACTGAAATTACTGGTCATCTCATACGTTTTGCTGAAAATGTAAAGAGTATTTTCTTTAATATCTTTGATGATGTCATCTTAAACTCGACTTGGTCAAGTTTATTCTGGAAGGGCACTGATAGGATTGGTGGCCCTAAGTTTACAGCAGCAATACAGGGCGTTTTATCCACACTTAGCGGGTGGGCGAATAAAATTAAAACCTTATTTAAAGACTTAGCTTTTGGGGCTAGAGGTTTTAACGAGTTTGGAGAAGCGGGTCGGGGCGAGCGCTCTGGCGGGGCCTACGAGTCTATTAACAATATCACCGAATCCGTAAAATCTTTTACAGCAGCTATGTCAGAAGCAATTACTAAGTCTGAAACATTTAATAGTGCAACGGGCTTTTTCACAACACGCAGACAAGCTCTTTCTGGTTTTATTTCTGAGTTTACTAAAGACTTTAGTGAGAACGGCGGTCTCCTGGGGTATCTAAATAAAGTTTCTGAAAAACTAAGTGAAAAATCTAGTAAAGAAATTACTTCG
>Ga0247584_1000055_pt1 | contig 13366 bp, 8 predicted proteins | sample 43RmetaT_FD_189979 | JGI IMG/M metagenome (GOLD analysis project Ga0247584, IMG submission 189979) | Metatranscriptome of seawater microbial communities from Monterey Bay, California, United States - 43R (Metagenome Metatranscriptome) | ecosystem: Environmental > Aquatic > Marine > Coastal... | reverse complement strand
GCTATTTTGTAGTCATGGGAAAGGTCGAAATTTTTGCCGATGTAGCTCAGTTGGCCAGAGCAGCTGATTTGTAATCAGCGGGTCGGGGGTTCGAATCCCTCCATCGGCTCAAACGTTCTTTAAAATACTTGAAATAATTGGGGGGATACTCAAGCGGCCAACGAGGACAGACTGTAAATCTGTTGACTACGTCTTCGCAGGTTCGAATCCTGCTCCCCCCACATTCTTTCGAAAATATTGATGAATCTAAAAAGCGGGAGTAGCTCAGCTGGCTAGAGCATCAGCCTTCCAAGCTGAGGGTCGCCGGTTCGAATCCGGTTTCCCGCTCTTTTATTCTCATCGATAAAAAAAATAACATCATTGCCGATGTAGCTCAGGGGTAGAGCGTTTCCTTGGTAAGGAAGAGGTCAGGGGTTCAATTCCCCTCATTGGCTCTAGATATAGATTGAACCTATTAATTAATTATAATAACAAATAAAAGCAACAAGTCATGGCTAAAGAAAATTTTGACCGGTCTAAACCACATTTAAATATTGGTACAATTGGTCACGTTGATCACGGAAAGACTACATTAACTGCTGCCATTACTACCGTTTTGGCAAAAAAAGGATACTCTGACATGGTAGCATTCGATAAAATCGATAACGCTCCTGAAGAAAAAGAGAGAGGAATTACAATTAATTCTTCTCACGTTGAGTACTCTACAGAGAATAGACACTACGCTCACGTTGACTGTCCAGGTCACGCTGATTACGTAAAGAATATGGTAACTGGTGCTGCTCAAATGGATGGAGCAATATTGGTAGTAGCTTCTACGGATGGTCCAATGCCTCAAACAAGAGAGCACATCTTATTAGCACGTCAGGTAGGAGTTCCTACAATCGTTGTTTTCATGAACAAGGCTGACATGGTTGATGATGAAGAGTTGTTAGAATTAGTTGAAATGGAAATTAGAGAATTATTATCATTCTATGATTTTGATGGAGACAATACTCCTATCATTTCTGGTTCTGCATTAGGTGCATTGAACGGAGAAGCTCAGTGGGAAGATAAAGTAATGGAATTGATGGATGCTGTTGATAGCTATATTCCAATCCCTCCAAGAGATACAGATAAGCCTTTCTTAATGCCAATTGAAGATGTATTTTCAATTACTGGTAGAGGTACAGTTGCAACTGGTAGAATCGAAACTGGTGTAATTAACTCTGGTGAAGAAGTTCAAATCATGGGTATGGGTGCTGAAGGATTAAAGTCAGTAGTTACAGGTGTTGAAATGTTTAGAAAGATTCTAGATAGAGGAGAAGCAGGAGATAACGTTGGTTTGTTACTTAGAGGTATTGAGAAATCTCAAATTGGTAGAGGAATGGTAATGGCTAAGCCAGGATCAATTACTCCTCATACTAAATTCAAAGCTGAGGTATATATTTTGAAAAAAGAAGAAGGTGGACGTCACACTCCATTCCAAAATAAATACCGTCCACAGTTTTACTTAAGAACAACTGATGTAACAGGTGAAATCTTCTTAGAAGAAGGAAGAGAGATGGTAATGCCTGGTGATAACGTAACAATTACTGTTAACTTGATTAACAAAGTTGCGATCAATAAAGGTCTTCAGTTCGCGATCAGAGAAGGTGGTAGAACAGTAGGAGCTGGTCAGGTTACAGAAATTATTGAGTAATCAGTAAATAAAATAAAGTTAGAAAAGGTGTTGGTCTTTTGGTCAACACCTTTTCGCGACTTTTAAAATTTACGGGTGTAGCTCAATTGGTAGAGTAGTGGTCTCCAAAACCATTGGCTGGGAGTTCGAGTCTCTCCACCCGTGCAGAGAATAATAAAATTATGTCGAAGTTAAGAACATACATAGAAGAATCAACTGACGAATTACTGAACAAGGTAAGCTGGCCAACTTGGAGCGAACTTCAAAGTAGTGGAGTTGTAGTGATGATTGCTTCGATTATCATTTCTCTGATTATTTTTTTGATGGACTCTACTTTTAGTACGTTGATGGAAAAGATCTACGAAATCATTTAAGACTGATACGAGATAAACATGAGCGAGAATAACAACAAAAAGTGGTACGTCGTAAGAGCGATTAGTGGAAAAGAGAAAAAGGTAAAACTTTATATCGAAGACGAAATCAATCGATTGAAATTAGGAGACTATGTTAGTCAAATCTTGATTCCAACAGAAAAGGTTTATCAGATTAGAAATGGAAAGAAAGTAAGTAAGGAAAGGAGTTTTTTCCCGGGTTACATTCTTATTGAAGCGAATTTGGTTGGAGAAATTCCTCACCTGATTCAGAAAACGACCAACGTAATTGGTTTCTTAGGTGCTGAAAAAAGAGGGGAGCCTCTTCCATTAAGACAGTCTGAGGTGAATCGAATCTTAGGTAAGGTTGATGAGTTAGCAGAGAGTGAGGAAGAAATGAATATACCGTTCATTGTAGGCGAATCTGTTAAAGTTATAGATGGACCATTCAATGGATTTAATGGTAGTATCGAAGAAATTAATGAAGAGAAGAAAAAGTTAATGGTGATGGTAAAGATTTTCGGAAGAAAGCAACCGTTAGAATTAAGTTTCCTTCAAGTAGAAAAAGAATCATAATTGATATTATAAATAGCAAGCAATGGCTAAAGAAATTAGTGGAATAATCAAATTACAGATCAGAGGTGGAGCAGCGAATCCATCTCCACCAGTTGGACCTGCTTTAGGTGCAAAAGGTGTAAATATTATGGATTTCTGTAAGCAGTTCAACGGACGAACTCAAGATAAAGCTGGAAAGGTTTTACCTGTGGTCATTACTGTTTATGGTGATAAATCTTTTGATTTTGTTATCAAAACTCCTCCAGCTGCGGTTCAGTTGTTAGAGAAAGCTAAATTGAAGTCTGGTTCTCCAGAACCAAACAGAAAAAAAGTCGCATCTGTAACTTGGGATCAAGTTAAGGAAATTGCAGAGGATAAAATGGAAGATCTTAATGCTTTCAAAGTTGAGTCTGCTATGAGAATGGTAGCTGGAACAGCTAGAAGTATGGGTATTACAGTTAAAGGACCAAAACCTGCATAGTAGGTTAAAATAAAACAACATGGCAACATTGACTAAAAAGCGTAAAGACGCTCTAGCAAAAATTGAAAAGGATAAGTTATATTCTTTAAAAGAAGCCTCTTCCTTAGTAAAGGAATTAGCTTCTACTAATTTTGATTCATCAGTTGATTTAAGTGTGAGACTAGGTGTAGACCCTAGAAAAGCGAATCAAATGGTGAGAGGTACTGTTACTTTACCTCATGGTGTAGGTAAAACAGTAACTGTTCTTGCACTGGTTACCCCAGACAAAGAAGCAGAAGCGAAAGAAGCTGGAGCTGATTACGTAGGATTGGATGAGTATGTCGATAAGATCAAAGGTGGTTGGACTGACGTTGATGTTATTGTAACCATGCCAAGTGTGATGGGCAAAGTTGGAGCTTTAGGTCGAGTATTAGGGCCAAGAGGTTTAATGCCTAACCCAAAATCAGGAACTGTAACTATGGATGTAGGTAAAGCTGTTGCTGACGTCAAAGGTGGTAAAATTGACTTCAAGGTTGATAAGTATGGTATCATACACTCATCAGTTGGGAGAGTTTCATTTGATGCTGATCAAATAAAGGAAAACGCTACTGAAATGCTTCAGACTATTAATAAGTTAAAGCCTGCAGCTTCAAAAGGAGTTTACGTAAAAAGTATTTGTGTGTCAGGAACAATGACTCCAGGTATTCACGTTGATCCAAAAGACATTTAGACGACTAATTATTCATCATTCTATTCTATTTAGAAATGACAAAACAAGAAAAGCACGAAATCGTAAAGAACCTATTAGCTAAGTTGAATGAAAATAATATTTTCTATTTAGCTGATATCTCAGAGTTAGATGCAGAAACTTCTACAAAACTTAGAAGAATGGCGTTTAAAAGAGATGTTTCTTTAAACGTTGTAAAGAATACATTACTAAGAAAAGCTTTAGAAGCTGCAGAAGGCAGCTACGAAGAATTTTATGATGTATTGAAAGGTAATACATCTATTCTATTTTCTGAAGTAGGTAATGCTCCGGCAAAACTGATTCAAGAGTTTAGAAAGAAAAATAAAAAGCCGATATTAAAAGGAGCTTATATTGAAGAAGCTATTTTTATTGGTGATGATAAAATTGACACACTTGCTCAGATTAAATCTAAAGAAGAGCTTGTTGGAGATATCATTACCCTTCTTCAATCTCCTGCGAAAAATGTACTTTCTGCCCTTCAATCAGGCGGATCAACTATCGCAGGACTAGTTCAAACACTTTCTGAGAAGAAAGCCTAAATTGTGTACGCACTCTCAATTCATATAAATTAAACAAACAAAAACAAAATAAAATGGCGGATTTAAAAGCGCTCGCTGAAGAGTCAGTAAACTTAACAGTAAAAGATGTAAACGAATTAGCAACTATCCTTAAGGATGAGTATGGCATTGAGCCTGCTGCTGCTGCTGTAGCTGTGGCTGGTCCTGCTGCAGGTGGTGACGCTGCTTCTGAAGAGAAAACTGAATTTGATGTGATCTTGAAAGCTGCAGGTGGATCTAAATTAGCAGTTGTAAAATTGGTTAAGGAATTAACTGGTTTAGGTCTTAAAGAAGCAAAAGAATTAGTTGACGGAGCACCAAAAGCATTGAAAGAAGGTGTTTCTAAAGACGAAGCAGAAGGTCTTAAATCTCAATTAGAAGAGGCTGGAGCTGAAGTTGAGCTTAAGTAATAAAAGCTTCAACTAGTAATATTTAGGTTTAGATCTCACCCCGACAAATAGTCGGGGTGAGGACTAAACCCTTTTACGTTTATATCTAAGTACTAATAAACACTCCTTCAGATGGCTAACGCATCATTATCAAAATTGCAAAATAGAGTAAGTTTTGCATCCATAAAAAATAAATTAGAGTATCCTGATTTTCTAGATATACAATTACAGTCTTTTCAGGATTTCTTCCAATTAGATACTTCTCCTGAATTTAGGGATACAGAAGGTCTATATAGAGTTTTCAGTGAAAACTTTCCAATTACTGATGCTAGAAATCAGTTTGTCTTGGAGTTTTTAGATTACTTTGTTGACCCTCCAAGATATAGTATTGAAGAATGTATAGACAGAGGGTTAACGTATAGCGTCCCTTTAAAAGCGAAGCTGAAATTATACTGTACAGACCCAGAGCATGAGGATTTTGAGACAATTGTGCAAGATGTTTATCTAGGTACTATTCCTTACATGACTCCAAAAGGAACCTTCCTTGTTAATGGAGCTGAAAGAGTTATTGTTTCTCAACTGCACAGATCACCTGGAGTCTTCTTTGGTCAATCGCGCCACGCTAACGGTACGAAATTATATTCTGCTAGAGTAATTCCTTTCAAGGGTTCTTGGATTGAATTTGCTACAGACATTAATAATGTAATGTATGCCTACATCGATAGAAAGAAGAAGCTTCCGGTTACCACATTACTAAGAGCCATCGGTTATGAATTGGACAAAGATATCCTTGATATTTTCAACCTAGCTGATGAAATCAAAGTAAGTAAGGCTGCAGTAAAAAGAGTTCAGGGAAGAAAGTTAGCTGCTAGAGTTCTTCGAACTTGGGTAGAGGATTTTGTGGATGAAGATACAGGAGAGGTTGTTTCAATCGAAAGAAACGAAGTTGTTATCGATCGGGAAACAATTATAGAGAAAGAGCACATTGAGGCAATTTTAGAGTCTGGAACAAAAACAATTATCCTGCACAAGGAAGATGTTAATTCTGCTGATTTTGCGATCATTTACAATACATTACAAAAAGATCCTTCGAATTCAGAAAAGGAAGCTGTAGAGCATATTTATCGTCAACTTAGAAATTCTGAGCCACCAGATGAGGAAACTGCAAGAGGCGTTATTGATAAGCTATTTTTCTCAGAAACTCGATATGACTTAGGAGAGGTAGGCCGTTACAGAATCAATAAGAAATTAGGTTTGAACATTGAGCCTAATACAAAAATATTAACAAGAGAGGATATCATCTCTATCATTAAGTATTTGATTGAGCTAATCAATTCAAAGGCGGATGTAGATGATATTGATCACTTATCAAATAGAAGAGTAAGAACTGTTGGAGAACAGTTGTACAATCAGTTTGGTGTTGGTTTAGCTAGAATGGCTAGAACAATAAGAGAGCGAATGAACGTTAGAGATAACGAAGTATTTACCCCTGCCGATTTGATTAATGCTAAAACACTATCTGCCGTAATTAATTCATTCTTCGGAACGAATCAATTGTCACAGTTTATGGATCAGACGAATCCTCTGTCTGAGGTAACTCACAAACGACGAATGTCTGCTTTAGGACCCGGCGGCCTCTCTAGAGAAAGAGCAGGTTTTGAGGTTCGTGATGTTCACTATACGCACTACGGGCGACTTTGTCCAATTGAAACACCGGAAGGTCCAAACATTGGTTTGATTTCTTCTTTGTGTGTTTACGCAAAAGTGAACAGACTTGGTTTCATTGAGACACCTTACCGAAAAGTAGCAAATAGTACAGTTGGTTTAAGTGATAAAGAAGTTATTTATTTAAGTGCTGAAGAAGAAGACTCTCAAACCATTGCCCAAGCAAATGCAATTGTAGGTGAAGGAGGAAAGTTTGAAACGGAAGTAGTTAAAGCAAGATACGAAGGTGATTTTCCTTTAGCTAAGGCTGAGGATGTAACATTAATGGATGTATCTCCTAACCAGATTGCATCAATAGCTGCATCTCTTATTCCTTTCCTAGAGCATGATGATGCGAACAGAGCCCTGATGGGGTCTAACATGCAACGTCAAGCTGTTCCTTTATTGCAGCCAAGCGCTCCAATTGTAGGAACCGGTTTAGAAAAGCAAGTTGCTGTTGATTCAAGAGTATTGATTAATGCCGAAGGAACAGGGGTTGTTGAATACGTTGATGCAAACAAAATCATTGTTACTTACAAAAGATCAGATGAAGAGGAATTAGTTTCATTTACTGAGCCTACTAAAACTTACGTTCTTACAAAATACAAGAAAACGAATCAGAGTACCACCATCAACTTGAACCCTATCGTGATGAAGGGAGATAGGGTAACCAAAGGTCAAGTGCTTTGTGAAGGTTATGCTACTCAAGGTGGTGAGCTTGCCTTAGGTAGGAATTTGAAAGTGGCCTTTATGCCATGGAAAGGTTACAACTTTGAGGATGCGATTGTAATCTCTGAGAAAGTCGTTTCAGAAGACTTATTTACTTCAGTACATGTAGATGAATTTACGCTTGAAGTTAGAGATACAAAAAGAGGTGTTGAAGAATTAACTGCAGATATTCCAAACGTAAGTGAAGAAGCTACAGCTGATTTAGATGAAAACGGATTAATTAGAATTGGCGCTAAAGTTAAAGAAGGTGACATTTTGATTGGTAAGATTACCCCTAAAGGAGAATCTGATCCCACCCCGGAAGAGAAGTTGTTGAGAGCAATATTTGGTGATAAAGCCGGAGACGTGAAAGATGCTTCATTGAAAGTACCACCATCGACAAAAGGTGTTGTTGTTGGTAAGAAGTTGTTTGAAAGAGCACTGAAGGATAGGAAATCTAGAGCTGATGAGAAAAACCTAATCTTAAAGTTAGACGAAGAGCAGAATAAAGAAATTGCTCAGTTGAAAGAAAGATTAGTTGAGAAATTATACTCTGTTGTAAACGGAAAGACAGCTCAGGGAATTCAGAATTACTATAATGAAGAATTAATTCCTAAAGGAACGAAATTTACTCAAAAAGTACTTCAAAGGATTGATGATTTTGCTTTTATTGATTACAAAAACTGGACGACATCTGATGAATTAAACCAGACGATTAAGACCATGTTGCACAATCATAATATGAAAGCAACAGAAATTCAAGGAAAGTATAAGCGTAAGAAATATGCGTTAACTGTTGGAGATGAACTTCCTGTTGGAATTATGAAATTGGCTAAAGTGTATTTGGCTAAGAAACGTAAGTTGAAGGTAGGTGATAAGATGGCAGGACGTCACGGTAACAAAGGTATTGTTGCAAGAATCGTTCGTCATGAAGACATGCCATTCTTAGACGATGGAACTCCGGTTGATATAGTATTGAACCCACTTGGTGTACCTTCTAGAATGAACCTTGGACAGATTTACGAAACTGTGTTAGGTTGGGCAGGCGAAAAGCTAGGTGTTAACTTTGCAACTCCAATTTTTGATGGAGCAACTGCAGACGAGATTAATAGCTATACGGACAAAGCAGGTGTACCTCGATCAGGAAGAACATTCTTGAAAGACGGTGGAACAGGCGAGCCATTCGATCAGCCGGCAACAGTAGGTATCATTTACATGTTGAAATTAGGCCACATGGTTGAAGATAAGATGCACGCTAGATCTATCGGACCATACTCATTAATTACTCAGCAACCACTTGGTGGTAAGGCTCAGTTTGGTGGTCAGCGTTTTGGAGAGATGGAAGTTTGGGCATTAGAGGCATTTGGTGCAGCTAATATCCTACAAGAAATCTTGACAATTAAGTCTGATGACGTTATGGGTAGAGCAAAAGCTTATGAAGCAATTGTGAAAGGTGAAAGTATGCCAGTTCCTGGTATTCCGGAGTCGTTTAACGTATTACTTCATGAACTTAGGGGTCTGTGCTTAAACCTTACACTGTCTGACAAAGATAAAGTAAGCGTTTAGTTCAACAATTTAAAGAGATTATTAACATAATAATATAATTATGGCTTTTAGAAGAGATAATAAGGAAACAAGTAGATTCTCTATGATTACGATAAGCCTTGCTTCTCCAGAAATGATTTTAGAAAAATCAAATGGAGAAGTATTGAAGCCGGAGACAATCAACTATAGAACGTATAAACCAGAGAGAGACGGTTTGTTCTGTGAAAGAATTTTTGGTCCGGTAAAAGATTACGAGTGTCACTGTGGAAAATACAAGAGAATCCGATATAAGGGAATCGTTTGTGACCGTTGTGGTGTTGAAGTAACAGAGAAAAAAGTACGAAGAGAGAGAATGGGACACATTTCTTTAGTGGTTCCTGTTGCTCACATATGGTACTTTAAGTCGTTACCAAACAAAATCGGGTACCTATTAGGGTTGCCTACCAAGAAATTGGATACCATCATTTATTACGAGCGATACGTTGTAATTAATGCAGGTGAGGCCAAAAACGCTGAGGGTGAGCCTGTAGAATATTTGGACTTTTTAACGGAAGAAGAATACTTAGATATTTTGGATACGATGCCAAAAGAAAACATGTATTTAGATGATAACGATCCGAACAAATTCATCGCAAAGATGGGTGCTGAAGCACTATTTGAATTGCTGAAAAGATTAGATTTAGATTCACTTTCTTACGATTTAAGACACAAAGCAAATACAGAAACATCTCAACAAAGAAAGAATGAAGCTTTAAAAAGACTTCAGGTTGTTGAAGCCTTTAGAGCTGCAAACGGACACATTGAGAATAGACCTGAGTGGATGATTGTGAAAGTAGTTCCTGTTATTCCGCCGGAATTACGTCCTTTAGTACCACTAGATGGTGGTCGATTTGCAACTTCTGATCTGAACGATTTATACAGAAGAGTAATTATCAGAAACAATCGTTTAAAACGATTGATGGAGATTAAAGCACCGGAAGTAATTTTAAGAAACGAAAAAAGAATGTTGCAGGAAGCTGTAGATTCTTTGTTTGATAACTCAAGAAAATCTTCTGCTGTTAAAACTGATTCTAACAGAGCGTTAAAATCGTTATCTGATAGTTTGAAAGGTAAGTCAGGTCGTTTTAGACAAAACTTGCTGGGTAAAAGGGTTGATTACTCTGCTCGATCAGTAATTGTTGTTGGACCGGACTTAAAGTTGCATGAGTGTGGTATGCCAAAAGATATGGCTGCTGAACTATACAAGCCTTTTGTAATTCGTAAATTAATTGAACGAGGTATTGTTAAGACGGTTAAATCTGCAAAGAAAATCGTTGATAAGAAGGAGCCTGTTGTTTGGGATATTTTAGAAAGTGTATTGAAAGGGCACCCAATCCTATTGAACAGGGCCCCAACTCTGCACAGATTAGGTATTCAAGCGTTTCAGCCAAAGCTTATTGAAGGTAAGGCAATTCGTCTTCACCCATTAGTTTGTACTGCCTTTAACGCGGATTTTGATGGTGATCAGATGGCAGTTCACTTACCTTTGGGTAATGCTGCAATTCTAGAGGCTCAACTATTAATGCTAGCTTCTCACAATATTCTTAACCCTGCGAATGGTTCACCGATTACGGTTCCATCTCAGGATATGGTTTTGGGTCTTTACTACTTAACCAAAGAAAGAGTTACAGATGAAACAAAGACTATTAAAGGTGAGGGCAAGTCTTTCTATTCTCCAGAAGAAGTTATTATTGCGAATAACGAAGGGAGATTAGACATTCACGCTAAGATAAAAGTGAATATCACGAAGAATGGTGAATCGAAATTAATTGAAACCACTTGTGGTAGAGTTATTTTCAATGAGCGAGTTCCAGAAGAGGTCCCATATATTAACGAATTGTTGACTAAGAAGTCCTTAAGAGACATTATTGGAGATATATTAAAAGTTGCCGGTACAGCTAAAACAGCAAACTTCTTAGATGAGATTAAGACGCTAGGATATAATATGTCATTTAAAGGTGGTCTATCATTTAATTTGGAGGACGTAATTGTTCCACCAGAGAAAGAAGAAATGATGGATAAGGCGAACCAGCAAGTAAAAGAGGTTTGGGACAACTATAACATGGGATTCATTACGAATAACGAGCGTTATAACCAAATTATTGATATTTGGACACATACTAACACGCGACTGACAAACACGGTAATGAGTCGTTTGAAGAACGATAACCAAGGTTTCAACTCAGTTTACATGATGTTTGATTCTGGAGCAAGGGGTTCGAAAGAGCAAATTCGTCAGCTTTCAGGAATGAGAGGGTTGATGGCTAAGCCACAGAAATCAGGATCTACAGGTCAAGAAATTATTGAAAACCCAATTCTTTCTAACTTTAAAGAAGGACTTTCGATTCTAGAGTACTTTATTTCTACACACGGTGCACGTAAAGGTTTGGCCGATACAGCGCTGAAAACAGCAGATGCGGGTTACTTAACTAGAAGATTAGTAGATGTATCTCAAGATGTTGTTATTTCAGAGGTAGATTGTGGAACTTTAAGAGGTGTTACAATTTCTGCCTTGATGAAGAATGACGATGAAGTAGAATCACTTTATGATCGAATTCTTGGTAGGGTTACTGTTCACGATGTTTATCATCCAAATACCGGTGACTTAATCATTGGGTCAGGAGAAGAAGTTAAAGAAGAGGTGGCAAAAATTATTGAAGACTCTCCTATTGATGAGGTTGAAATGAGGTCTGTACTTTCTTGTGAATTAAAAAGAGGAGTTTGTTCTAAATGTTACGGTAGAAGTTTGGCAACGGGTCGAATGACACAAAAAGGTGAGTCTGTTGGTGTTATTGCAGCACAGTCGATTGGAGAGCCGGGTACACAGTTAACATTACGTACGTTCCACGTTGGGGGTACGGCATCTAAGATTGCTGATGACTCTAGAGTTGAAGCAAAATATGACGGTATATTAGAAGTAGATGAATTGCGAACAGTTGCGGGCGAAGACAGAGATGGAAAGAAGATTTCAATCGTTGTTGGACGTTCAGCTGAAGCACGAATTTTAGATCCAAAGACCAATATTGCATTAATGACTGCTGTAATTCCTTACGGTTCAGTATTAGTGGCGAAAGAAGGAGCTAAGGTGAAAAAAGGTGAGATGATTTGTTATTGGGATCCATATAACGCATTGATCATTGCTGAAGTTCCTGGAACAATTGCTTTTGAAAACTTAGTTGACAGTATTACTTACAAAGAAGAGTCTGATGAACAAACAGGTTTTACTGAGAAAGTAATTATTGAATCTAGAGATAAGAAGTTAATTCCTGAAATTAAATTATTGAACGCTAAGAAGGAAGTTATTAAAACGTATAACTTACCGGTAGGGGCTCATATTGTTGTAAAGGAAGGGGATAAGATTGATAGTGGTAGAACATTAGTTAAAATACCAAGGACTTCAGGTAAGTCTGGTGATATTACAGGTGGTCTTCCAAGAGTAACTGAATTGTTTGAAGCGAGAAATCCTTCAAACCCTGCAGTTGTTTCTGAAATTGACGGTATTGTTTCTTTCGGTAAAATCAAGAGAGGTAATAGAGAAGTTATCATCGAGTCTAGAACAGGTGAGGTTAAGAAATACTTAATCAATCTTTCTAAGCATATCTTGGTTCAAGAGAATGATTTCGTAAGAGCTGGAGTTCCATTATCAGATGGAGCCATTACTCCTGCTGATATCTTAGCGATTAAAGGTCCTACACAAGTTCAAGAATACTTAGTAAACGAAGTTCAAGAAGTTTACCGATTACAAGGGGTGAAGATTAATGATAAGCACTTTGAAGTAATTGTTAGACAAATGATGCGTAAAGTAATCATTGAAGATCCGGGCGATACTAGATTCTTAGAGAAGCAAATTGCTAACAAATCTGACTTTGCAGTTGAGAACGATTGGATTTTTGGAAAGAAGATTGTAGTTGAACCGGGTGAATCTGAAAGCTTGAAAGCAGGACAAATCATCTCTCCACGTAAGTTGAGGGAGGAGAACTCTATGTTGAAGCGTCAGGATAAGAAGACGGTAGATGCAAGAGATGCTGTTCCAGCGACATCAAATTCAGTTCTTCAAGGAATTACAAGAGCATCTTTACAAACTGATAGTTTCATTTCTGCAGCATCTTTCCAGGAAACTACGAAAGTGTTGAATGAAGCAGCAGTAAATGGTAAGCAAGACACATTAATGGGCTTGAAAGAGAACGTTATTGTTGGACACCTAATTCCAGCAGGAACAGGTTTAGACGATTACCAAGAGTATGTTGTTGGTTCTAACGAAGAATACGAAATGTTAAAATCAGGAAAAGAAGAAGTAGCAGAAGTTGAGATTGACGAAGTAGAAAACGCAGAATAAGATGGCTGACGATAATAACAATCCTCAAATCAAGGATGGCAAATTAAACATTGAATTAACTGAAGAAGTAGCTGAAGGAACGTATTCCAATTTAGCGATCATAAGTCATTCAAGCTCAGAATTTGTTTTGGATTTTATTAAAGTGATGCCCGGCTTACCAAAAGCAAAAGTGAAATCTAGAATAATGATGACACCGCAGCATGCAAAACGTTTGGTGAGAGCGCTACAAGACAATATTCAAAAATTTGAACAGCTGAATGGAGCGATTAAAGAAAGTGATCAACCTCACTTTCCGAT
>Ga0247584_1000054_pt1 | contig 13375 bp, 25 predicted proteins | sample 43RmetaT_FD_189979 | JGI IMG/M metagenome (GOLD analysis project Ga0247584, IMG submission 189979) | Metatranscriptome of seawater microbial communities from Monterey Bay, California, United States - 43R (Metagenome Metatranscriptome) | ecosystem: Environmental > Aquatic > Marine > Coastal... | reverse complement strand
TGGATGCTACGCTTGGTAAAGGATCAGCATTCAAAAAGAAGGAAGATACGCATAAAATGGCTGAAGCTAACAAAGCGTTCGCACATTTCCGCTGGTAATTGTTTAGGAATAACTAATGATACAAAAAATGTCCAATACCAAACTCCAATCCTATAGAAATATAGGCATATGCGCTCATGTTGACGCTGGTAAAACCACAACTACGGAAAGAATACTTTATTATACAGGCCTTACGCATAAAATAGGGGAAGTTCATGACGGAGCAGCAACTATGGACTGGATGGAGCAGGAGCAAGAGAGGGGAATAACCATAACTTCTGCAGCTACTACTGTTTTTTGGAAAGGAATGAATAATCAGTTTGATGATAAGCATAGAATTAATATCATTGATACTCCAGGGCACGTCGATTTCACAATAGAAGTAGAAAGAGCTTTGAGAGTACTGGATGGTGCTGTCGTCGTTTTTTGTGGGTTGTCTGGAGTTGAGCCACAGTCTGAGACTGTATGGAGACAAGCTGACAAATATGAAGTTCCTAGAATCGTTTTTGTAAATAAGATGGACAGACCTGGTGCTGATTTTAAAAGAGTTGTGAAACAGGTAAGAGACCGATTAAAAGCAAAAATACTTCCTGTTCAACTAAATATCGGGTCTGAAGAGAAGTTTCAAGGTGTCATAGATCTTATTCAAATGAAGTCAATTATCTGGGAAGGAGATACAAACGGTTTGTCCTATATAGAAGGAAAAGTCCCTCAAAATTTGCTTGAAGAATCTCTAAAACTGCGGAACGATATAATTGAAGTTGCTTGTGAAGAAGATGAAGATCTCATGGATAAGTATATCAATGGATTAGAACCTTCTACAGAAGAAATACATTCTTCCTTAAGGAAGAGAGTGATAAAAAACGACATTATTTTAGCATTTTGTGGTTCTGCTTTTAAAAACAAGGGAATTCAACCCGTTTTAGATGCGGTAATTCGTTACCTTCCATCCCCAATTGATATTCCTCCGGTTTCCGGACAACTTGAGAACGGTGAGCCTGTAATTCGAAAGCCTTTGAAAAGTGACCCTTTTTCGGCTTTAGTCTTTAAGTTGGCAGCAGACCAATTTGTTGGAAATTTAACTTTTTTGAGGGTTTACTCTGGAACATTAAACTCTGGTGATTTTGTCTATAATTTTACTAACAAAAAAAAGGAAAGAATCGGAAGATTAGTCCAGATGCATGCTAATAATCGTGAAGAAGTCAAGACTGTTGGGGCGGGGGATATAATCTCTTGTATTGGTCTTAAAAATGTAAGAACAGGAGACACCCTATGCGATATTCAAAATCCAATCCTTTTAGAACGAATAGAATTTCCTGATCCAGTTATATCAGTTTCTCTAGAACCAAAAACGAAAGTAGATCAAGAGAAAATGTCTATTGCATTATCCAGGTTATCACTTGAAGACCCATCCTTTAAGATAAATACTGACAAGGAGACTAGTCAGACAGTTATTTCAGGCATGGGAGAGCTACATTTAGATATTATTGTTGACCGTATGCATAGGGAATTTGGTGTTTCGGCAAATGTTGGGACACCACAGGTGGCTTATCGAGAAACAATAAAATCTGAAGCAAAATCTGAAGGTAAATTTATTCGCCAATCAGGAGGCCGTGGCCAATATGGACATGTTATGATAAAAGTTGAACCACAGACTTCAGGGAAGGGTTTTGAATTTGTTGATTCAATTGTCGGAGGGGTTATTCCTAGAGAGTATATTAGCTCAGTACAGAAAGGTGTGGAAGAACAATTAAAAACAGGTATAATCTCAGGTTATCCTGTAATCGATATAAAAGTAACCCTATATGATGGATCTTTTCATGAAGTAGACTCTTCTGAAATAGCTTTTAAAGTTGCTGGATCCATGGCTATTAAAGCCGCTGTAAAAAAAGCTTCCCCAATCATCCTGGAGCCAATTATGACTGCTGAAGTAATCACTCCAGAAAACTATATGGGTGACGTTATGGGCGATATTAGTCGTAGAAGAGGAAATATACTCAATATGGAAGATAGACGTTCTTTAAAAGTAGTTAATGCTAATATTCCACTTTCAGAAATGTTTGGATATGCAACTAATTTACGATCCATTTCTCAAGGACGAGCTTCTTTTTCTATGGAGTTTGTAAAATATTCGGAAATGCCAATAAATATTGCGGAAGAAATCATTAAGGATAAAATTAAGAGTTAAATATGACGAGTATAACTAGCAATGAAAAGATAAGAATAAGACTGAAAGCATTTGATCATAAACTAATAGACATATCTACCAAAGAAATTGTTGAAACTGCTAAGAAAACGGGAGCGCAAGTTAAAGGGCCTATTCCTCTTCCAGTTCGTAGGGAAAAGTTTACAACCTTAATATCTCCCCACGCTGATAAAGATGCTAGAGACCAGTATGAAGTAGTAACTTATAAACGATTAATTGACATCGTCCAACCAACTGATAAAACAGTAGACGCTTTGATGAAGCTCGATTTAGCCGCTGGAGTCGACGTCCAGATTAGTTTAAGTTAATTGTAGATAATAAAAAATGAGTAATTTTAAGGATGATGAATGTCTTTAGGAATAGTAGGTATAAAATGTGGAATGACTAGAGTTTTTACTCCTGAAGGTCATTCTATTCCAGTAACAGTTATTCACACTGGTAAAAATTATATAACCCAGATAAAAAAAATTGAAACTGATGGTTATAATTCAATCCAAGTTTCCTGTCTAGCTCTTAAGAAAAAATTAAAAACGGTAAGCAAACCTATTTTAGGCCATTACGCAAAAGCTCATGTCAGTCCAGGTTTGGGTTTGTGGGAGTTCAGATTTCCAAACCCTTTTGATTTTAGTGGTTTCCATCTCGGCATGAAAGTAGACATTTCCATGTTTTCTTCAAATCAGAAAGTTGACGTGAGAGGTTTTTCTAAGGGTAAAGGTTTTCAAGGTGTTGTTAAGCGTCATAACTTCAAGACCCAAGATGCCAGCCATGGTAATTCTTTGTCTCATAGAGTACATGGGTCTACTGGACAGAATCAAGACCCTGGACGAGTTTTCAAAAATAAAAAAATGGCTGGTCATATGGGTAACGACCGCGTCACAATTCAGATGCTGACGATCATAAAAGTAGACATAACCAATGACCTTCTACTCTTAAGAGGAGGTATACCAGGTTTTAACGGTAGTAATATCGTAATCACCCCTAGTGTGAAATTCATAGATTCTAACATTATTATGGGGAAAAAATTATGAAAATTAATATAATTTCTTGTTCGGGAGACATTGTTTCTTCCATGAAGATCTCTGACAAAGTCTACTCTAAAAAGTATAATGAGGCTCTAGTTCATCAAGTTATATGCTCTTATATGTTATCATCTAGGCAGGGAACTTCGAGTCAAAAAACTAGGGCAGAAGTCTCAGGTGGTGGAGCAAAACCATGGAGACAGAAGGGTACAGGAAGAGCAAGAGCCGGTAGTATTAGATCTCCAATCTGGAAAAGTGGTGGAGTAACTTTTGCTTCGAAGACTCGAAATTATCATCAAAAAGTCAATAAAAAAATGTATAGCTCAGCAATGAAATGTATACTGTCAGAGATTTTGAGAGATGGGAGAATGTCCTCCGTAAATGAGATAACGATTGACAAACCTAGAGTGAAAGATTTTTTGCAAAAATTAAAAAGTTTTCCCTTGAAGAAAACAGCAATTCTTGTCGATGATGATGAGCTTACAAATAATCTTACCTTATCTTCTAGGAATATTCCTTCTCTTACCATTTGTCCGGTTTCTAGGATTAATCCTATTGTTTTAATAGATGCGTCAAAAATCATTATAACTGAAAAGGCAATTAAAACTATTGAAGAGGTCCTATTGTGAAAAGAGAAAAAATCTTTAAAACATTAATAAGTCAGCATATCTCGGATAAGTCTTGTAAGGAAGGAAAGAACGATTTCTTAGCGTTCAAGGTGATGACCTGTGCTAATAAACAAGATGTTAAGCGCGCTGTAGAAGCTTTATTTGAGGTAAAAGTTAGAAGAGTTGGAATATTAAATATTAAGCCAACCTCCACAAAGAGTGGAAAGTTCTCCGGGAAAACCAAGAGATGGAAAAAAGCTTATATAAGTTTATCTGAAGGTTACAGTATCAACTTTACGAATACGGATTAAGGATAACAAAATGGGAATTACAAAAATAAAACCCACATCTTCGGGAGCAAGGTTTACTATACGTAATCGTGATTCCAGTTTGTCTAAAAATGGCCCGCTGAAGAAATTAACTGTTAAAAAGAAAAAACGCAATGGACGAAATAATGCAGGCCGAATAACTGTTCGACATCAAGGTGGGTCTCATAAAAGAAAATATAGGATTATTGACTTCAAAAGAGATAAAGATGATATTGTAGCTAAAATAGAGTCTGTAGAGTATGATCCAAACAGATCTTCTAATATAGCCTTACTTTTGTACAAAGATGGTGAAAGACGTTATATTATTGCTCCTAGGAATAATAGGGTAGGAGATATCGTTCTTTCAGGAATAAGAACGGAGATCAGCACTGGGAATTGCATGCCTATACAAAATATTCCCTTAGGTACTTTGGTACATAACTTGGAATTAAAACCTGGTAAGGGAGCTCAAATAGGAAGAAGTGCAGGTTCCTCTATACAAGTTGTTAGTAAAGACAAACAGTATGCAATTGTAAGACTTCGTTCAGGAGAATTAAGAAAAGTGCTTTTGTCGTGTAGAGCCGTTATTGGATCTGTTTCAAATGCTTCTCATAACCTAAGTGTCTTAGGCAAAGCTGGAGCAAAACGTTGGCGAGGTATTCGTCCCACAGTTAGAGGTGTGGCTATGAATCCTGTTGATCATCCTCACGGTGGTGGTGAAGGAAAAACCTCTGGTGGCAGACATCCGGTATCTCCTTGGGCTTTGCCAACAAAAGGTAAAAAAACCCGTTCCAAGAAATACTCTGATCACTTGATCGTTAAACGTCGAAGACGTAAATAAAAAGAAATGAAGGAAATGAATTACTATGTCCCGATCGCTGAAAAAAGGTCCTTTTATTGACCATCATCTGCTAAAAAAAGTTATTGAAGCTGTAAAGACCTCATCAAAAAAACCTATCAGAACATGGTCTAGAAGATCTATAATAGTACCGGATATGATCGGTCTCACTATCTCTGTACACAACGGGAAAAGACATATTCCGATCTTTATTACAGATAATATGGTTGGTTACAAATTGGGCGAGTTTTCTTTAACACGAACTTATCATGGACATTTAGCTGATAAAAAAATTAAACATAAATAAAAAAATTAGGTTTTTATATGTCAAAAATGGTACAAGCAAAACTTAAATACGCAAAAATTTCACCTCAAAAAGCTAGACTAGTAGCGAACCAAATTCGTAACTCCTCAGTAAATGAAGCTATGGATCTACTAATTTTTAGTAAAAAAAAAGTAGCATCAATTATTAAAGGAGTTTTGAAGTCTGCTATAACGAATGCTGAGCATAATGAAGGAATGGATATAGACCTATTATATATCTCTTCCATTCAAGTAGACCAAGGTCCGGTTACTAAACGGTCTATGGCTAGAGCAAAAGGCAGAGGAAACGTAATTTTAAAAAAAACTTCTCATATTTCTGTGAAAGTTTCCGAAAAGAATAATCTTTAAAAGATTAACGAGGTAATTTATGGGACAAAAAGTTCACCCAATTGGTGTTCGCCTAGGGTTTATTAAAGACTGGAATTCTATTTGGTATGCTGATCCAAAAGATTATGCTTCTAAATTAGGTACTGACATTAAAGTGAGGAATTTTTTGAGAAAAAAATTATCTAAATCTCTAGTAAGTAAAATCATTATAGAACGACCTGCACAAAATGCTAAAATCATTATACATACTTCTCGGCCTGGTATAATAATTGGGAAAAGAGGGGAAGATGTAGAAATACTTAAGAACGCTGTTACTAAAATGATTGGTATTCCCGTTCAGATAAGCATTAAAGAAGTACGCAAACCTGAAACAGATGCTAAGTTAGTTTCTGAAAGCATTGTAAGTCAATTAGAAAAAAGAATGATGTTCCGGAGAGTTATTAAAAGAGCTTCTCAGAATGCTATGAAGATGGGTGCTAAGGGAGTGAAAATACTAGTTAAAGGTCGACTCGGAGGCGCTGAAATAGCTCGTTCAGAAGGGTGTAAAGAAGGTTCTGTGCCCTTGCATACTTTTAGAGCGGACATTGACTATGCGTCTTCACAAGCTCTTACTACTTACGGGATTCTCGGAGTGAAAGTATGGATTTTTAAGGGTGAAGTACTTAAAACCTCCGATATAAAAGATGATCTAGATGAATCGAAAAGTAAGAGGTTATGATATATGTTACAACCAAAAAAAACTAAATTTCGTAAACAACAAAAGCTATCCAATAGAGGTATAGCTTCAAGTGGTAACAGATTAGCATTTGGAGACTATGGACTTCAATCCATGTCTCGGGGAAACCTTAGTTCTAAACAAATTGAAGCTGGAAGACGTGCAATCAGTCGTCATATCAAAAGAGAGGGAAAGGTTTGGATTTGTGTATTTCCAGACAAACCAATAACTAAAAAACCCTTAGAAGTGAGAATGGGTAAAGGTAAAGGAAGTGTTGAGTACTGGGTTTCTAGAATAAAACCAGGACGTATTATTTATGAAATTAAGGGAGTTGAAAAACCTTTAGCTAAAGAAGCATTGAGGAAGGCTGCATCTAAGCTTTTTCTTAATGCCCAATTTGTAGAAAAAATGGCTGTCTAATCATGAAAAAAGTAGAGTTTTTAAAAGATATAAAAACCCAGAGTGATTCCCAGATCCAAACAATTAAAGAAGATTTTCTTAGAGAAGACTTTAATCTCAGGATGAGAAAGGGAACAGAATCATTAAAAAAAAATCATATTTTTAAAGAGATCAGACGTAAAATTGCCCAGATAAATACTATTTTGTCTTCAAGGAATAAAAAAAGATGAATAAAAAAAAAATATTACAAGGTGTGGTAGTGAGTAATAAAATGGACAAGACCTTAGTGGTTTTAGTTTCGACTAAATTAAAACACCCCATATATGGAAAATTCGTAAATAGATCGACAAAGTATTATGTCCATGACGAGGAATCTAGATCTAAAATAGGAGATATAGTCAAAATCGTAGAAACGAGACCTTATTCAAAGTTAAAAAATTATAAATTATCGTAAATTTTTTACACATAATTATATGTAGGAAGATATTCATGATTCAAATGCAATCAGTACTCTATGTGGCTGACAATAGTGGGGCAAAAAGAGCCCAATGCATAAAAGTCTTAGGTGGATCTAAGAGACGTTATGCTAACATCGGTGATGTTATCAAGATTTCAGTTAAGGAAGCCATCCCTCGAGGAAAAGTAAATTCTGGAGAAATATATAATGCTGTTGTAGTTAGAACAGTTAAAGGAATACGTCGTAGTGATGGTTCCTTGATAAGATTTGATACTAATGCAGTAGTGCTCTTAAACGAGAATTTACAACCAATAGGAACTCGTATATTTGGACCAGTTACCAGAGAACTAAGGTCTAAGAATTTTATGAAAATTATTTCCTTATCTCCAGAGGTTTTATAGGATACTTAAAATGAGAAAAATAAAAAAAGGGGACAAAGTCCGTTTAATTTGTGGCAAAGATAAAAATAAACTAGGGTTGGTAAACAAAATTTTCAAGAACTACGTTTTTATTGAAGGTCTCAATTTATATGATAAACACCTTAAATCTAACCCTAATAAAAATATTAGTGGTGGAAAAGTAAAAAAAGAGTTACCATTACACATTTCCAATGTCAGCATTTATGATGAAGATACTGGAAGTAAAGGTAAAATTGGTTTTAAAATTCTTAGTGGAAAAAATAAAAAGAAAGTACGCTATTTCAAACCAACAAACAAAGTTTTAGATAATTAAAGGTCGTATGTAAATTCATGTCAAGATTATTTATGCTCTATAAAAAAGAATTAATCTTCAAATTGCAAAAATTGTTAGATTTTCCAAATATTATGCAAGTTCCTAGGATAGAAAAGATCACTCTTAATATGGGAGTCGGGAGAGCGTCTAAAGACAAAAAAGAAGTTGATTTAGCATTTCAGGAAATGAAATTAATTTCAGGACAAACTCCCATCATAACTAAAGCTAAAAAATCCATAGCGGGTTTTAAAATCCGCGAAGGCTGGCCTATAGGTTGCAAAGTGACATTGCGTAGAAACCGAATGTATGAATTTTTAGATAGGCTGGTCAATATAGTCATTCCGAGAATTAGGGATTTTAGAGGCTTGAATAGAAGATCATTTGACGGAAGAGGTAATTATAGTTTAGGTATAAAAGAGCAAATATCTTTTCCTGAAATAGATTACGATAAAGTGCGTTCAATACATGGTATAGATATAACTATTTCTACTACAGCTAAAGATGATGCCACTAGTGAAGTACTTTTAAAATCATTCGATTTCCCTTTAAAATCATAGAGAACAATTAATGGCAAGATTAGCAGTAATACAGAGAGAATTAAAAAGAGAACTCTTAGTCAAAAAATACTCAATAAAGAGAACAGAGTTAAAAAAAATAATTTTGGATAGTAAATCTAGTGAAGAAGATAGATGGAAGGCCCAGATGAAATTACAAACTCTACCACTTAACTCAGCTCCATGTCGTTTGCGGAGGCGTTGCTCAGAGACAGGTAGACCAAGAGGTGTTTATAGAAAGTTTGGATTGTGCCGCAATAAACTGAGAGAACAAGCTATGGTTGGAAACATTCCTGGATTAAAAAAATCAAGCTGGTAAAATAATTTTAGATAGAGAGAAATCATAATGAGTATGCAAGATCCCATTGCTGATATGCTGACCAGAATTAGAAATGCGCTATCTGCAAGGAAAAAATCGGTCACCATGTACCCGTCTAAACAAAAAAAAGCTATTTGTGAGCTTTTGCTGTCTGAAGGTTATATTAGAGGATATGACGTATTAGATGAAGAGAAAAAACTATCAGTAAATCTCAAATATTATAAAGGCATGCCTTCGATAGATACTCTTAAGAGAGTAAGTAAACCTAGTCTCAGAATATACAGAAATTTAAAAAAATTACCGTACTTCTATGGGAGAAATGGTGTAGCTGCTATTTCTACTCCCCAGGGATTGATGAGTGATAGAGAAGCTCGTTCTCGGAGATTAGGCGGTGAAGTAGTATTCTATGTTTCTTAGGAGGAAATGTGTCTAGAGTTGGAAAAAAAACTATCCTTGTTCCAGAAAATGTTTTCGTAGAATTTGAGGGAATTAAAAAGATAATTGTCAAAGGTGAGAAAGGCAAACTGACCCACACAATACATAACGATATCTCGGTTACTTTAAATGACGAAAAAATAAGCTGTAGTGTATCTAAAAATACTAAAAATGTGATTGCTCAGCTAGGTACAACAAGATCGATAATAAATAATCTTGTACTAGGAGTCAGTAAAGGATTTAAAAGAGAACTTAGGATAATTGGTGTTGGGTATAAAGCGATCATCCAACCTAATAATCATCTCTCAATAAATTTGGGATCCTCTCATAGTATGGAATATGCTATTCCAGAAGGCGTATTTGTTAGCATTAAGAATAATACCGAAATATTGTTACAGAGCTGTAACAAAGAGCTAATTGGTAAGGTGGCTTCCGAAATAAGATCCTATAAAAAACCTGATCCATATAAAGGTAAGGGAATAAGATATAAGGATGAAAAAGTCCTAACTAAATCCGCTAAAAAGAAATAATGGCAAAATAAATGTTAAGTAAAAAAGAAACAAGATTACGTAGGGCTTTAAAATCCAGAACAAAGTTGAAAAGTTTATTTCACTTTCGTCTTTGTATTAATAAGACTTCTAAACATATTTATGCTCAAATCATATCTCCTGATAATATGGTTTTAGTTTCTGCTTCGAGCTTGGGAAAGATTTTCCTAAAACAATATGGTTATGGAGGAAATAAATCTGCATCAGACATTGTAGGTAGAATTATTGCTGAAAAAGCGTTAAAAAAAGGAATTAAAAAAGTTTCTTTTGACCGTTCAGGCTTTAGATACCATGGTAGAATAAAATCTCTAGCTGAATCTGCTAGAAATTCTGGTTTAAGAATTTGATAAGAGGAACTCTAAATTGGCTAATGAATCATCAAAATCTCAGAAAAATGAATTATCGGAAAAACTGGTAACAGTTAGAAGGCATTCTAAAACCGTAAAAGGTGGGAGAATAATGAGTTTTACAGCTCTTACTGTTGTAGGGACTAAAAAAGGTAAAGTTGGAATAGGTAGTGGAAAATCTAGAGAGCTTCCTGTAGCCATACAAAAAGCCATGGAAAATGCTAGAAGAAATATGATTTTAGTTAATCTTAACGGAGATACTCTATGGCATCCTTTAGTTGTTCATTTCGGTGCATCAAAAATATTTATGAAGCCTGCTGCATCTGGAACAGGTATAATAGCAGGGGGATCAATGAGGGCTGTTCTTGAAGCCGCTGGGGTAAATAATGTTTTAGCAAAAGCCTATGGTTCTACAAATCCGGTTAATATTGTAAAAGCAACGCTAAAAGCCTTGAAATCAAGCAAAAGCCCAGTGCAAATATCTGAAAAACGAGGATTAACCTATGAACAAATCTACGGATAAAATTGTATCTGTCACCTTAGTAAAGAGTTTGAGCGGACGTAAAAAAAACCATAAGCTCTGTGTGTTAGGTCTAGGATTAAAACGTATTCGTCAAACAGTTACATTGCTAGATAATGATGCAACACGCGGTATGATTAAAAAAGCTAAGTACATGCTCAATGTGGGAAAACGAGAATCTAAATGAAACTTAATATAATTGCTCCAAAAAAAACATCGAAAAAATCATCCAAAAGAGTAGGAAGAGGTATTGGTTCTGGTCTAGGAAAGACATGTGGTAGAGGGCATAAAGGTCAAAAATCACGTGCTGGCAGTATTCGAAGAATTGGTTTCGAAGGTGGACAAACTCCTATACAAAGAAGAATCCCTAAGATTGGATTCTCTTCTCCTGCTTTAAAAAGGAAATCTACCGTTGAACTCGGTATCAAAAAAATTTTAAAATTAAAGATAACTAATATCAATCTAGACATATTGAAAGAAATAGGCTTATTAAGTAAATACGTCAAGAAAGCTAGAATAATATTAGATGAAAGTGTAGTTTTTGATAAAACCATCAATATTAATGGTCTGTATTGCACTACAGGAGTAAAAAAAGTCATACTAAATTCTGGTGGTACAATAGAGTAGTTTCATGTCGTTTAGAGGTAGAAAAAAACCAAGCGGTTTTCAGAGTCTAAAAAAACGCGTTCTTTTTGTAGTCTTTGGTTTGATTATATTCAGATTTGGAGTCCATATACCAATCCCTTATATTAAAGCTAAGCAATTATTAGCTCTTATGGAGATAGACTACAGTACTAGTAACGGTTTATTCAAAATATTTAATCTATTTTCAGGAGGCGCTCTTACTAAGCTTAGTATATTTTCTTTGGGTATAATGCCGTATATCTCTTCATCAATTATTTTCCAAGTTCTTCAATCAATTTCGCCTAAATTGATTGAAATGAAGAAAGAAGGATACGCATTCCAAAGTAGAATCAACCAGTATGTAAAGTATCTTTCTGTTTTAATTTCCTCTTTACAAGCTTTAGGAATAGCGTCATATATTTATAGACAGACCGATCTCGTTTCAATAGATAGCATTTTCTTATTTTATAGTTCATCGGTGATGTCTATGGTTGCCGGAAGCATGTTTTTAGTTTGGTTAGGTGAGCAGATAACTGACAAAGGAGTAGGCAACGGAACTTCTCTATTCATTTTTATAGGAATAGTATCGAATATGCCTTTTGAAATTGCAAATACTTTTGAACAAGCATATCAAGGCCATATTTCTATCTATGTGATCTGGTTCTTGATACTCATGTTTATTTTGGTTGTTTTTTCGGTTACATTTGTTGAACGTGCTCAGAGACTCATTATAGTCAACTATCCTAAACGCCAACAAGGCCGTAAAATGTATATGTCTCAGTCTAGTTATTTGCCATTGAAGCTTAATATAGTAGGAGTAGTTCCAGCCATCTTTGCTTCTTCAGTTCTTCTCATTTTTGGTATGTTGTGTACTTTGATTGCTAATATTGCTCCTTATCCCTGGATTCTAAGCATTAAACACTTAATACAACCAGGTTCTTCTTTATACACTCTAATTTTTTCTGTTTCTGTGGTATTTTTCTCTTTTTTCTATTCAAATTTAGTTTTTAATCCTAAGGAAACAGCTGACAATATAAAAAAGTCAGGAGCATTTGTTTCTGGTATTAGGCCTGGTAGCCAAACTGTTAGATACATAAAATCTATTATGAACAAACTAGTTTTAATTAGTTCCCTATATATTGTGTTAATATGTCTTATCCCAGTTATAACAACAAGTATTTGGAAGAATAGTTTTATTTTTTCTTTTGGAGGAACTTCTTTACTTATAATGGTTACTGTAGTTATAGATTTTATGTCTCAGATACAGTCCTATGTGATGTCGATGAAGTATGATTCTTTATTAAAAAAACGAATGTAATTAATAAAAGACGAAAAAATTTAACTGTATTGAGGAAATTATGAAAGTTAGAACTTCTATTAAAAAAATATGTAGAAATTGTAAAATAGTCAAACGCAACAATGTTCTAAGAGTGATTTGTACTAATCTAAGACACAAACAGAGACAAGGTTGATCACGAATCTCTTGATTTTTGAGATAAAAAAGTATAGTCTTTATTTTTGTACAATCTTTTCTGGAGTAAACAGTGGTACGAATAGCTGGTGTTAACATATCGGGTAGTAAACACGTAGACGTAGCTCTAACTTCTATTTACGGTATAGGTAGAAAAAAATCCCTATATCTCTGCTCTAAATGTAAAATAAAAGCAACACTAAAAATGCAGGATCTAGACGATAAGTCTGTTGATATCTTGAGATCTGAAATCTCTAAGCTTAACATAGAAGGAGATCTTAGAAGATCAGTATCTATGAACATCAAACGTTTAGTTGATCTCGGAACTTATAGAGGTAGAAGACATAGGCGCCATCTTCCCTCTCGTGGTCAGAGAACGAAGACCAATGCTAGAACTTGCAAAGGTCCGAAAAAATTAATCAGAAAGTAGCTTATGATCAAAGGAATATTTAGTGAGAAAAGTATCTAATAAATTAAATAAGAAACAAAAAAAAGTTGTTGTTGATGCTATAGCCCACATTTACGCTACATTTAATAATACTATTATTACTATAAGTGATAGACAAGGAAATGTTTTGTCATGGG
>Ga0247584_1000053_pt1 | contig 13393 bp, 13 predicted proteins | sample 43RmetaT_FD_189979 | JGI IMG/M metagenome (GOLD analysis project Ga0247584, IMG submission 189979) | Metatranscriptome of seawater microbial communities from Monterey Bay, California, United States - 43R (Metagenome Metatranscriptome) | ecosystem: Environmental > Aquatic > Marine > Coastal... | reverse complement strand
CTAAGAATGCCACGCAGAGAACGAAATAAATTTGTAAAAAAAAATCAAGTTTTAGAATTAAAAATTGAAGATTACGCTTTTGGAGGAAAAGGAATTGCAAGAATTCAATCTGAAGAAGGTAATTTTGTTGTTTTTGTACCAAACACATTGCCAGGTCAATTGGTAAAAGCTCAGATTAAAAAATCGAGTAAAAAATATGCAGAAGCAAAATTAATAGAGGTACTTAAGCCTTCTGCAGATGAAGTAACAGTTCCCTATCAAGACATTCCTGGTGCACCATACATACAACTACCTATTGCGTTACAACATCAATATAAAAAAGAAAGCACCCTGACTCTTTTTAAAAAAATTGGAAAAGTAGAAAATATAGAAGACTTATTTGACACCTTTGTTACCTCCCCCAATGTATTTCACTACAGAAACAAAATGGAGTATGGTTTCTCTGCAATTGGATATGATAGAACTACAAAAAGAGACAAAGATGAGTTTACCTTAGGCTTTAAAAGACGAGGAGTTTGGTGGATGGGAGACAATTTAGAAAAAGATTCTGGATTGTTTGATACACAGATGGAAGATCATCTAAAAAATATCCGTGAGTATTGTAAAAAAACAGGATTAGAACCATGGCATGGGCCTAGAAAAAGCGGTTTTTTTAGGTATTTTGTTGTGAGAAAATCCTACAAGACAAACGAATTATTATGTAATTTGGTAACCACATCACCCGATTTGGAACACTTTGATTTAGAAAAATTTGCCTTGTTTCTAAAAGAAATTTTTGGAGATCGTTTGGCAGGTTTGTTACACACCATCAATGACGAAACTGGAGATCGAACAATTGCAACATCTGGCAGTAGTAATTTGGTCTATGGAAAAGATAAAATTGTAGAAGAATTACTGGGCCTAGATTTTGAAATTAGCATGAAAAGCTTTTTCCAAACAAACCCAAAATGCGCAGAAAAATTATACACCAAAGTGGTCGAATATGTTTTTGAGGACACTTCTAAAGTAGACAATACCGTTGTAATGGATTTATTTTGCGGTACAGGAACCATCGGACAAATTATTGCATCAAAAAGTAAGAATGCAAAAATTGTAGGAGTAGATATTGTTGCATCTGCAATTAAAGATGCTCAAAAAAATGCAAAAAGAAATCATATCGAAGGAGTTCAGTTTTATGCGGCTGACGTAGGGAAGTTTTTGACAGCACATCCTGAGTATGAACAAAAAATCAAAACTATTATTTTAGACCCAGCAAGAGCCGGAATTGCGCCAAAAACCCTTCAAAAAATCATTCGCTTGGATGCCGATAGAATGGTCTATGTTTCCTGCAATCCTGCCACACAAGCTAGGGATACTGTTTTGTTAAATGAAGCAGGATATGCACTTAAGAAGATTAGTTTGGTCGATCAATTTCCACATACTTCACATATAGAAACGGTGGTTTTGTTTGAAAAATGTTAAATGAATGCATAATTTTTTAAGAATTGAAGTTTATTTCTGAAAATGACCCTATTTTAGCAAAGTTAAAGACCGTAAATAATCAAGAACAAATGAAAAAATTGACAGACTTCGAAATCAACAAAAAATTGACCGCTCTTCAGGATTGGGATTTTTATGAGAATGCATTGCATACCGATTTCGAATTTGATAATTTTAAAGATTGTATGTCTGCTATGAACAGAATTGCTTTCGAATGTGAGGCTTTAAACCATCATCCAGAATGGAAAAATGTATACAATACATTGGACATTACATTGACGACCCATGATGCCAATGGCGTCACAGAATTGGATTTTAAATTGGCTCATGCGATTAATAAAATTGTAGAAGTTGAAGAATAGTATGAAAAAAATAATGTTGCTCCTTGGAGTTTTTTTAGTAATAATCACTTCTTGTGAAAAAGACGATTACTGTATAAAAAACCCTGTAACACCTCACTTAATTGTACGTTTTTATGATGATTCCAATAAGGAAACTTTAAAAGGCGTGGATGAATTGTATGTTTGGGCGGCAGAAAAAGACAGTATTTTTTCAAATGTGAAAACAGATTCGATATCCCTCCCTTTAAATAGCAACGCTACAAAAACAGTTTATTATTTTTCTAATGGAACAACCGTAGATAGCTTTACGATATCATATACACCTAAAGAAGAATTTGTCTCAAGATCCTGTGGATTTAAAATGACTTTTGAGGAAGTTTCCTTTTCATCAGATTCTTTCTGGATTAAAAATTTTACACCAACAACCCTTACAACCATAGACTCTCAAAATGCAGCTCATGTTCAAATATATCACTAGTATTTGTTTCCTTTTTTTTGTTGTTAAAGGGTATACTCAAAACCAACAAAAAGAAATAAGTATCGATTCTAAAACAGACTCTGTTGTGTATAAAACTAATTATGGTTTACGATTGGGAGTCGATATTAGCAAACCCATCATGAGTCAATTTAACAGTACCTATGGTGGTTTTGAACTGGTTGGTGATTACCGACTCTCAAAAACATTTTATGCAGCCATCGAGGTTGGTTTTGAAGAGGAAACCACCCTAGAGGATTTCACCAATTCTACTTCAAAGGGAAATTATATCCGTTTGGGATTCAATGTTAACGCCTACAAAAATTGGCTAGACATGAACAATGAAATTTTTGTAGGATATCGATATGGATTTAGTCTTTTTGACCAAACACTTAATAGCTATGTTCCAAATGTGAATACTACTTATTTTCCAGCCAATACGATCTTAACCCCCTTAACTACAAACGATCTAACGGCACACTGGTCTGAATTGGTTTTTGGTTTTAGAGCGGAAACTTTTAAAAATTTCTTTATCTCGGTAAGTGGCTCCTATAAAATTCTAATGAATATAAAAGATCCTGAAAATTTTAAAACACTCTATGCCCCAGGATTTAATAGAATTTTTGAGAGCGGAACAGGTTTTGGATTCAATTACACATTGACCTATTTAATCCCCTTTCAAAAAAAATAAAATCTAGTAAATTTTTAGTAAATTTATAATTCCACTTTTTAAATTAATAATTATGAATAGCATACCTAGTGTAAATTTAAAAGACTTCCTTTCCAGCGATTCCAACAAAAAACAACAGTTTATTGATAAAATTGGTCATGCTTATGAAACAATTGGTTTTGTAGCTTTGAAAGGACATTTTTTGGAAGATCAATTGGTAGATGACCTATATTCCGAAATTAAAAACTTTTTTGACTTACCGATTGCTACAAAAGAAAAATATGAGATCCCTGGAATTAATGGACAACGCGGGTATGTTTCTTTTGGTAAAGAATCTGCAAAAGGAAAGAAGGAAGGAGATTTAAAAGAATTCTGGCACTTTGGACAATACGTAGCTTCTGACTCAAAATATGCCAAAGAGTATCCTAAAAATGTCACTGTAGAAGAGTTGAAAAAATTTAATGAGGTAGGTAAAAAAACCTATCAAATGTTGGAAAAAACAGCCATGTATGTGCTGCGATCACTCGCATTGCATTTGAATTTAGAAGAAACTTATTTTGATAAATACATCATCAACGGAAACAGTATTTTACGTCCAATTCATTATCCACCGATTGCCACAGAACCCAAGGGTGCTGAAAGAGCTGCGGCTCACGGAGATATCAACCTAATAACGCTTTTAATGGGAGCACATGGAAAGGGGTTACAAGTACAGAATCATCAAGGACAATGGGTAGATGCCGTAGCAGCTCCTGATGAACTCATGATCAACGTTGGAGACATGCTCTCACGTCATAGCAACAATAAACTTAAATCTACGATTCACAGAGTAACAAACCCTCCAAAAGAATTATGGGGAACCTCTCGATACTCTATCCCGTTTTTTATGCACCCAATTTCTGAAATGAAATTAGATGTGTTAGAAAACTGCATCGATGAAGACAATCCAAAACAGTTTGAAGATATTACTGCTGGAGAGTTTTTAGAACAACGATTGAAAGAATTGGGCCTAAAAAAATAAAAATCTCGCATATCTAAACAGAATACCTCCAATTAAAAGGAATCAATAAAGGAATATATGGATTTAAAAGAACAACTAAAAAATCTTTTTCCCGAGCACAAAGAAATCACTGAACCGGTCAAAGAAACATCAACTATTTGGTTACAAGAAGCCCCAATTCTTTGTAAATATGAAAAAAGAAAAGGAAAACCCATTACCATATTAGAGGGCTATACTGGAGCTACTGCTGATTTTAAAATACTGGCAAAAGAAATAAAAACCAGTCTTTCTGTGGGAGGAAGTTTTAAAGATGATAAAATTATTATTCAAGGAGATTACAGAGACAAAATAATGACCATGTTAAAGGAAAAAGGATTCAAAGTAAAACGTGTGGGTGGTTAAATATTATTGAGATTTATAATTAATGCGGAGTTTCAAAACTAAAAAAATCGACTACAAATTACAATCTTAAATATTCATGAGAAAATCTGAACTAATCTTAAATCCTGACGGAAGCGTTTATCATTTAAACTTACAACCAGAACAAATTGCTACGAACATCATTTTTGTAGGAGATCAATATCGAGTTGATAAGATCTCTAAACATTTTGATTCTATTGAGTTTACGACGCAAAAACGAGAGTTCAAAACAACCACAGGAACCTATAAAAACAAACAATTTTCAATTATTTCTACAGGAATTGGACCAGATAACATTGATATTGTTTTGAATGAACTGGATGCCTTAGTTAACATTAACTTAGCAACAAGAAAGCCCAAAGAGAAACTCACTAGTTTGAACATTGTTAGAATTGGAACCTCAGGGTCTTTACAAGCAGACATCCCCGTAGATTCTTATATAATTAGTTCTCATGCCCTAGATTTAAATGGAATGCTTCACTCCTATCAAATCGAAGATATATCGAATCCCGAAATTGAAAATGCATTTGTAAAGCATACTAACTGGAGTTCCCAGAAAGCAGCACCAATTCTGATTGAGAATAATAAAGAATTAGAAAATAAATTAACCTCAAGTGCTACTTTTCAGGGGATAACTGCAACCGCCGGTGGGTTTTATGGACCTCAGGGAAGGGTATTGCGTTTGGCTCTACAAGACAGTGAATTGAACCAAAAAATTGATAGCTTCTCTTTTAACGAGCATAGAATCACCAATTTAGAAATGGAAACTTCTGCGATTTACGGATTGTCAAAGTTACTAGGTCACAATGCTTGTTCTATTAGTGCCATTATGGCGAACAGAGCAAATGGTACATTTAGCAAAGATCCAGAAAAATTAATGGCAAGCTTGATCCTCTATACCCTAGACAAATTAGTTGAATAAAAAGATTTGAAATAATTTTTTTGCCCTATTATTTTATAAAGTTTAGTAAAAAAACTATATTTAAGGCATGAAAAAAATTGTCTTTATTATAGTTTGTGTTATGGGAATTATTTGTTTCGCTTCTTGCAGAAGTACCTCTAAACCATGTGGAATCGCAGATAATGTATCCGGTATTCCAATTTCGTTTGAGCAAGTAGCTATTTCTTAAAAAACTTACTGGGTGGTGTCAAAATAGTTCAAAACAGTTGTATGGAACTCTGTCATCCCCAAAGTATTTTAAATAATCTACCATAGGATTTCAGACTTATTGATCTGGTTCAAAATTTTATTGGTCTTTGAGAAATGTTTATTTCCAAACCAATACCCTCTATTTGCACTTAATGGAGAAGGGTGACCTGACACCAAAATATGGTGTTTTTGTCGGTCAATGAGCTTTGCTTTTTTCTTTGCAAACCCTCCCCAGAGTAAAAAAATCAAATCCTCTTTTTGATCTGAAAGTTGCTTGATTACCTGATCTGTAAAGGTTTCCCATCCTTGTTTTTGATGACTTCCCGCTTCATGAGCTCTTACAGTTAAAGTAGCATTTAATAGCAATACACCCTGCGTAGCCCATCGTTCTAGATTGGAACTTTGGGGAGAATTGGTCCCTAAGTCTGTTTGAATTTCTTTAAAAATATTGACCAATGAAGGGGGCTGCTTCACTATTTCTTTTACAGAAAAACACAAACCATTTGCCTGGTTTTCATCATGGTAGGGATCCTGACCAATAATCACTACTTTAACCTTATCGAAAGCACAAAAATGAAAGGCTGAAAAAATATCTTTTTTATCAGGATAACAAACATGATGGTTGTATTCTGATTTTACAAAATTGGATAATGCACTAAAATAAGGCTTCTGAAATTCGTCTTGCAAAATATTTTTCCAACTATCGGCTATTTTTAGGATCATTCTTTGTTATTTTTGTAATAAATTCAAAGATACTATTTTGAACTAAAGTATTTCACAAAAAACAATTCAGGATTTAGAATTAGCAACAGTTTTACAACATGTTTCCGAACATTGTATTTCTGGTTTGGGAAAAGAAAAAGTCTTTGAAACTTGTCCTATAACAAGTAGAAAAGAACTATTTACAGAGTTAAATTTAGTCAATGAATACCTTTCTTCTTTTCAAAGTGAAAATAGGATTCCAAATCATGGTTTTGACAATATTACAGAGGCGAAAAAACGATTGTCAATAGAAAATAGTTTTATCGAAACTGATGCTTTTTTAAAAATTGCGACGACTTCTTTAACCGTCAATGAATTGATAAAATTTTTTAAGAAATTTCAAGTTCAATTTCCTACGTTTTACAAACGTTCTCAAAAAATAGAATTCACCACCTATATCGATGAGGAAATAAAAAAAATCATCGATATATCTGGAGAAGTGAAAAACAACGCTTCTAGCGCCTTAAAACAAATTAGGAGAGATATCAACAACATTCGCGGTAAAATTGGTGCAAGTTTTTCCAGTGTCCTATCTAAGTCGAATGCAGCAGGTTACCTAGATGACATCAAAGAAACGATTATAGATAATCAGAGAGTTTTAGCTGTTTCTGCAATGTATAGAAGAAAAATTGCTGGGAGTTTGTTGGGAGCATCAAAATCTGGAAATATAGTATACATTGCTCCACAAGCAACACTTGCATACAGTAGAGAATTTCAAAATTTGGTCTATGAAGAAAAGCAAGAGGTCATTAAAATTTTAAGAGCTTTATCAGAAAAAATACGTCCTTTCACCTCTCTTTTAGAAGCATACATTAACTTTTTAGCTCACACAGACGCTGTGAGTGCAAAGGCCAAATATGCCAAAGAAATGAATGCAGTGTTACCAAAGATTTCAAAAAACAAACGAATTTTCTTTAAAAATGCGGTACATCCTATTTTATGGAGAAAGAACAATGAACAAAAAATAAAAACAATTTCCCAAACAATAGAACTCAATGAAAAACAGCAAATTATTGTTATTTCGGGTCCAAATGCAGGGGGAAAAAGTATCACGTTAAAAACGATTGGCTTGTTACAATTAATGGTACAGAGTGGGCTTCTAATCCCTGTTGATGAGCGCAGTGAGACCTATGTTTTTGATACCATTCTTACCGATATTGGAGATAACCAATCCATTGAAAATCAATTAAGTACTTATAGTTATCGATTAAAGAACATGCGTTCGTTTTTGCGTAAATGCAGTGAAAACTCCTTATTTTTGATAGATGAATTTGGTACGGGTTCCGACCCCGAATTAGGAGGAGCCTTGGCAGAAATTTTTTTAGAGGAGTTTTATCATAAAAAAGCTTTTGGAATTATTACCACTCACTATTCCAACTTAAAGGTATTGGCAAACGAATTGGACAATGTTACCAATGCCAACATGCAATTTGATGAGCGTACATTAGAACCCATGTATAAATTATTTATTGGACAAGCAGGGAGTTCTTTCACCTTTGAAGTTGCCCAAAAAAATGGGATTCCTTTTCACATTATCAATAAGGCAAAAAAGCGTGTAGAAACTGAAAAGGTGCGCTTAGACAAAACCATTTCTAAACTACAAAAAGAAAGAAATAGATTGCAAAAAAACTCTAATAATCTAGAGAGTCAGCATACAAAAGGAAAAGAATATTTAAATAACTTACAAGAAAAAGAACAACGAATTCAAGAAAAACTTGCTGGTTTTCAGGAATTGTATGACAAAAATCAGAAAATGCTTTCTCTAGGGAGAAAAACAAATGAATTACTTCATAAATATTTTCAAACCAATAATAAAAAAGAACTCACTGCTAGTTTTAACAAATGGTTTGCTGATGAAAAAGTAAAACATGTGAAAAAGAATCCCACAAAACCAAAAACAACTTCTCAAAAGAAAAAAGCAATTGTTGTAAAAAAACAACTAGAAGAAGTCATTCAAAAAGTAGAAACAGAAGTCTTAAAAAAAGTAGTTGATGTAAGAAAGAAAAAGAAAATTGCTGCGGCTAAAATAGCCAAAGAAAAATCTGAATACATCTATAAGGTAAATGATCGAGTTCGAATAATAGGATCTAATTCGATAGGAAGTATTGATAAAATCGACAAAAAAAATATTACCATCAACTTCGGAAATTTCACAACAAAGACCTCTGTAAAAAAATTAGAATTGGTAGAAAAAGCAAAATAATAGTTGAAAACCACCCCATTATAATAGAAAAAGCGCTCGAAATTTTGAGCGCTTTTTTTTTGTGTTGTTCTAATACGAAAACTAAACGTTCGCTGCCAACCAGTCTCCTACTTCTTTTGTTCCATAGGCTGTTCCTCCGTCAGCTAAATCTTCGGTAACAATTCCTTTGTCTAAAGCACTGTTTACGGCATCTCTAATGGCCTGTCCTTCTTGCTGTAATCCAAAGTTTTCAAACATCATTGCAGCAGATAAAACCGTTGCCATTGGGTTGGCGATGTTGAGTCCTGTAGCTTGTGGGTATGATCCGTGAATGGGTTCAAATAAACCAATACTTTTCCCTAAAGAGGCACTTGGCATTAATCCCATAGAACCAGAAATTACAGAAGCTTCGTCTGTTAAGATATCTCCAAATAAGTTTTCGGTAATTAATACGTCATAACTATTTGGCCATTGTACCAATCGCATGGCTACTGCATCTACAAATTCGTAAGAAACTGTAACCTCTGGATAGTCTTTTTCCATTGCTTGAACAGTTTCTCTCCATAAGCGTGAAGTTTCCAAAACATTTGCTTTTCTACACAACATAGCTTTTTAGAACGAGTCATCGCCAATTCAAATCCTTTTTTAGCCAAACGTTCGACCTCTGCTCTTGTATATACACAATTGTCGAAGGCTGTGTCTCCGGCATCTCTTCTACCCTTTTCTCCAAAGTAAATCCCACCTGTCAATTCACGTAAAAAAACCAAATCAGTTCCCTCAATACGTTCTCTTTTTAAAGGAGATTTATCCAACAAAGATGGAAATGTAAAGGTGGGTCTTACATTGGCAAATAGACCTAATTTCTTACGCATTTTTAATAAGCCTTGCTCTGGACGAACTTTTGCAGAAGGATCGTTGTCAAATCTTGGATGACCAATGGCACCAAATAAAACAGCGTCTGAAGCTACACAAATCTCATGGGTTTCATCAGGGTATGGTTCTCCAACTGCATCAATTGCTGCGGCTCCTGTTAATGCCGGTTTCCAATTGATTTCATGCTTAAATTTTATTGCAATAGCATCTGCTACTTTTACGGCTTGGTCTATGACCTCTGGACCGATTCCATCTCCTGCTAATACTGCGATATTTAATTTCATTGTATGTGTTTTTTGACTCTTATTTGTTAATTATTTATTCTGTAGTTTCTAATTGATCTCTCAACAAATTGAAAACCAATCGATCGTAGTTCATAATTTATATGATGTTCAACATTTTTTCTGTGGCTTTAATTGCTGAAACCGTTTGATCAGAATCCAAGCCTCGAGTTATGAATTCTTTTGCGTCTCTTTTCCAAGTAATAATTGTTTCACACAATGCATCAGAATGGCTCCCTGGAGGGATTCTCACTGCATAATCAATCAAATCTGGAAGATTTTTTTTACTGTGGGTTTTGTACAGTTTTCGAAGTGCATTCATAAAAGCATCAAACTGCCCATCTCCCTGTGCATGTGCCTCATATAAAACTCCTTCTACTTTTAATTGGAGGGTCGTTGAAGGCTTCATTCCTTTTGAATGTACTAGTACATAATTTTCAACTTCGACACGTTTCTCGATGGTATCACTGTCTAAAACATCAGAAATAATATATGGTAAGTCTTCTTGAGATACGACTTCTTTTTTATCTCCTAATTCTATGATTCTTTGGGTTACTTTCTTTAACTCTTCGTCATTTAAACTCAAGCCTAAATCCTGTAAGTTTTTTTGAATATTTGCTTTTCCAGAGGTTTTCCCCAAGGCATATTTTCGTTTTCTTCCAAAACGCTCTGGCATCAAATCGTTAAAATAAAGATTGTTTTTAGAATCTCCATCTGCATGAATTCCAGCGGTTTGTGTAAATACGTTTGCTCCTACTACGGGTTTATTTACAGGAATTCTAAACCCAGAAAAGGTTTCTACTAGCTTGCTCACTTTATGGAGTGCTTTCTCATTTACAGAAATGGATACATTTTTTACAAAATCATTGATTACTGCAATAACACTGGCCATTGGTGCATTTCCAGCACGCTCTCCCATCCCATTAATTGTTAAATGTAATCCGTTTGCACCTGCATTTAATGCTTGCATTACGTTTGCCACTCCTAAATCGTAATCATTATGACCATGAAAATCTACATGCAAGGTTGGGTATTTCTCACGAACTTCCGCTATAAAGCTGAATGTTTCTTCAGGTGTTAATACACCTAAGGTATCTGGTAATAGTAAACGTTCAATATTTTGAGTGCTTAAAAAATCTAAATATTCAAAAACATAGGCTTTCGAATTGCGCATTCCATTCGACCAATCTTCCAAATATACATTGGTTTTTATATGATGCTGAGCGGCTAAATCTATCGTCGCTTTGATGTCTGCAAAATGTTCTTTGGGTGTTTTTTTAAGTTGATGTGTTAAATGATTCAAAGAACCTTTGGTTAATAAATTTTGAACTTTGGCACCAGCATCGATCATCCAATCAATGGATTTCCCTCCATCAACAAAGGTTAACACCTCTATTTGCTCTAAAAAATTATTGTCAGTTGCCCAAGAAGTTATTTTTTTAACCGCTTGTAATTCCCCTTCAGAAACGCGTGCAGATGCAATTTCTAGTCGGTCTACTTTGAGTTCTTCGAGTAGCAGTTTAGCGATTGTTAATTTTTCAGATACTGAGAAAGACACTCCTGATGTTTGTTCTCCATCACGCAGCGTGGTATCCATTATTTCAATCTTTCTGCTTGCCATACTAACTTGTAAAATAGTTTTAAAAAGGTCTTGTTTCAGCAAAAGCTGAAATTTCATTTTCGATATTTTTTAAGTAATCAATATCGTCAAAACCATTTAGCATATTTTCTTTCTTGTAGGAATTAATCGCAAAAGATTCAACTTCTCCTGTAGCGACCAAAGTTACTGTTTGATTGGGTAAATCTACCTTAATTTCAGTGGTCGGATCTGCCATAATCGCTGCAAACAAAGTATCTGCAAAGGCTGCTGAAACCTGAACCGGTAAAACACCCACGTTGAGACAGTTGTTCTTAAAAATATCGGCAAATTCTGATGAAATCACACAACGGAGTCCAAAATCGTATACAGACCAAGCTGCATGCTCTCTTGAAGAACCAGAACCGAAATTTCTACCTCCGACTAAAATCTTAGAACCCGCATATATTTCTTTGTTTAAAGGAAAGTCTTCTTTGGGTGTTCCGTCTGAATTGTATCTCCAGTCACGAAAAAAATTGATATCAAAATCGACACGTTCTGTTGCCTTTAAAAAACGAGCCGGAATGATTTGATCGGTATCTACATTCTCTGTTGGTAATGGATATGCAGTGCTTGTTAGTACTTGAAATTTATCGTAAGCCATGTTTATTTTGCTATGTGCCTCCAGCTTCTAACTGTAGGTAAATTTATTTTTTATAATTAAAAAGCCAATGGGTATCCACCAAAGGCAATACCGTTTTAAGCGGTTAATAATGTTCTTGGATCCGTTACTACACCAGAAACTGCAGAAGCTGCTGCTACTAATGGAGAGGCTAATAATGTTCTAGATCCTGGTCCTTGTCTTCCTTCAAAGTTTCTGTTTGATGTTGATACTGATAATTTTCCTGCTGGAATTTTATCATCATTCATTGCCAAACATGCAGAACAACCGGGTTCACGTAACACAAAACCTGCATTTGTAATAATTGTATCTAAGCCTTCAGCTTTGATTTGATCGACTACTTTATGAGAACCTGGAACCAACCAAGCTGTTACGTTTTCTGCCTTCTGTCTTCCTTCAACAATAGAACAAAATGCTCTAAAATCTTCGATACGTCCGTTAGTACAAGATCCTAAAAACACAAAGTCAATTTCTTTGCCGATCATAGAGTCACCTTCATTAAAAGACATATACCCTAAAGATTTTTTGTAGGTTTCTACCCCACCTTCAATACTTTCTGCCGTTGGTATCGAATTTGTAACACCCATTCCCATTCCTGGGTTGGTACCGTAAGTAATCATCGGTTCAATATCTGATGCTTCATAAGTAAATTCTTCATCAAACTCAGCTCCTTCATCGGTATATAGAGTTTCCCAATATTTCATGGCTTTGTCCCAATCTGCCCCTTTAGGGGTTTGAGCACGTCCTTTGATGTATTCATATGTTTTGCTGTCTGGTGCAATCATCCCACCACGTGCACCCATCTCTATGGATAAGTTACACACCGTCATACGTCCTTCCATAGACATTTCTTTGAAAACATCTCCTGCATATTCAACAAAGTATCCAGTAGCACCAGAAGTCGTTTGTTGCGCAATAATATACAAAGCCACATCTTTAGGTGTAACACCCAATCCCAATTTGCCATTTACATTGATTCGCATTTTCTTTGGCTTGGGTTGCATGATACATTGTGTAGACAATACCATTTCTACTTCAGAGGTACCGATACCAAAAGCAATGGCACCAAAAGCTCCATGAGTAGATGTATGTGAATCTCCACAAACAATAGTAGCCCCTGGTAAGGTGATCCCGTTTTCTGGACCAACAACATGGACAATTCCATTGTTTTCATCTCCTAAACCCCAGTGAGAAATACCATGTTTAGCAGCATTAGTTTCCAAAGCATCTAATTGGTTTGCAGACAATGGATCTGCCACAGGTAAATGTTGATTTATGGTAGGAGTGTTGTGATCCGCTGTAGCGAAGGTTCGCTCAGGATACACCACACTATTTCCTCTATTTTCTAGTCCTAAAAAGGCTACAGGACTTGTAACTTCATGGATAAAATGACGGTCTATAAAAAACACATCGGGCCCGTCCGTAACTTTACGAACAACATGTGAATCCCATACTTTGTCAAATAATGTATTTGCCATTTTTTTTAACTTTTATGATTTTTG
>Ga0247584_1000051_pt1 | contig 13515 bp, 14 predicted proteins | sample 43RmetaT_FD_189979 | JGI IMG/M metagenome (GOLD analysis project Ga0247584, IMG submission 189979) | Metatranscriptome of seawater microbial communities from Monterey Bay, California, United States - 43R (Metagenome Metatranscriptome) | ecosystem: Environmental > Aquatic > Marine > Coastal... | reverse complement strand
GGTGACGGGGTCATTGAGTTAAATGAAGCAGGTAACATTGAGCGCATCATTCTGTCTCTTGGAAAAGAGCGGGGTAATGTGACATTACGGGTGGCCAAATAGGCCATCGATAGGGGACACTTAGGGTGCTAGGTAAAGAGTTTCAATCTGGGGGTAACATGAGTCTGAGCAATCGTGCTCGCGTGGTCATAGTCGGCCTTGTTTCCGTGTTGTTGAGCGTTTCTGTTTTGGGTCAGGGCTTGCCGCCCGGGGTGACGCCGGGAATGCTTGATCAGCTCAAGTCCATGTCGCCTGCCCAGCAGCAAGCTTTGGCAAGGCAGTACGGTATTTCACTGCCCTCTGTGGGTGCTTCCTCGGCGAGTGCTGTAGGACTTGCCACTCCAGGTGAAGCACTACCAACGCCTGCGGGAATGACTCAGGATGACGTAGAAGCTGCTACCCCCGACAAGACCGAAGAGGTCGAGGAGCGTGCCCGGACGCGATACGGACGGACACTGTTTTCTCGTGACGTGTCGACTTTTGCGCCTACCGATGACGCGCCCGTTCCTGAGTCTTACCGTTTAGGTGTTGGCGATCAAATAGTGGTCCAGCTCTTTGGTAAAGAAAACGATCAACTAAATCTCCAAATCGGACGCTCGGGTGACATCAGCTTTCCAAAGCTAGGCTCGATCACTTTATCTGGTTTGACCTTCGAGGACGCACGAGACCTAATCAAGACGCGCGTCGAGCAGCAACTCATTGGTGTCGATGCGATTGTAAGTATGGGCCGCTTGAGGGCCATCAATGTATTCATGGCCGGCGAGGTGGCGGTTCCGGGCGCTTATTCCGTAAGCGCCCTAACGACCGTGACACAGGCACTTTTCCAGGCAGGTGGCGTTACCGATATCGGTAGCTTGCGTGATATTCAGGTCAGACGAGCGGGGGCCGTTGTAGCGACTTTTGACACATACGAGCTACTCATGAAAGGTGACGTGTCGGACGACATCCGTCTCCAGTCAGGGGACGTAGTTTTTGTCCCGCCATACACCGGTGCCATTGACGTGGAGGGTGAGCTAAAGCGCCCGATGGTCTATGAGCTGGTGGGTGGAGAAACCCTAGGTGATGTATTAGCTATGGCAGGCTCCTTCACTCGCGACGCGTATCCTAGTTTATCAATTTTGATACGGCAGTCCGATTTATTAGGACTTCCTCAGGCGTCGAACATCGACTTATCTGATAACCGTCAGCTGTCATTAACTGCCCAAGATGGTGACACGCTGGTGGTGCCCAAAGTTGGAAATTTGGTGGCTAGCAGTCTCGTGTTGCGAGGCGCCGTCACAAGACCTGGGAGCTTTGGCTGGGTGCCGGGTATGCGCGTTTCTGATCTTATAAGTGATGCAAGGAGAGACCTCTCCCGCGACGCCGACCTGAGTATGGGGATGGTCGTTCGCGAAAAGAATGTGCTTTTGGATATTGAGGTCATTGCGTTTGATTTAGCGTCGGTAATTGCGGGCCCGAATACTGATTCTGACCCAGTGCTCGAAGAGTTCGATGAAGTGCTTATATTTTCACTCGTTAACTCAGGTTCAAACGCTGCATCGCGCCAAGCGCTGCTGGGACCCGTCATCGAGAAGTTGTCGAGCCAAGCCCGTCAAGGTCAGCCCTTGCAAGCCGTATCCGTGTCGGGTGCCGTGCGTGCCCCAGGGACTTACCCCTTGCTCGTAAACGCGACCGTCGATACCCTCATCAGAGCCGCTGGCGGTCTAAATGACTCAGCGTTCCTCGAAGCCGCAGAACTTCGCCGTTTGACCGAAGGGTTGGATGGTCAAGTGACGGCTAATTACCGTGACCTAAACATAGGACGTGGTCGTTCGGAGAGGCAGATTGCGTTGTCTAGCCGCGACCATCTGACCGTCAGAGAGATACCCGACTGGTCCCCCTCAGACTCGATCGCGCTAGAAGGTGAGGTGAAGTTTCCCGGGCTGTATCGTATACGCAAAGGCGAAACCCTGTCCAACGTGATCGACCGTGCCGGCGGATTTACCGATAATGCGTCACCCGAGTCAGCGGTGTTCACCCGTACCGCGGTTGCCGCACTTGAAGCTGAGCGAGCATCCCAATTTGCCCAAGATATTCAGACTACCTTCGCAACTCGATTACTGACTGAAGAAACAATGACACAGGGTATGGACGAGATCTCACAAATTGTTTCTTCACTTCAAGCCATCGAGGGCTCAGGGAGATTACTCATTGACCTACCTACAGCGATGTCAGGGGATTCGAACGCGGACCTTGAGGTTGTAGACGGTGACCGCCTCGTTATTCCGCTAGTCTCCAACACCGTGTCCGTGGTAGGCGAGGTCAAGCGCCAGCGCACGCACTCGTTTCAGGGTGAGCTGACTTTAGAGGATTATATTGACCTGTCGGCAGGACTTACTCGTCGCGCCGACGAGAGCGGTATCTACATTGTAAAGGCCAACGGTGCCGTCGTGACCTTAGAGCGGAACTTGTGGCGCTTCACCGGGTATAATAGTGCCCTGGCTCCAGGAGACACTATCGTGGTGCCGATTAACACTCAGTACAAAGATTCTCTCGCGAATTGGCGTGACATTACCCAGATCATTTACCAGTCTATGGTATCCGTCGCAGCTGTGGTGAGTTTGTAGTCATGTCTGAACTAACACCCAACAACGCACCGTTTCTTCAAAACCCGTACCCGGACGACGAGATCGATCTTAAAGAGCTGTTCTCGGTCCTTTGGTCAGGCAAGGGGCTGATTTCGGCTGTGACGGGCCTCGCCGCCGCTATTTCCGTTGTCGTTGCCTTGTTACTGCCCAATATCTACACAGCGAGCGCATTGTTGGCGCCCGCCGAGAGTAGTGCCGGTGGTCTATCGAGCCTTATGAAACAATACGGCGGCCTTGCAAGCTTGGCAGGCGTCTCGCTCCCGGGCGATGAGGAGGGCTCTGATGCGGTGCTCGGGATGGAGTTAATGCAATCCAGAGCTTTCGTAGGCGATTTTATAGAGCGAAGAGGTATTCTCCCTGCTCTGATGGCGGCTAAGCGCTGGGATTCAGAGTCGAGAGAGCTGTTACTAGACCCTGATATCTACGATACCCAAACGGGCGTTTGGGTTAGGGATGTTGATCCGCCGAAGCGTCCTAAGCCATCTCTTTTAGAGGCACATGAGGTGTTTGTAGAATCTCTAGGTGTGATCGAAGATGATGAAACTGGATACGTGACGGTTACGTTTGAACACCGATCGCCAGAAGTCGCAGCACAATGGGTCAGTTGGCTGGTTGAGGATGTTAATGCGGCTGTTAAAGCACAGGATGTTGCCGAGGCGAAAAAATCGATTGAGTACTTAACGCAGCAAGTTGCCAATACCTCACTGGCCGACCTTCAGGCTATGTTCTTCGAGCTCATCCAGTCTCAGACTGAAACTGTGATGCTGGCCGAGGTTCGTCCCGAGTACGTGTTTAAGACCATCGACCCTGCAGTTGTTCCCGAAGAAAAGAGTAAACCGAGCCGTGTGTTGATTTGTGTGCTGGGCACGCTGTTGGGTGGGATGATGGGTGTGACCATTGTTCTGATACGGCATTCCGCGCGATCAGAGCCAAAGGCCTAGTTAAGGATTATTGGTTCTTGCTTTGCAATAAGATGAGCGGGAGTGCGGGTGCCTGTCACCTTTGCGGCTTTTCTCGGTCACTTACACACTAAATCATGAAATGTTCATACATTGAACGGGCGTTTTTGATAATGTTCAAAGCGTGAACGATCCGCTCGAAAACAACGACTCATCTCTGACTACAGGGGCACGGGACGAACTCAGGCTTCGGGTGCTATGTGCATTGGATGCGAACCCAGAGCTGACTCAGCGTCAGCTCGCAGAAGAGCTCGGAATTTCGCTAGGCGGTGTGAACTACGCGGTGAAGGCCCTCGTTGACCGTGGATTGGTGAAAATGAAAAACTTCACCCGTTCAAATCATAAGGCGTCCTACTTGTATGTTTTGACACCGTCCGGGATTACTGAGAAGGCGTCTCTGGCTTCAGCACTTTTGAGCCGTAAGCTTGAGGAGTACGATTTACTTATGAGAGAAATAGGAGCCCTGAGGCGGGAGGTAGAGCTGAGCGAGCGGACTGAGTCGTATAAGGGGCCTCATCGTGGTCTAGATAGTTGATTTCTCGAGTTTCCGGAGGCTGTAAAAAATTATTAAAAGGCACTTATGCGCTGATTTGATAAGGTAGTTCAGAAGCGGATGTTGGTAGAAAAAATATATTTAAATGGGTTGGCGCCCCTATGCCATGGCATTTATGTCTCATTTTCGTTTTGTGAGCACGCAATCTCGCGTATTTTTTTGTAAAACCTTTTGAAAAAACACGAAAAAATCGCTATTCGTTTAACTGAGGCATTTAAAAATGATAAAACTTTTAAAAAAACTTGTAGAAAAAGTTTTCCCTGTAAAACAACAACTTCGCTTGCGGTATTTATATGCAAGAATATTCAACAAGCTAGATGAAGAAATGCTTCACGTAACCAAATTGCTCCAAAATAAAAGACGGTTTTTAGATATTGGAGCAAATATGGGGATTTATTCTTTTTATTTCCATAATATGTTTGAAAATATTAATGCATTCGAGCCGCTAGCAGAAATCACAAAAAGGCTGGCGGCTTTACAAAGTGATTCGTTGACGATTCATAACGTCGCCCTATCTAACAAAAAAGGGAAACTGGAATTCTATATACCCTCAATCAATGGCGAATTAATGCCCTCTTTGGCGTCGCTTGAAAAAAGGGATGTAGGCAATGAAGAAAGAATTGAAGAGCGAATTGTTGACGTTGATACAGTCGATAACTACGGCTTTGATGATGTAGACTTGATTAAGATTGATGTTGAGGGACACGAGCAATTCGTTATTCTAGGCGCTATTGAAACTATCAAAAGAACGAGACCAATATTGATTGTCGAGATAGAACAAAGGCATATCAATACCGATATTAATGAAGTTTTTCAGACTATTTTGAATCTTGGATATAACGGCTTTTTTCTTCAAAATGGCACTCTGTACCCGCTGGAGAGTTTCAGCTACAAGTCAAATCAAATGCCCTTTCTCCAAAATGTCATGGCAAAAGAGTATGTTAATAATTTTATTTTTACACCAACTAAAAACTCTTAAGACTTATACAAATTCTAGAGCTCGATAGTTTGTTTCTGGAAACCGTTAAATGAAAGAGGCTTAGTATCCATATGCTGATCTGTTAAAATTTCTCAGAAAGAGGTTTTGATGTGATTGTTTCCGCAGTCATTATTACCGTAGGGGCTGATATTCGTGGGCTACTCTCGACGGTAGGTCACCCTAAACAGTTTTTAATGTTGCTCTTTGAAGTATCCATCATAAGGTTTTCGGAGGATTACGGAAGAGTTTATTTTGTGTTGGTTGCTAAATTGGCAAACCAGTTTAAAATTTTTTTACAGAAGATTGGATTTTTTCGGAATTGAGGGTGTCGTCATGAAAGCAGTAATTTTGGCTGGTGGTTTGGGTACTAGACTCAGTGAGGAGACCTCATTGCGTCCGAAGCCCATGGTTGAAATAGGTGGAAAGCCAATCCTTTGGCATATAATGAAGATATATTCCGCTCACGGTATAAATGATTTCATTATTTGTTGTGGCTACAAGGGGTATATGATCAAGGAATACTTCCAGAATTATCATCTTCACATGTCAGACGTGACTTTCGATATAAAGAACAACAATATGCAAGTCCATCATGAACGGGCCGAGCCCTGGACAGTCACACTTGTTGATACTGGTGAAGATTCTATGACTGGCGGTCGATTGCTTAGGGTCGCTGATTATGTCGCCGATGAGGACTTGTTCTGCTTCACCTACGGCGACGGTGTTGCTGATGTCGATGTTGGGGCATCTATAGACTTTCATAAAGAGCATGGCAAGGAAGCGACAATGACTACCAGTTTCCCGCCTGGGCGATTTGGTGCAATAAAAGTAGAGGGCAACAGAGTTTTGAGCTTTAAGGAGAAGCCGCAAGGTGATGGCGCGTTAGTAAACGCGGGTTTCTTTGTGCTGTCACCGAAAGTCTTGGATCGTATTAAGGATGACTCTACTACTTGGGAACAGGAGCCTTTGCTTAGTTTGACTGAGGATGACCAACTTATGTCATATCAGCATAAGGGGTTTTGGCAGCCTATGGACACTTTATACGACAAAACGAGCCTCGAATCTCTGTGGAGTGATGGGACAGCGCCGTGGAGGGTGTGGTAACGCTATGCTTATTAATTCTAGTTTTTGGAGAAGTAAAAGAGTTCTTGTTACCGGCCATACAGGATTTAAGGGGAGTTGGCTGTGTTTATGGTTAGAGGCCTTGGGAGCGGAAGTTTCCGGTTTTTCACTGAAACCTGCAGCAGGTCCGAACTTGTTTGCGGAAGCTGATGTGGGAAAGCATATCAAAAACACGTTTGCGGATATACGTGATCAGAATGCTATTTATGAGGCTTTTGCCACTTTCCGACCTGAAATAGTTATTCACATGGCCGCGCAGCCATTAGTTAGGCGATCCTACCAAGATCCGGTTGATACTTACTCTACAAATGTAATGGGAACATTAAATTTGCTTGAAGTAGCCCGTCAGTTTGAAGGAGTAAGAGCGGTGGTTAACGTAACCACCGACAAGTGTTATGAAAATAAAGAGTGGGTTTGGCCTTACAGAGAAGACGAGCCTTTGGGCGGGCACGACCCCTACAGTAGCAGCAAAGCCTGTGCTGAGTTGGTTACCCAGGCGTATAGGAAATCGTTTTATTATGATTCCAACACCGCCTTGGCGTCTGCAAGAGCTGGTAATGTTATTGGGGGTGGCGACTGGTCAGATGATAGACTCATACCCGATATTCTCCTTGCGTTTCAAGAGAAAAATCAGGTTGTTATTAGAAATCCGCAAGCGATTAGGCCTTGGCAGCATGTGCTCGAGTCACTACATGGATACCTATTGTTAGCTGAGAATCTATTTAATGAAGGGCACAGTTTTGCAGAGGCATGGAATTTTGGTCCAAGAGATGAAGATGCAAAGTCGGTCGGGTGGATTATGGATGAAATGTCATTGCGATGGGGAGCAGACGCTTCTTGGATAAATGATGAAAAAGATAATCCTCATGAGGCTACGTACCTTAAGTTAGATATATCTAAAGCTAAGCAAAGGCTTGGATGGTCTCCAAAATGGAATTTAGATCAAGCTCTAGATTATATTGTGTCATGGCATAAAGGATGGTTGCAAAAAAGGCCCGCGCGGGAATTATGTTTGGAGCAAATTCAGGCATTTAATATTAATTGAAAGGTAGGATTAAAAAATGAATGATTTAGAACAAATTTCTTATGCTAAGACAGTATATGGGCAGGAAGAGATTGATGCAGTTGTTAAGTGCTTATCAGAATCAACGCAAATGGGTAACTATTCCAGAAAATTTGAAGCTCAGATAGGGAAGCTATTTTCAAAAAAGCATTGTTTATATGTTAATTCTGGATCATCTGCATTGTATATTGGTGTTGAAGCATTTGGTTTCGCACCTGGCTCTGAAGTGATAACTCCGGCGTTGACTTTCTCAACTTCGATCGGATGTTTAATTAAAAATAGCTTAACTCCTGTATTCGTAGATGTGGAGCCGCTCACTTACAATATAGATTGTTCGCAAATCGAGGAAATGATCTCAGAAAAAACAGTTGCTATTCTTGCTCCAAACTTGATGGGCAATTTATGTGATTGGCCAAAGATAAGACAGCTTGCTGATAAATACGGGCTCATTGTTATTGAGGATTCAGCCGATACCTTAGGAGCAACTATAGGCGGGAAATCCACGGGCTTATACTCTGATATGTCAATCACCAGTTTTTATGGATCTCATATTATCAATTGCGCGGGGAATGGCGGAGCTCTTGCGATCAATGATGATAAAGTGATGGAGCGAGCTAAATTACTGAGGTCCTGGGGGCGTAGTTCATCGCTATTTGATGAACGGAGTGAATCTATTGATAATCGATTTAATGTAAACCTTGATGGTATTGAATATGATGCCAAATTCGTATTTGAAACTGTTGGCTACAACTTAGAGGGCAATGAGCTTGGCGCCTCATTCGGGCTCGCTCAGCTTGAAAAGCTAGAAAGCAATATACTAACTCGGCAAGTCAACTTCATGCGCCAGTGTGAGTTTTTCGCGAGACACAGTAAATTCTTCTCCAACCCTGTTGAGTCATCTGATTTTAAAACTGCTTGGTTGGCCTTCCCTATACTGATAAAAGAAAGTGCTCCATTTAGCAGGAAAGAATTCCAGATATATCTTGAAGAGCGAAATATACAAACAAGAGTGGTATTTACCGGCAATGTTCTCAGACAACCAATGATGTTGGGTCGTAACACGCGTGTTCGAGAGGGCGGATATCCGAGTGCCGATGCCGTTATGCGAAGAGGCGTGTTGCTCCCGCTGCATCATGGGATGACAGAATCTATGTTTTCACGATTCGAAGAAACAGTTAGTGATTTCGTTGCAAGATATGTTTGACATTAAGAGATCAAAAATTGACGGTTGTCTTGAACTTATTCCAAGTATTTTCGAGGATCACCGTGGTTCATTTGTGAAGGTTTTTCATCAGGATGCGTTCGCCAGTGCTGGCTTAGAAAATAGCTTTACCGAAGAATACTATTCAAAGTCTTTAAAAGGCGTCATCAGGGGTCTTCACTTTCAGATCCCTCCAAAAGACCATGTGAAGGTTGTTTATTGTGTCCAAGGTTCTGTATTTGATGTCGTTTTAGATTTAAGAGTTGGATCTCCAACTTTTGGAGAATATGAGGTGTTTTCTCTTACTGCTAAGGACGCAAATATGGTGTACATTCCAAAAGGAATGGCCCACGGATTTTGCTCCTTATCTGAGGCGTCAATTCTTGTGTATAAAACTTCCACGGTTTACGATGCCAATTACGATTCTGGAATTCGATGGGATTCTGCGGGGATTCAATGGCCTACTGAAACTCCAATTGTGTCCGATAGAGATAAACAGTTCCCTACTTTTCAATCGTTTAAAAGCCCGTTTGGACCTACACACATATGACTAGCAAACCCGTTTTAGTGACTGGCGGCACCGGATTTGTCGGGTCTCATTTAGTGCGTCGCTTAATAGCAATTGGATTGGATGTACATATTTTAGTTCGTGCAAATTCGGAGTTGTCTGTTTTAGGTGATTCTTTAGACGCGTGTACAGTTCATGTTCATGATTCCTCGCTACAAGGTATGAAGGAGATATTTCTTGATGTTTTGCCTAGCCATGTTTTTCACTTGGCATCGTTGTTCGTTTCCGAGCACAATGAGTCAAATTTTCGAGAATTAGTTGAGAGCAACATCGTATTTTCTTCATATTTGGCTGAGGCCATGTTGGTTTCGAATACTCGATACCTTATAAACACAGGTACATCTTGGCAGCATTACAATAATGAAAATTACAACCCAGTAAATTTATATGCCGCCACCAAACAGGCGTTCGATGACATTTTGAAGTATTACGTTGAGGCTCACGATATTAAGGTTGTGACGCTTGCCCTATTCGATACTTACGGGCCAGATGACCCGAGACAGAAGCTGTTTAGTCTTCTACGACAGGCAGCTTTGCATCAGGCGGTTCTTGACATGTCCCCTGGTGAGCAGCTTATAGATATGGTTTACATCGATGATGTTGTCAGTGCCTTTTATAGTGCGTATCAGATCGTCGCTGAGCAGACTGTCGGCCACTCTTATTATGGTGTCTCATCTTCTAAACCAATAACCCTAAAATCCTTCGTGGCGATCTTTGAGCAAATAGCATGTACGCAAATAAATATTAATTGGGGCAAGCGAAAATACAGAGCGAGGGAGGTTATGATGCCCTGGGACGCTTTTCAAACCCTGCCTGGATGGAAACCTCAAATCAGTATTGAAAATGGCATTAGGCTGTCCCTGTGAATTCCCGCATGCTGTGATGCTCAGATTCAAGTTTTTATCGACACGATACCAACATTCAGAACGAGTTTAATGTTAACTATTGTAATACCAACGATCGGACGAGCAGATTCTTTTGTTAGGGCTTTTGATAGTGCCTGTCAGACTTGCGATGCAGTTGTTAAGCAGATACTAATTGTCGATAACTCTCAAAGTACCTTCTTATCAGAATTAAACATTTCACCTTCCTTGGACAGTAGGATTGAAGTATTACGTTACATCGAAAGAAAATCAATGGCTGATTCTTGGAATTCAGCACTTCATCAGGTTGCGCAGCCTTGGGTATTATTTCTGCATGACGACGATGAGTTGATAGCTGAGAAATTCAGTGAACTCCGCCTAGAAAAAATCAATCCAGCAGATGTGAGCTTTATTGCTTTTGATTATTATCGGAGGAGAAGTAAATACAAAAGATTAGTTGCAAGAAGGTTTCAGCATAAAAATAATGTAGGCGAGTCAATTATCAAAGACCCGCCAACATTTGTTTCTACAGTTTTTTCATTGGCTGCTCTGCGTAAGACTGGCGGCTGGAATATGGATTATGGGTACTTTTTAGACTTGGTAGGCTATTTAGAGTTAGCGAAGTATAAAACGGCGATATTTGAGCCTTTGGCTATCGGAGTGTATACGGTGGACGACCCTGACCAGCTGTCTGCTATAGAAAACAGGGCTTCAAGTTATGGAGACCACATCCCAGCAGTTACTGCTAAGATATTTGAGCTATGTGATGATGTAGAGTCGAGGAGGGCACTCATAAACTTGCTCAGCACATTTGTCTACCCCCTTTCGGGTGGTAGATTTAGTCAACGCGTAAAGCGGGTTTTGGCTGCCATTAAAAACGCTTAACTACTTTTTAGGATTACGATGTAAATGGTAGTTTAAGCCTCTGCTATCGATTAACCTAGTTTGCATCAAAGTTTCGAGCAATAATGATTGATCATTCCCAAATTACGACATTAAACTACTGATTTCCTTGGGGAGAGTGAATTGAAAAAGGCAATTATTACTGGAATAACAGGTCAAGATGGCTCGTACTTGGCTGAGTTATTACTGGAGAAAGGCTATGAGGTACATGGCATAAAGCGGCGAACGTCGTTATTCAATACAGATAGAATTGATCACTTGTATTCAGATCCTCATGTCGTAGATACAAGACTCTATTTACACTACGGTGATATGACGGATACCTCGTCGCTTATCAGAATAATTCAGAATGTGATGCCCGATGAGATATACAACTTAGCAGCGCAATCGCATGTTGCGGTTTCTTTTGAGGAGCCCGAGTACACCGCTGATTCAGACGCAGTTGGGGCTTTACGAATATTAGAAGCGATTCGAACACTTGGCTTAGAGGATAAAGTAAGGTTTTATCAGGCGTCTACCTCGGAGCTTTATGGTGATGTAAGAGAAACGCCACAAACTGAGCTGACGCCCTTTTATCCAAGGTCTCCCTATGGCGTAGCCAAATTATACGCATATTGGATAACGATTAATTATCGAGAGTCTTACGGCATATACGCTTGTAATGGGATACTTTTTAATCACGAGTCCCCACGGAGGGGCGAAACATTTGTGACAAGGAAGATTACCAGAGCACTAGCTCGGATAAAGCTAGGTATACAAGAGCGCCTCTATCTAGGCAATTTGAACGCGCTCCGTGACTGGGGGCACGCAAAGGATTATGTTCGAATGCAATGGATGATGCTTCAGCAGGGGGCCCCTGATGATTATGTGATAGCCACTGGCATCCAGTATTCAATTCGTGATTTTGTGAATGCGGCTGCAAAGAAGATAGATTTAAATCTGAGCTGGAGTGGCGAGGGGCTCGATGAAAAAGCTTTTGGGGATAATGGCGAGTGCATAGTTGCTGTAGACCCCCGATATTTTAGACCGGCTGAGGTCGAGAGTCTTTTAGGCGACGCATCTAAGGCGCATAAAAACCTCGGCTGGGCACCTGAGATTACGTTCGATGAATTAGTTTCTGAAATGATGGAAGCAGATTTAGAGGCGGCCAAGAGAGACCTTTTAGTGTCTAGCAGTGGGTATAATAGCCTTAACTATTATGAGTAGAAAATCGGCACTCATCTTGGGGGTAAGTGGTCAAGATGGGTCTCTATTAGCAAAGTTTCTTTTAGAGAAGGGATACACTGTAATTGGGCAAACGCGCTCAGTGGAAGGCTCGCCTTTGGTAAATCTAGATAGATTAGGTGTTACGCAAGATATAGATGTTCGTTCTGCGGATCTGATGGATCAGGAATCAGTCACGCAATTGATTGATTCGGTAGATTCAGATGAGATTTACAATTTATCTGGTCAAAGCTCCGTGGGTAGTTCTTTTTTACGGCCTGCAGAGACGTTCAAAAGTCATGTTCTGGTTGTACTCAATGTTTTAGAGGCAATTCGTAAGTCCGAACAAAATACTAGATTTTTCAACGCGGGTTCAGGAGAGTGCTTTGGCGAGACTGCAAGATCTGGTGCCGACGAAGATAGCCCCTTTTCCCCTTTAAATCCATATGCCATCTCAAAGGTTACGGCCACAATGCTCGTAGCTAACTATAGAAATATTTATGGTATTTATGGTTGCACCGGTTTTCTTTTTAACCACGAGTCTCACCTAAGGCCTGAGGCTTTTGTTACACAAAAAATTGTGCAAGGGGCAGCTAGAATTGCGAGTGGGGATCGAGAAAAATTACGCCTCGGGAATCTCGATATTCGGAGAGATTGGGGCAGGGCTTCAGAATATGTTGATGCAATGTGGCGTATTGTCCAGCAGGAAGTTCCCGAAGATTTCGTAATAGCCACAGGAAAAAGTAACAGTCTTCAAGAATTTGTCTCGTTAACGTTTCAAAGATTCGGATTGAGCTGGGAGGATCACGTCGTTGTTGATCATTCGTTATTTCGAGCATCTGACATCCATCAAAATGTAGGAAATCCATCTAAGGCGGCGAAGCAACTTGAATGGCGAGCCATGTCTGATTTGCCAGCCCTAGTTGATCACCTAATACAGGGATGACGTTGTTTTTTAGAAATGATGTAAGTACGCGGGGCGTTTTTGAGGCCGATTATTTTGGAGTGTTCAGCACTTTAATTGCGCATGACTTACTTCACATATTGTCTGAGTTGTTAAGATTCCTATTTTTTGTTTCGGAACCATGCGTATGCTCTCAAGGCTCAGCTTAACTGAGGACAGTCTTTTAAGGAGATCCTTTGATGCTCTAATTGTGCGAGTTAGCGGCACCATTTGCGGTTTTTTTGTAAGCCTTTTAGTCGCCCGTTTGTCCGGCGCCGAGGGGGTCGGAGTATATTTATTAGCAATGTCATTTGTTGTTATAGCTTCAACAATTGCGCGCTGTGGGCTTGATGATACCGTGGTTAGATTTATCTCTGCACATGCGTCAGGTGGCGAATGGGGCAAGGTTGCCAACGTTTACACCGTAGCCATCAAATTAGTAGCTGCTACATCACTAATACTAGGTTCTGCTTTGTTTTACTTCGCAGATTG
>Ga0247584_1000040_pt1 | contig 14063 bp, 21 predicted proteins | sample 43RmetaT_FD_189979 | JGI IMG/M metagenome (GOLD analysis project Ga0247584, IMG submission 189979) | Metatranscriptome of seawater microbial communities from Monterey Bay, California, United States - 43R (Metagenome Metatranscriptome) | ecosystem: Environmental > Aquatic > Marine > Coastal... | reverse complement strand
GTGGTCAATTGGCTAGACTCATCAAAAGAGCAGTGCCCTTTTTGATCCAATAGTCAACATCATTATTGCTAGTATTGCCCATAAGATTAGGTTTCAATGGTAATTATACTGTAAACATAAATGAAGGTTTTTCCCTTATTCCAGTCCTAATGGGATACATATAAGTAGGACAATTATAATAAGCTTATCCCTTTTTAGCTTTAGGCTTGGCTTCTTAGATAATAGGTTTGAAGTGGATCACAGGCATAGTGTAGAACAGTTTCATAGGCTCTGCATCTAATAAATAGTTTTTATCGAAATCCCATCTGGCTCCTTCCAGGAAAAAGCCATGAACATAGGCTCCTTCTTTAGGTGATTAGGATACAGTGGTGTCTTGGGGTAGGAACTAGAATTCCCAGATGAAGTTATCGATAGGCACTGACTGTTTTCTGGCTGACTACTGTTGCAGGGCAGTGGTGAATCCAGTGGGGAAGGAAAATCCACTAATCCAGAATAGGTTGGGCTGTCCTTTGTGTACCCAGTCTCTTAATTAGTCACATCTACGGATCAGGTCTTATATCCAGCTATTTAGAGGTTTAAGGGAATGGTATAGGAATTTCCAGCTTTAAGGTACTCTATTTAGAAGAAGGTTTTCCATGACTTTTTCTAGTTCTTCTGAAATGAGGTCAAGACCTTTGATTCCTCTATCTAGAGCATCTAGTTCTAATCTCACTTGGAATAGAAGAGTGTTGAATCTGGCTAGTTCTTATAAAAGCATTATTTTTAAAGGGTTTTGGTCTTCAGGTTTCACTTTTTCACGGGCTTCGAAAATGTCGAATTATTCAGGAAGAAGTGTTTTTAGGTTTTCTATTTGTAAAGTCACACGTTTTTCTAGAGGAGCTTCACCATTGGATACCATTATAGGTTCAAGAGAAATAATTGAATTTATCAGGTTATTAGTATCAGCTATTTGAGAGGATATTTCAGCATTGATATGTTATCCAAAAGCATCAGGTGTTTCCTGATTAGTGAACTCCTTGATTTTGCTAAGATAGAACAAAGGTGAAGCCTTGCCTGTCAATTTGTCTTATAACTTCATGTCCTTAATATTAGTATCATCAGGTATAACATATTTATTACTATTTTCACATAACTTGAAAACCTATTCAGCAATGATTTTATTATTGAAGTAGTCATTAGCATATACACTCATCAACCGTCTATCCCATTCATCAGTCACTCTACCTCCATATACCACTTCACTTACTAAGAACTTAATGGCATCCCATTGAATAGGTCCTGTACTCTTTTCATCTAGGTAGATTTTCAGAATGGATTCACTGGTTTCAAGGTCATTATCATTGAAGTCATAGATCACATTCCATCCTAGGGTTTTGAACTTCCTACGTTCAATTATGATACTGTGGAACCAGGCCAATGAAAACACTAGTTTTTTGTAGTTGGCCATGAACTCTGTTTTGTCACTGAACTTGTCTTCAGGCATATTTTAGTAAATACGTTCCATGTTCTTTTTGATGCCTCGGGGGGGTTCGGTGGTCACTCTCACACTTTTCTGCAGAAGAGTAATGGGGAACTTGGAGTTGGGTTCAGTGGATAGGAACAATCTGAAATTGTCATTCACTTCATTTTTTTCTATATCCAGTTATTCCAATATCTTTTCGAGATTCTTTAGGAAATTGAGAGAGAGGTGGCAATTGGCTAAGAATAACCATTGTCCCTATTTGCTGCCTTCCAAAATGGTTCTTTTGGCAATCTCTTCCTGTCCTTTGCCTAATGATACATTGACTAACTACCTATTGTACTACTTGGCTAATACTTCTAGATTTTTACGAGGGTCTACTCCTGGAGCCAAAATAAAGATCACTGGAGTGTTTTTGCCACTGTCTTAGTAAATGCTGTCCATGTTGAATTAGGGACTGCCTATAAAGTGTTCACCTATTTATTAACATACGAATAGGTTGACGGCTGGCAACACTCGGTCAGGTCTGATCACTTTCAATAAAATCATTTTCCTGAGCTTGTCACACTTTTACTCCCACTCCAAAGGCAAATTGTCTGTTTCGGGATTAGAAGAGGCATACCACCTTTTCCAATCAGTCCTATTGTGAGTGAATGACCCTTCAATGCCGGCGAAGTTAGGCAATTGTCTCTACATTTCCACTATCATGTCCCAATTGTTGATCCATTCTGGTTGGGAACCAGTCGGGGCATCACCTGACTTCCTCAGTTCTCCTCTTAGGAAAAAGTCATATTCTTGCATGTCGATGTCTTCAGATAGTTTCACAGCCATCTGCAAAGACAACAATTGTTTATCTTTTTCGAAAAGGCCTCTGCAAGAATAAGTATAAACTGACTCTTTGTGTTTCTTTTCTATTTCCTTGAGTTTGTCTTTCAACTGGTCAGAAAGGCCAGGATGTTAAGATAAATAGGCCTGGATGTTATTGCTGAAGAGATTAATATAGTTTTCCAGACTGAACTAGTACATGTTGTCTAGCAGAGAGAAGTCATTGATGATGAAATAGAGTAAGGACCCCAATTTGGCTAGAGAACGATAGTTTTCACGTGCTGACTATATTTTGTACATAGCTGTCACAGAAGAGTCAATCTACTGTCTAGTTTCATCTTCCACCACTTTGCTGGCCCCTAGAGCCTTGATGAGGTCAATATCATCCACCAACTGGATTTTGCTTTCCTAGAGTTAACGCAGGATGTCATCATCCAATTACTTCAACTTTATTTCATTTTAGGCCTTTTTCAATATGAGTTCAGTTCTAGTCTTTTCCAGGTTGATTTCCATTTTGCCAATGACTACTGACACCAACTGTTCTTCCAATCCTTTCTATTTAACAGCAAAGTTGACTAAAGTGACTTTGGTGCTGATTTCTGCTTTGTAGGTGGGGTTGGGCAGTTTGGTAGTGATATAGAGCCTAAAGTTAGGATTATACAATATTTCCTTTTCTCCTAAATACATAGACTACTTGCCACCTAAATTCTTAATATGTTTATTCAACACTGGCTCTATACAAGCCTCCAACTCTTCTTCTACATTCTACATAATAACTACATTACCACTAGAAATGCTTTATTCTATTTTATTCATATAGTTATCAGTCTATTGATCCAAAATGACTAATTTACTTTTGTTGATTTCACTCTCCATCTTCTTGATCCAACTATTGGCCTACTGCTGAGGGTCTATCATCAAAGCATATCTTCTGCCTTTCAACACTAGCACTCCATTATCACTTGAGAACTAATCAGAGGGCAGTCCTTGGAATTGCCATTTCAGAAGGTCGGTGGGTTTGGCCAAGAAGTCACTGAATTAGTACTCAGGGTTATACAAAATTTCTTGTTTTTTAACATTGGCGATAAACACACCGTCTAACAATTTCTATCTATATTCACTAGGGAAGGGACCCATGTAGCTGAGGAAGGCTGAAGAAATGAGACAATCTCCCACTAACTCCTAATACCTTTCAGCCAACTAGCCTTTGCGGGTGATCCAGCCTTCATTGGTGCTGGCCAGTCCAGTCAACAGTTTATCAGCATTTTCCATTTTGTTCTGCAGAATCTAGGCTTCACTTAAGTACCCTGTCACTTCTGCTTTGATTTTTGACAGTTGCTAGTTACTTTCTTCGATCTGCTAGGTGAACTTGGCATCATTTTCCTGCATGACAGCCAACTCGTCTTCTCCTTTCTTGAGTTTCTCTTTGAGGTTCTAGACCTTCTTCCTCTTAGGCTCTATTTCCTAGAAAGCCATACCATAGGCTTCCATAGACAAGACCCACTCCCACAGGGCCCCAGCAGCCACACTGATGCCATGGATTTTATTGGTGCCAGGCTAGCTGGTGTACTTCTGAATACGTTTAATCAGGTTCTGACTAATGTTGTCTTTATCAAACTCTTTTAGTTGTTTCATGAATCCAGGGTCAGATAACTCTTTTTTGACACTGGCCCAGCTGGTATCCTTTTTGTTGAGGATGGTCATCACTACACTACAGACATTCTGGATTTCCTGTTTAGGTTTGGAGTAGGACCTGATATCAGCCAGTTCAGCTTTGGTGAGTTTATTCAAGCCTTCTTCAGCCTACTAAAGAGCAGGAATGGCAGCCTTAAGGTCATCATCAGCATCCTTTTTGATAATGGCTATTTGTTCTTATTCAATAGATAGTTAATGGGCTCTTTTGGCTATTTCCTTCTGGTTTTCATTGGCTATCATACTTTCATTCTGTATTTTGATAAGTAGGTCTTCACACTCCTTCTGTTTGTTGCTGAGTTCCCCTTTGCTCTTGGTGAGCCTAGTAGCGAGTTCTTCACTGTTTTTGCTGGCTTCTTCCAATTTGAAGAGTCCACTGGTCAACTTATTCAACTCATTGCCTATTTCTACCTGCTTGCTGTGTAATAGATCAACATAGCCTTTGACAAACTCAACATAGTCAGTAGGAGTGACAAAGTACCTTCTCTTGAGTTCCTCCATCATCCGATGACTGTTGGCCAAAACACTCTAATGAGTGTCCCCAAAGAAAGTGGCTATTCTCTGCTGGACATCTTCTGCAATGGTTGTCTCCTTCAAGTACTTATTAGCCACTTCAATCAATGCTTCTCTTGGCCAACTCAGGAACCATACAATAGTCGTATTGTTCACCAGCCCTGGGTACATACGAGAGTAGTTCCTCAGGTTGTCTCCTGTTTTGCTCATGCACAGCATCACGTGGAAGTTGTTCTGCATTCTGCTCGTGAAGAACTCTTGCAGTTTGTCATCTGAGGCTTTCATCTAGGGGTCGAACACTTTGTTCTCTTTTTCGCATTTGATCTGCTGGTCCTACAGGTAGAACTTCTTGATTCTGTCCCTGATGCTCATATAGTCATCCTTAGTGAACAAGTTGGGTATTTCTCCTACAGTGAGGATGTTGTTGACATCCTCTAGGAAAGACTCTTAGACAACTTCGTTGTCACTGAACAAAAAGACTCCTGACCTGCCCTTGATGCCTGCCTCTTCTGCCCATCTCTTGATATCTTCTCTGAACTCGTTGATTCTGTAGTTCCTATTGATGTTGATTTGCCACAGAGAGTACTAGGCAATGTAGGCTGCCAGTCGGGTCAGGCTATGTCTCCCACTCCCTCCTTCACCTACCAGTAGTCCATGACCTTTAGATAGTTTTATGATTCTGTAGATTTTGCAGAGGTAGTAGATGGCGTCTTTAAATAACACAATGTTCAACTTGCCCTTGGAGTCTTCATTGTATTTATCTAGATGGTCATCACAAGTCTTTTTGAGTTCTGTTCTCTAGCTGTAGCCTACTTCCTGGTAGACATTGGAAGCCCCTTCATCAAAGAAGTCAACAAATATAGTGTCTCTAGCTTCTTCATTGGTGCAATCCTTGATGTTGCTACCTAGAGTCAATTCGAGCTATTCAGTGATCATAGCCTTCATTCTGCTACGGTCATCTTCATTAATCAGTCTGTCTTGGAACACTCTTAAGGCTTCATGCACCCATACTCTCAGTATGTTCAGTTTGGTGTCACAGTAGAACCTGTCTATCTGGAACACTCCCTAAATGACTTTGCTCATGTCTCTCAGGTTGAACACGTAGTGAGTGGTCGAAGGAGTTGACCTGAACCCTTCCACTACGTTTTTGAATAGGTTCAGAGTAGCCTAGGCCACTGGTTCAGCTAGAGGCTTTATTTCCTCTTCAAAGTCTTGGAACTTGTATGCCAGGATGCTCTGGAAGATCCTTTTTGCTTAGGTGTCGGTTGGGAAGGTGAAGTTCAGGATTTGGAACTTAGACTACAGTCTTTTGGAAATCTAGGCTCTGCCACCACTGGGAGGACCCATGGCTGCTACAAATTGGACATCCATGATCTTTTTGAAGAGTTTCCTTTGAACTCGGTCATACCACCCATTGTAGTCAAACCACTGTCTGATGAGTTCCAGAGCAGGTTGGGTGCCTTGTTCTTTCTTGGGCATATTCAAGTCATCTATGAAAATCACACTTTTTTTTGCCATCCGGAATCATTTTGTTGCTGGCTCTTTTGATGAGTTTGCTTTCAATGATTTCCTAGACTTTGAAACTGGTGGTGTTGGCACTGAAGACCAACTGTTGGTAAATATAGGTGCCTTCATCGAGTTCCTACAAAAGTCCATTGATCAGAGATGTTTTGCCGGTGCCAGTGGTGCCGACTGACAAAACAGGTATTTTCTGTTTCATGCAGGTCATCAAGATCATTCTGTTTCTAGTGGTGTCGGTGGTGGGCACGAACATTTTGTGGTACTAGATGTTGTCCTGTGGCTTCCATACTCCTGAGCCTAGTTTCAAGTCCCAGAGTTCCCACTCATTCTTTTCATTGTTGATGAAGTAGTCGTAGACAGTGCCTTGGCTGGGGAAAGACTGTTCTATTTCTCTCATGCCGAAGTCAAACAGGTTCCTGCCTTCTTCATTCACACTGGCTCCGATGGTCCAGACCAGAGTGAAGCAGAACCACTTTTCCAACAAAGGGAAATAGTTTTCATGTTTGGCTTTGCCCTGTTCGATGTTGATGTCGATCATGCTGCCGGGCTGGAGGAAGGCATCCATCATTTTACAGAAGGACTGCACCTGGGCGAATTCATTCACTTTGATCAACTCAGTACATTAGTTGTTTTTAACATTGATGATACGAGGTATCCACTTTTCAAAGAGGTCAGCCATATACTCTTTGACATCTGGACAACGTTTGGTTTCTATCCAGCTGACAGCATAAGGGACCCAGCCAAGATCAGTGGCATCAATGTAGACCATTCCACAACGACTGATGGTGGCAGCACTGGCAGCACTGAGGTCATCAACCTCTACCAACACACTGACTTCCTTAGGCAGACTAATACGGTCACCATTGAGGAGAGTGAGCATTTTGTTGTCATCCAGCACAGTGTTCATACTTTCAATCCAGTAGGTACTCACAGGCCCATCGATCACCATCCACCGTTCTTCAGTGGTTTCACTCTTGCAGATCTTGGCCATCAGGGAAGACAGCACTCCTTCATTCCACTCGGCAGTGTTAGGGTCGATGTAGCCGAACAGTTCATTAATGGTGACTGACATAGGGTTGAGCACTTCATAACTGACACTCTTGAACTTGTCTTCCCCCTTTTCCTGCTTGAGTCTCTTGAGAGTCCTGGCCAGCAACTGCCACACAGTGGACTTGCCAGACAAGGTGCTGCCCACCAACATGTTGCCATGTCTAGTCTTTTTAGTGTCATACAACTGGATGACCTTCTGAATGAGGGCAGGGTGGTACTGCAGACCCATTTCCTTGATTTCCTTTTCGACAGCCTTGATGAAGTCAGTGTCATCTTCATCAGGCATGTCGATGTTAGGGAAGAGGTCAGTCATGAGACTGTTGAAGAGAGGAATGTCTTCTGAAATGAACTTAGGCAGGTTCATGTTCCTAATACTCTACATCAAGACCTAGGTTTCTTTCTACTCTTCTTACTCACTGGCCTCTTTGTCTTTGCTGTGTACAACCGGTGCTTTGCTGGCCTTGATATGACCAGCATTGATCAACACACTCATCATGGCTCTCAGTTCGAAGTCATAGTGGTCCTGTTTAGACAGTTGCTGTTTCATCAGGTTATATAGGGTCACTATTTTGACAGCCAGCATGTTACAGGCACTGAACCCAGAAGCATAGAGAGTGATTTCACAAATGGCTTCGAATTAGGGCACCATCATTGACACTGGTCTAAAGAGACTCTTGAGGTTGTCAGGCAGTTCCTATCGGCCAGCATACCCAGGGTTCATGGTGATGAAGATAGCACAGTGGGGGTTGATGTTGATCACCTGGCCTTCGAAGGCGAAACTTTAAGTGTCTTTTTCCTTTTCATCGAACTCTCGAAGGGCATCGAGGATGGAGTGGATCTGCTGGGCCACCACTGACAACACTTCCAGACTAATACGGTTGAACTCATCGAAGCAGCCCCAAGAACCACTCTGGATCAACCCACTGAACATTTTGGCTAGACTCTTGTGGTCGAGGCCCTCTGAACAATTATAGACAAAGACATAACGGGCCATAGCCTTACCTAGGTCCTTGACTGTTTCTGTCTTGCCAGTGCCTGCTGGGCCCTAGGGACTGCCTCCCTTTTTGAGGTGCATAGCAGTGGTGAGAGTCAAGTAGCATCTGTCAGTCAAGGAAGTGACTACCAGTCGGCCATTGTTGCCTTGGTATTCGAACCCATACACATTGCAGGTGTTGGTCTAGAGGATGTTGCAGTCACCTTCTCCTTGGCTCTTCTGCACGAACTTCAACTACTTCTACCAATCGAAGTTATTGATGCTGGTACAACTCTTCTGCAGTTAATCTATAATGTCTCTATTCCTCACTTCGATAGTGATTAAAGCAAAGGCTCTGTTTTTGTATAATTGGTTTTGATTGTTGAGTCTGACAAAGTTGGTGAGTTCTTAAATGAACCTGTTTTTTTCATCTTTAACAGGCTTCCAATGTTTGTTTTTGTCCTGTTTTTCACTGTTGCTAAATTTGTTGAGTGCTTCAATGCAGTCATTGGTCCAGACAATCTGTCCAGCAGTGATCAAGAGTTGTCCAATGTTCTACTGAATCCAACTATGACACCACTTCATACTCTTAACCTTCGGTATGTTCATGCCCTTGAGAGTGTCTACTAACTATAGTTTCAGACTCTCTCTCATTTGTCTTTCCACTGCCTTCATCCAGTTCTCAATCCCTCCTTCACACAGCACGTGTTAGTTCAGCAGCACTTCTTCACCATCATCTGACAACAGGTGGGTCACATGCCATTGTTCCTAATTCTTACGGGTACCCCCTTGATTCAGTTTCTAGATGTTCAGCTTCTTCACCCCTTCGAAGCACTTCTTGATATGTTTGTTCACTTTTTCACTATCTTTGCTGTTGCCTAATAGTTCAAAGAGGTCGTCATTGGCTACAAAGTAGAATCTAGGGAATTCAGACCTTTTCCTTTCCAGCAGTTACAGCAATATCTTCTGACTCTCGTCTAGTTTCTAGCCCATTTCATTCAAATTTTTTAAGAATAGATCATAAGTCAAAGCCCTCCTAACATTCCTGTCATCATTAATACGGTTCATGTGGTTAGTCAGCATATTAGTCACAGCCTAGAATTTATGACGATCTCCTATCATTTGCTTACCACTGTCATTCTATTAGCTAGCGAAAATGCTTTCCAGGTACAGCCATTGTCTTTGTACAGCCTATAAAGTGTCTAGGGTTTCCATTATCTACTAAAGAGTATTTTCCCAATTTTCAATAAGACCTTTAAAGTTTTCATAGAAAACGGTTGTTTTTTAGGCTGACAAGATGCCCATGTGGTCTTCCAGAACTGAAAAGATGTCTTCTGCCCTTTTGAGTTTGAACCCTTTTTTGTAAGGTTCCAGTTCAATGTTGAGCACTTCCCACTTGTTTTCAATTTTGTCCAAAGAACTTTCTATTTTGAATTCTTCTTTGGCCACATCACAGTTTTCTCTTATGGCTTCAGCATGTTAGAGAATATTGAGGTCGAAAATGTTTTTAAGTTCTAATTCGTTATCAGAGTCAAAAGGGTTTATTTCCACTCCGAAGTTCTTTTGCAGAGCTTTCCAATGTCTAAGTCTCATAAAAGGTTCTTTTAGAGACTAGATTAGAGGAATGCTATTTTTGAACTACTCTAGATTGGTTCTAAAATTGATCACCACATCCCATTTCTTGGTTTCATTTTTATATGACTTCACTTTTCTGAGAATAAATTCGACTGCATCTTCTAGGTCATCCAAATTCACTTAGGAAAACATAATAGTTTGGAATGATTCATAACTCTTTTCCCATTCTTCTAATTGTTTCCACACTGTTTCCAAATGTCCAATTTCACTTTCAATATATTCTAAATCAGCTGATTTATCATACCCGATATTGAATAATAGCAGACCAAAACGCATTTTTTCTTCTTATTTACGGAAATCCTTAACATTTTCTTTATAATCTAAAAGTTATTGGAAAGCCTTTTCAGTAGTAATGTTGTTGGAACTATAAGGTGCCTGTAAGATGAACTTGTTCTTGAATTCACTAGTTTCCTTGAAAAAGTCGTCTAGTTCCCTGACAGTTTCATTATACATTTCTTTAGTGACCCTCTAGTTACGTATTTCCATTTCATCCAAAGCAGTGCAGAAGTCAGTCCATACTTCCCTTAAGTTCCTTCTTTTGAGCAAATACTCATCATTGATACTGACTCCATAATAGTCAAGCAGGTTGAACTTGTCTTCCAAAGGACCTAGTCTAGCCTCTGTTTCTGGTTTTTCCTTAATGCACTTCTCCAACAGGTCCTGGTTCTTCTTCAATTGCTGGTGGTCAGTAGGGTCAGGCAGCAATTGTGCTTTGTTAATATTGATTTTAGAATAGAGGTCAGACAACACACTACAACACTTATCTTCTATTACTTTCAGATAAGTATTCTCCCAACACAACATCACATTCACCAAAGCTGTTTTGATGTTGGTATTGTCTAACACAATGCACCCTTTCTTTTCATTGGTTTTCTAAGCATTTATTTCATGAGACAGTTAGGTGAACTTCTCTATTTGGGCTTTCAGCTGGCTGGCCTGGTCGTCTTTCTAAATAATGCTTTGGACTAGCTTTTCAGGAGTAAAGGGAGTGGCATAGTAACTTTCTCTTTTTTTGAAATTGCCCAGCAACTCTCCTAGACTCTGGCAAGTCTTTTTCAGGTTGGCCAGTATTTTGTCAGTGTATTTGTCAACATCATGGTCATCACTGATCCTTTCATAGAAACTGGCCAATTTCTTATTCTTTTCATATTCTTCATCAAATTGCTAGAAAGAGACAATATCAATTTTGTTGTCTTTTTTGCCTCCCCTGTTAGGCTTAGTAGTGACCACCTGTTCCTTTTCGTGCATAGACATGACTTCCTCTAACTTCCTCTTGCGTTCCTCCATCATCAATTATTCCATCCTCTTGAACTCACTAAGTAGTTCCACCATGGCTGTAGTTGTCTATCTCATCATATTCAGCAAATAGTCACTATTAGGTCTGAACCCTATTTTGCCAGCCTCCAATTCCACTGACAATTTGAAAATGGGGATGGCTGTGATGTTTTCTTTCCCTTCTTCATCATCTCCTACCACCCTCAATAAATCTAGCAATGACATTTTCACACTCTTTTTCAAACTCTCTTCTATTTCCATGTCTATTTTCTAGACAACGTATTTGAACCACACTTTCTAGATGTCAGGTCCTTTGAACATAAAGGCTTCATAGGTTTGGCTTAAGATCTTCCTAATGTCTTCTAAGTACTATTTCAACTTAGTCTACACTTCTTTCCTGTGTTTATCTTATTGTTCTTCGAAAGAATGGATTTCATAAACATTTTTCTTATCAATTTTAATTAGAATCTTTTATTGAATTTCTTAGCATTTTTCCTAGATTTTGATCCTATTGTTTTTATACATTTTGAGAATGTCTAATAAATCCTTACAATTCCTTCTGCAGTCTCTAACAAAGCCTTCTAGAATGTTTTTGCTGCTCCACTTGAACTTCTGTAGCCCTGGATTGATGACCATATTGATTTCCTCCAGATGTTTTTTGAATAGTTTCTTTTCAGTGTCATCCATACTGTCTATAATCATATTATAATCCCTGACCACCAACATAACATATTCCCTCAACACCCTCAAATTCTCTCTATGACTCACCACCAGTTCATCAGCATAGGCAGGTGGTCCTGCTCCTTCACTAGACAACTTCTTCCAAACCACTGTTTCTTTGATCAGTTTCAAAATACCTTTGTCAAAATTGCTTTCCAAATGTCCTTATTTACTGGACAATAGACTCACTCTGTTATTACTGGATTATTCCACTCTCACCAGAATATGCTGGTCTAGTCTCTTGCCTATTGGAGACTCTTCATATTCTTTGTTTTCATCCTTCCACTCTTTCAATTTCACATTCACTATGAATTATCTAAATATCTGGTAATAACTGTCACACTTCTTCAAATTCTTCTATTTGTCGTGGTGGTCGAAAAAGGTGAGTTTTTCTATCCAGGTCTTTTGTTTTTCCAACCTATACATGAGACTCTTGACATAAAGTGCCTGTCCACTGTACTTACCATGAGTGAGAGATATTTAGGTATTGTTTTTATTCATATTATCATATTCATTTTTGATCTAATCCAATTCTTCATCGAATTTCCTTAAAACTAGTAAAGCCTATTTCTTGACTTCTGCCTTAATAGTTTCTCTTTTGGCAAGATAGTCAAAGGCCTCTAATAACTGTACTCCTTGCTGAATAGTGCTCATTTTGTTGAAACAGCCAATAATGACATTTTTGAACATGACATCTAGATCCTTAATGCCTATTTTGAAACTGTTGAACTAGTCGAGCCACTTGCTAGCCTTGACATCTAGTATTTTGTCTTAGTCACTGCCTCTCAACTTATCCAGATTCTTCCTGAAAGTTATTTTGATTTCATCTAGAATATTAACAAACTCTTGTCCTCTAGACCCACCTAGTTCAGGCATCATGTTTTCACTTCCTTTTCTGGCAAATTAGATCTACCCTTCACAAATCTCTTTTAGTTCTTTACATCTTTGTACAAAGGCATCTAGCTAGGCAAATATGCTGTTGACACTGAAATCCCATTTACGGTCACTGTTTTTCTTTTGAATGATATTGACAGTCCTGTTATAAATCTACCTCCACTGCTTGCCGCACTTAATACTGTCCTATAAATCAGCTATGCACTTCTCTACATCGCCATCGAACATGTCCTTGATGTTGATTTGGCTTTTGCACCTTTTGATGATTTCATTGGATATTTGCTAGAGCAAGCCTTGGATTCTGTTTTCAGTGCAGTAGTACTTGCTTTGTTCCCAGATCATTCTCACTCTGTTCAGCAAATCAGGTAGGATTTTGGGGATATCTTTAGGGTTGGCCTCTTGTAATTATTTACAGGGTTCGCTTAGACTGGTCAGGAATATTAGGTTATCTTTGGCTTCAATACTGTCACTTTTGATCTTTTCAGTCTACTCCATAAAGATATTGATGAATGAACCTTCCAATAACAATAGTATTTTGATAATCTTCTTGAGTTCTGGTTTTTCCAATTATTCGTAAATGTGTTAAAGGTTATTCTTCCTGTTCCTCCAATAGGCAATTTCATCCAAAGGACCAGCATTCTCGTTGTCCTATTGACTGTCCTAGTTATAGACAACCTCCTTGATCTAGTTATACCAATGGTTAAGAGTCTATTCTAGTCGGTGAGTGAGTTCTTTGTCTTATTTAGCAGCCTCAGTGTCTTCCAAGTCTTCATTGGGAATGTACAGTTCAGTGTATCCTTCATTCTGGTAGGCATTTTCAGTTAGGTAGCTCATGAACTTGTGTAGCTAGCCTAGGAACTCTTTCTTCACATTTTCAGGCCAGGCACTTTCTTTCATGAACAAGGGGATGAAGTTGTTGTTCATCTAGGTCAGCAGTCCTTTCATATATTAGGGCTTGATCACTCCTACGATCAATTTATCTACCAGTTCTTCCACCAGCAGCCCATCTGGCTTGATCAAATAAATAAAGTCACTTTCGAATTGTCCCAGGTGTTGCAGGTTAGGCACTTTGTTGTCAAATGACAGTTTTTGTTTTTCTACCCAAAGATACTTTTCCCTCTGTTCTTCTTCTTTGCAGAACTGCATGAGAGTACTTTCTGCTTCAGCCCAGTACTCCTAGACATAGAGATCAAGTCCATCTTCTATTCTTTCCTGTAGAAATTCAGCTAGTTTTTTTATCTTGATTCTTTTGCTTTTCTTCCAATTCTAGCTGTAGCTAGGCTTCATGTCTTCTCTAGAGTTCAGCCTCATCCACTTGTTTGACTCTCTTAATAGTGACCTTCACTTTCCTTTTGGGTTCCTAATTAGGGTTGTCTTCTCTCAGTTTGGCTAGTTCTTCTTCAGGGATGTCTTCTTCTTCTTCAGTTTCTACATCTTCATATTCTACTCCTTCTTCTCCTTCTTTATCTTCTTCTCCTTCTTTTTCTTCCATTTCTTTTTCTTTTT
>Ga0247584_1000037_pt1 | contig 14313 bp, 17 predicted proteins | sample 43RmetaT_FD_189979 | JGI IMG/M metagenome (GOLD analysis project Ga0247584, IMG submission 189979) | Metatranscriptome of seawater microbial communities from Monterey Bay, California, United States - 43R (Metagenome Metatranscriptome) | ecosystem: Environmental > Aquatic > Marine > Coastal... | reverse complement strand
AAGTTATCATCAATTATATTAGTTCTTTTTCCTAAAAAAAATGTTTTAATCTTTCCCCCCTTTCCGAAAAAAAAAATATTAAATTAAAAAAAAACAACCCCCCCCCCACCAAAAAAAATGGTAGAAAAAAATTAAAAAATTTATTAAAAAAATTCGGTGTTTTTTTGAAAGGATCCCCTCTTGATCTATAATCAATAAAATCAAAAAAGCATTATTATTGTTTACTTACAACGGACTCAAAGCAGCAATCAATGACTCCAAAAACACTGTCAAAAGTAAAATAAATAACGTAAACGAATTCTACAATAAAACAATAAGTTTTTATAAAAATTTTCCGAAAAACTTCGATATTTTTAAAAAAAATTATCGCATTTTTTCGCAGATGTGGGATAATGCTCTAAGGCACTTAGCCAGAGAGCTTACTACCCTAATCGTTGATGTTTTTATATTGCTAATAATAAAAAAAGCCTCATTATCCGAATGTGCAAAATTTGTCCGTAAGAGATGAAAAGTGCTAAGCACGCATTTTGCTAAGGATACCGATGACATTGACACTTTTGTCCACCCAATCACTGCAGAGTACATAACGTTCTTATTGTGATGCTCAGGAACATTTATGCGTGCGTTGATTTTTTTAGTAAAGTACGTAGCCTTCCCTGTAATTATTTTTTCTTTCGCTTTGTTTTGTTGAGACCGCCCTTTGTTCTTCTCATTATTGACTAAATTCCTTAAAGAGTACAGAAATTGCGAATTAGAAGAGTTTTACGCGGAAGTAAAATTTCACCTCAAAGCGATGGGTTTCTTTTTTTTTTTACAAATAATTCTTCTTTTTTTTTTTTAATTAAATCAAATATTATTTGGTTTAATTAGGATGCGCCGGCCCGTGTTTTAGGCTGCGTAGCTGGGCCGGCGCACCCGCACCATTCCGTCTTTGTTAAATTTAATTTTACTTTGTTAGAGTTTCAGTATGAATCTTTTTATTTAATATCGCCTCTTTTTTGATTTTTTTTTTTAAATTGGTTTTTTTTTTTTAAAAAAAATTTTTACACTGTAAGAATCAAAGCAGTCAAAAATGATAATTTAAAAAAAACCAATGTAAATAAAAAATTTCATTTTTCAATTATAATTTATTGGGGTTTGTTAAATATAATACCCCTTGTTATGTTAGTTTTGACCATACGGGGGGTATCTGGACTATTTCTTTGAGATCACTTAAATGCTAATAATTTAACAATAAATATTATTATTTTTATTTTAGTGTTTAATATTTTATTTTTAATTTTAATCTTCTTTTTAAAATTTTCTAAAATTAGTTACAATACTGATTACGTTTTTGCTTTATTAAATTTAAATAATTTCTTCCCTTTACTGTTCCTAGCAAATAATCTATTCACTATGTTTTTTGTCTTAGAGGTTAACTCTACTGTTATATTTTACAAATTTATTATGTCTAAGATTTGGTATAATAGAACTAAAACTAATCAAAAAAGTAGTGACAATATTTTAGATAAAAATATATCTCAAAATTATATAAATGTTTTATTTTTTCAATACTGAACAACATTTTTTAGTTCAACAATATTTTTGTTTATTTTGATAAATATAATTTATTTATTCGGATCTACTGATTTTTTTTTTCTAAATTTTGTAGAGTATAGTTTAAATTGTCGAAGCTTTTATTTAAACAATACTTACAAAACTATCTTATTCGTTATTCTCTTATTTAGTATAATGTTAAAAATAGGCTTCGCGCCTCTACAACTTTTTAAAATTGAAGTTTATAAGGGAATACCGTTTATTTCTATTTTTTTTTACACAACTTTTTATTTTTTAGTTTACTTTTTATTCTTTAGTTTGCTGCTTCTTGTATACCTCTATGTTTTCAATAACCAGTTCTATTACCCTTTGATGATTTTTATTATCGTTGGTGGTTTATTTATAATAAGTTTATTTTTTGACGTCATAGCGCTAAAGGCGTTTTTTGCTTATAGTTCGCTTATTAACAGCATTTTATTTATAAGTTTATTGTTAGGTGGAATTTCAACTTAACTAAGTTTGTAGAATTTGAAAAGTTTCACAAAACCTCCAAGAAGTCGATGAAGATTAAAAAATTTTTGACAAATAGAGCAGCTTGATAGGAAAATTTTACCTTTAAAACGTCGTTTTTTTAAACGTAAGAGAAAAAAGCGGTTTTTATCTTATTACAGGATAAAGTCTACTAATTTTAGGCAAAATTTCACAAATGTTATTTTAAATAAAGGTTTAAAATTAAAATACAATAATGAGATGTCAAAAACCTTTCAACTTTTTTTCTTTTTTTTTAAAAAAAGCAACCCACTGTTTACAGAGTATTCTAATTTTTTTAAGTGGGTGAGTTTTTCAAAAAATTATCCTTATTTTTACTCAATTGATTTTTTGATCAGAATGATCTGTACACCTTTAATACCTAGGTTCACTATACAGTGCGAAAAAGTACCCAAAAGATTAAAAAAAAAAATAAAGACAAAGTACCAATTTAAATTAAAATATGTTCAGTTTCACAATGATTTTAAAAAAATATTAAAGTGACTTTATTATTACAGCAAATATTTTAACAAAACTAAGTTGTCAGATAGATTATTTCATTCTTTATTTATAACGTTTTTTGAGGAAAAAAAATCTTTTTTGTATTCTAAAAAAATAAGAATATATAAAAAAATGCTAAAAAAAAGTCGTGCTAGAGATAACGTCTAATTGTTAGCGTATACATGTTATTAGTATTAGCTGTAAAAACTTTAGTTATGGGTGGTTGTATGCTTCCTATCGCATTTTGTGCTTTAGGTACTGGAATTTTATTCTCAGGTTACAATTTAGCTTTATCAAGAAATCCTGAAGAAAATGAAGTATTATTCAATGCAACTTTAATGGGTTTCGCTTTCATCGAAACATTTATGTTTATTTCTTTTGTTTTTGGTTTTGCTGTTTATAGTTTATAATTATTATAAATTTAAGCAAAATTCCACCATTACTGCTTTATATTGTATTAGTAGTTAAAACACTGATTATTTGTGTATTAGGTATTGCTATTAGAGGGACTGTTCCCAGATATCGTTTTGATCAAATTACCCAATTAAATTGAAAGCATTTTGTTTTTTTTTGAATTTCATTTTTACTTTGCTCTGTATTTTTAATATTCCTACTCAATTAATTAACCCTAGTTTAGGTAGCTCAGTGGTAGAGCGTCAGGCTGAAAACCTGAAGGTCAATGGTTCGGTTCCATTTCTAAACAACATGAGTTTACTAAAAAAAAATTTGATCAAAATTGCGATATTATTAACATTATTACTTGAGCTAAATTATAAAATTTTAGTAACAATTTTAAATTTATTTAATTTATTTAGTTTGGAGGGCAGCACTTATTTATTTACGTTGTATTGATTGGTGCTTATTGCGGCTGCGCTCTATTCAAAAAATAATTCTAAAAGAAGCGTTTTATTTATTACATACCCTGAAAGTCATCATTTCTTCTTAAATTTAGGCAGATTTCTAGATATTCTTAGAGGTTTAAACTTAAATATTAGTTCTTTTCTTTGAAAACCCCTTTTTAAAAAAACATCTTATTTTGGTTTCTTCAACTCTAGCCGCTTCTCTAACAAAAACTATTTTAAAAAACACACAAAGTAGTATAAATTATATTTTAATTTTTATAGAATTAAAAAAAAAAAAATCACTAAAAACCTTCCTAACAAAACTACTCCACTATTGCTCGTACATAGATTTTTTTAAAAAAAATCTAGATCGCTTTTTGTTTGAAATTTATATGAGTAGTTGAGTTTATTGTTATTTTTTCCTTAAAATGCGTTTTTTAATTAAAAAATCTTTTTTTAATAAAAATATCAGGAGATTTAATCATGAAGTAGCTAACGTTACGCTTGAGCAAATAACTAATTTTAAAAAAAGCGATTTTTTATTTTTTGACGGGGAGTTGCCCGATGATTATGTTTCTACGTACAGCAAAGTTAAGTCTTTTTTAGCCGACATTAAGAAGCTTGGTAAAAGTAAGCGCGCTAGACTTCGTAAAAGATTATGGCGCCGAGTTGTGACCTTTAAAAAAAATTTCGTAGGCTCATTTGATGGAAATTTTAAGCATTTTTTTAAAAGTAATAAGCGCTATGTGAATTTAGAAAAAATTTTTTTAAAAACTCTTGTAAATGTTACGAAAACTAAAAAATTTTTTAAATTAACTAATTTTAAATTTTTTCGTAACGAGTATAGATTAAAGCACACTAAATTTAAAGGTAAAATTATTGTGCGGTACTCTGAAAAAAGTTTTTTTAACGACGTAGTTTTAAAACTCGATAGAAAAAAAAATAAACTTTTAAGTAATTTTGCTAAACTTTCATCTAAGTCTGTAAATTTACCTAAAAGTAAATTATTAGTTTATTTTTTACTCAACTTCTGCTCATTAGCTTTTTCTCAATATTACATTAAACAACTTATTAATGTACAAAATTATAAAGAAAAACTTAATAATCTAGTACCTTTTTATTTTTTACCGCAGAAATCTCAACATTATATTTTAGAAAAAAAAAAAAGAAGACTACCAGACCACTCGTTGTATGCGGTAAAGTTTTTATTAACCTTTTTCGAAAAATTTTTTAATTTAAAAACTTTGGTGAAAGTTAAATTTTTGAAAAATACTTACAAATTTTTGGAAAAAAGGTTAATATCTACCGGTTTACAAAAAAAACATTGAAAATTTCAAAACAGAATAGGTAAGGGTTTTTTTTTTTTGGAATCTATGAAAGTTATTTGGTATACTTTGCTCTTAAAAGACTGTCGTTTTTTTTTAAATTGGTTTAGACGTACTATGGAACGCCTTTATTTTAAAAGTCAAAAAAAATTTTTAAGGTTTTTAAAGGTTATATGCCGAGCGTTATTTTTAAAATATCATAAAGCAATTAACGTTAGGGGTTTTTTTTTCGATATTAGAGGTAAAGTCGGTGTGACAGGTAACGCTAAAAAAAGGCATTTTTTCTTTAAAGAAGGTAAGAGTAGTTTCACAGAAAAAAAATTGAAACTAAGTTATTACCAAGATTTAGTAAGAACTAAAACAGGGGTTCTGGGAGTCACTTTGGCGATATCCCAATAATATATAATAATTAATTTATTAAACGTAAGAGCTTTTTTTACCGATTTTTTTAATAACTTTTTGGCGCGACAAACGCAAACCCCTTTTAGTATATATATTTAGTTGTCTGATAGTATTAACAAATTTTTGAACTAAGTACATTCTATGACTACTACTACTGGCAATAAATAGCTTATACTTATGCAGTCGTTTTATACTCATACCTTTAAATCAGACACTTGTTAAATGTGACCGTCCAAAAAAAAATCGAATGGCCTCCCTTTTTTTTCTAATTTTGTAACCCTTACCTTTAAATTTTATTTTCTGAAAAAATAAGTTAGATCAATTTTTAAAAAAGAAATTCACGTAATTTGAAATACCTTTTTTTTTATTAAAATTATCAAAAAAAGTAAAAGATAACGTCTTTGAATTTTTATTATAAAATATAGGTTCTTGAATTTTTATAAAAAAATATAAACTTTTTGTATATATATAAAAATAGTCAGTAGTTTTTTTTTTTAAGATTATAAAATTTAAATTTCCGGTGTGTATTGAGAATGATGTCACTAACATTAAAAAGAAATTGAGCAGATTGGAGACCCACCTAATCGTTTTTTTAGCATAATGTTTTGTGTTAAAAAACCGTAGGATGTTTCAAATAAGTATATTGTAGACGTATTTTGAGTGTCTTTAAATACTTTTTTATAAGACCACACTTGTTTTTTTGATCTTCTTAAAATTATGTTTAAGTTAACCCCGTCTTTTAAACAACCTTCCGCGACTGATACCTTATAAACTGAGTTTTCCTCGCTAAATGTAATTAAACCTGTAACACATAAAGAGCTCAATAAAGATTTATTATTAATATTTTTTTTAATAAAACAATTTTTTTTTTTAGATATTAGCGTGTTTTTCAGTATTATTAAAGTTTCTAACGTGAACATTTATCAAGATTTTATTTTTACCCCCTTTAAATCATTTCAATTACCTAATCGTTTTACCATATGTCTAGACAAAAAAAAAAAAGTCGAAACACCGCGCTTTTTACCTGTTAGCATGCAAATTTTATTTATTTGCGTATTCTTTTTAATCTTGTCTAATTTTTGTAAACTACGTTGGGTGTGTATTCGTTTCATGTTTTGTACGGCTAAATTTCGAAGTATACTTTTTAAAATATTTAGTTTAAATTCATTTTTTAATTTTCATTTTCTTTTGATAAATTCTTTTATAATTCTTTTTTTATATTGTTTCATTTATCTATCAATTTCACCAAAGACGATGTCGACTGTACCAATTAAGGCAGCCAAATCAGCTAAAAAATGACCTTTCGTAATTACCGGTAAAACTTGTAGGTGGTAAAATGAACAAGGACGTACCTTACATTTATAAGGTTTGTTGGAATCATCGGAAATCAATGTTACACCAAACTCACCTTTTGGGGCTTCTATAGACTGGTAAGTAATACCGGAATTAATATTAAAACCCTCACTCCAATATTTAAAGTGATTAATTAAGTTCTCCATTGAATTATAACTATTTTTTGAGTTTATTTGATTAAAGTGTTTTGGGTAGACATATTTGATTAAAGTGTGTGGGTTTATATTTGTGTAAGCGTTCAATTTTTTATTTTTTTTAGTTTTTATTTTATTAAACTTCGTAATATTATGTATTAGTTGAGTGATTATGAATAAACTTTCAGCCATCTCGTTCATACGAATTAAAAATCTATCGTAACAATCGCCATGCTGCCCTAAATAACTTCGAAAATTTAAATAATAATAATTCGCATAAGTCTCTAGTTTAGATAGTCTAATATCTCTTTTAATACCAACTGATCTTGATAAAACACCTGTTAACCCATAATCCAAACAAGTTTGGTACGAAAAAGTACCGACGTTCACAAGTCTTTGCTTTCAAATTTTATTAAAAGTTAGGACGTTATGCATCTCGTTTAATGTCGTAAAACAATTACGAGAGAACTCTGCGATATCTTCTAATAAAAATACCGAGATAGCTTGCATATTAACTTCGTTTGGTCTGTAAAAAGCCGCGTGCATTCTCGCTCCACTAACACGCTCATAAAATTCCATAATTTTCTCTCTTTCTTCAAATGCTCAAAAAATAGAAGACATACTACCTACGTCAAGAGCGTGACAAGCTAGAGCTAACATATGATTTAAAACTCTAGTAAGCTCATCAAATAAAGTTCTTACTTGAACAAACGTCGCGGAGTAGTTAGTGGTACCTAGTAAATTTTCAATTGCTAAACAGTAGGAATGCTCTTGTGTAACCATCGAAACATAATCAAATCGATCAAAATATGGCAAAGATTGAAGATAAATTTTATCTTCCATTAATTTTTCGGATCCTCTATGAAGTAATCCGATATGAGTGTCAGCTTTTTCTAAAATTTCCCCGTTTAATTGAATTACTAGTCTTAAAACTCCGTGCGCTGCAGGGTGTTGAGGACCAAAATTAAGATTCATAGTTTTAAGTTGTTTTGTTTCAATATTATTTTTCGAAACATTAGGTTGTCATAAATGAAATATACTTCTATTCATGAATATTTATTGATAAATAATCTAATAAGCTACACGTACATCGAATATTCGATAGGTCTATTTTTGTTTAATATTTTTATTTATTTATTATTATTGACAATTATAATTTTATTACTTTTTTTGTTTGACCTGAGGATTTTTAAATCTTTAAATGAATTAAAAGGTGTAGGCAACCTACCCTTTATAACTTTCACTTTTATGGTTACCTTATTGTCTATGGCAGGACTACCGCCTCTAGCGGGATTTATTGGTAAATTCATGCTGATAATTTTTATTTTTTTTAAAAAACAGTTTTTACTAGTTATTTTTTTATTAAACTTTAATTTTTTTTCGTTGTATTTTTACTTACAAAATGCTAGATTTTTGATAAAAAAACATACAACGAAAACACCGTTTATATTTTTTAAAAATTACAGTTATATAAATATGCCTTTTATGAGTTGAATAGTTTTGTCTACCGTTTTCAATTTTTTAAATGTATTCTTCATTGAAGACATACTAATCGTTTTTAATACGTTCGGTACTCACTTATTTATTGAATAATTTTATTTTTACTATGTCAACAATATATCAGCGTTTGTTTTATAAAACTAAAAAAAAAAAAGATCATAAAAGATCTCCTGGATTAAAACAAAATCCTCAAGTAAGGGGGGTTACTATGCGAGCAAGGATTGTTACGCCACGTAAACCTAACTCAGCTAGACGTCCCGTTGCTAAAATAGTACTTTCGAATGGTAAACGAGTTACTTCTCACATCCCAGGTTCGGGACATAACGTAAGACGCCACTCTGAGATATTAGTTAGAGGGGGCGGTGCTAGAGATTTACCGGGTGTTCGTTACAGTTGTGTTAGAGGTGTTTACGATTTAGTCGGAGTTTTAAGTAAAATTCGTAGAAGATCTGTATACGGTAACAAATTACCACCACATATGAAAAAAAAATTAAAACGTAAATATCGTAATTTATAGATGAGAGTAGATTATATATTAACACCTGTTAAAGCTGTTATTTCTTGAGCCCGACAGGGTTCTTTTTGACCACTAACGTTTGGATTAGCTTGTTGCGCCGTAGAGATGATGCACGCTACAGTCAGCAGATATGATTTTGATCGTTTTGGTATCATATTTCGTGCTAGCCCTAGACAATCAGATTTGATAATTGTTGCAGGTACTCTAACCAATAAAATGGCCCCTGCGCTGAGACGTTTATATGAGCAAACAGCAGACCCTAAATGAGTACTGTCTATGGGTAGTTGTGCGAATGGTGGTGGTTACTACCACTACTCGTATTCTGTTGTAAAAGGGTGTAACAGAATTATTCCAGTAGATATTTACGTACCTGGGTGCCCTCCAACAGCAGAAGCTTTGTTTTTTGCTGTCCTACATTTACAAAGAACTTTATACAAACAACTTAATGAAGAAAAAACATTTAAGCTTAAAAAAAAGAAAAATTTGATTAAAACTTTATAGAATTTATTTTTTTAAAAAAAATTCCAAAAAGTATGGACCTAATCGTATAATTTTATTTAAAAAATTTTCGCAATTTTTTAACAAATTCAAAAATTTACTAACCCCACAAACACGTTACTCAACCGTAAGTCTTTCATTAGTTGGCGGAAAATATTGAAGATCTTCTTATTTCTACGACAAATTCTTTTTAAAGCATAAAAGCTTAGATCTAAAAGAATTTTTTTTTTTTTAAAAAAAAATTCAATTATTCTAAAAAATCTAATGATTTTGTTTTATTCAAGTTTTTTGTATTATACAGTAAATATTTTACACTAACTGCCCACAAATTCAAGCATACTGAAAATTTAAAAAAAAAAAAAATAAAGTCCTTTTTTTTAAATTTAATTAAAATTAATCAAAAAAATTTAAATTTATTATTATTGTCTAAATTAATTATTACATTTTCTTAAAAGATTTTAAACCGAGAACCAATAGCTTACGATTTAAAAAAAGTATACCTTGTTCTATGACAAATTTTGGTAAAATTAAAAAGTTAACGACAAAGTTGTCATGTAAAGGAGGTCTAAATAATACTGGTCAAAAAATGTTAAGATTTCGTTCTGGACTAAGTAAAAAAAGATTTATTATTACAGATAATCGGCGTTGCTGAAATAAACAATTTTTTTTAGTTTGTAGTTTTATTAAAAATTTTAAAAAAAAATATTTTGCATTAATTAAATATACAAACGGGTCTTACTCGTATATACATGCTATACACGGCATGCAGCTCGGCTCCTTTTATAAAACCTACAATAACGGTATATCTTTTATTAATGAGGTAGTACCGGGAATATCTTTATATATTCAGTACGCTAGGCGATTTTTTATTTTTTCTAATATATGTTTTAATAATAAAATAAAAGCAACCTACGCAACTTCTCCGGGAACTTACTGCAAAATATCACACAAGGTAGACGAGCTAGGGATTGTTGTTTTTTGGTTACCTACTGGGACCAAAAAAAATTTAAAATATTTTACTTTTGTTACGTTAGGTAGAAATATGAATCTTTTAAAAAAATATAGTAGAATGGGTAAAGCAAGTGATAATTTATATCGAGGATTTAAACCTAGAGTTAGGGGGGTAGCTATGAATCCGGTGGATCATCCAAATGGAGGTAGAACTAAAACTAATCAACCTGAAAAATCAGCTTGGGGTTGAATTGCAAAAAAAGGTAAATAAATTAATGGCCCGATCTAAATGAAAATTCAATTTTTACAGCAACCCTATATGAAGATCTTTATTTACTAAAAAACGTAGATTTAAAAGAACAGCTAGGATTTTAGTCTTTACTCGTAGTACGAATTTAACCCTTCATTTTAGGCGTGCTTTTGTTTTTATTCATAAAGGTAATTTAGCAAAAAGAATAAGATTCCGAGCTTTAATGGCCGGGTATAAGCTTGGTGAATTTGCTTTCACTAAAAAACCATTTTTTTTCCCCTTTAGAAGAAAAAAAAGACGCTAATTTTTGGGACAACCTAGTTTGCCGTTATTAAATAAAGCAGGTTATACAATGCATTGAAGTACAAATTGATCAAACGTTATCTCTTATAAAAAATTTTTGTACTTTGACACTTTTTTTAAAAAATTTTTTTTTTTATTTTTCTCCGATAAATTTATCTTTGTTTTTATAAAAAGATTTTATCTTTTTAATAAAGCGGTTAATTTATCAGATTTAGCTGAAAGAAAAGAAGAAAAAAATTACTCCGAGATACGTAACTTCTGCCTGATTCTTGCATTTTCAAGGATGGGTTGTGTTATCTCTTTATATATATATACCAAGTGTATTTTTACAACAAAAAGAAATACCAGCATCATTTAAAAATGTCCCTAATGTCAGTTTATTTAATTTTTTTGATAGAAAACAAAAAGCATGTAACTTGTACAAATATAAAATATAATAAGTGAAGGTCAAATTATTAACAACATTAAATTCAGCATTGACTTAAATTTAAATTATTATTTAAAAAAAAACTTTGGTTTAAAAGCTTCTTTTTTTAAAATGCTGCTAGAAAGATTCGAAATGAATTTTAAAGATACTCTTTCTCAATTCTATATCCACCAGTGAGTGTCTCTTTATAAATTTTTTATTAGTGTTATACCGACTACAAGTGATGTCAAAAAAAGAAGACTATTCCACATTTTTTTTTTAGATTTATTAAGTACTTATAGAGGATGAAGGCATAGTAAAGGTCTACCTGTTAGAGGTCAGCGTACGTGAACAAATTCACAATCAACGTATAAATCAAACTTAACTTTACGTTTGTTTAAAGTTAACCTTGTTAGAAAACTTTACGGTAACGTTACGTTAAAAAATGCTGCTGTTGCGTACATGGCCGAGCAAGTTAATCTTTTATGAAAATTACAATGAGCAAAAGAGTGGTCTTTAGCAAAAAAACGAAGATTACAAACTTTACAAAAAAAAAAAAGGTACTTAAAAAATTTATCTTTACAGCATGGCTAAAGGCCAGGGTATTTTTAATGATTTAAAAAAAAAAACAACAAAAAAAAAAAAAAAAAAAATAAAAACACAAAGTACCTTTTTAATGGGTTTTGACCCGGGTTTCACTAAAATGTTAATAAAAAAAGCAGTTACAGATAATTATATGCGTACAAAAAAACATAGAAAAGTTCAAGTGATATTAGGTGCCGATACAGAAGTTAAAAAAAAAAAAATAAAGAAAAAAGTTATCGCTAAACCTGCTGTAAAAAAAAAAAAAAAAATCAAATTGAGAATAAAAAAGAATATTTAACTATATTTAATAAAAACTTAATTTTAAAATTTAATTTATTGAGAAAAAATTCAATTGACTTCAGATGTATTTATGTTGTTTATTTTGTTTTTTTTTTCTTTAAAAAATTTAAATTTATATTCATAAATTTTTTCAAAAAAAAGAATAAAAGGGTCTTTTTAAAAAGAAGAAGATACCATTTTTTTAATCTAAAAGCACTAAAATCATCAAAAAATTTTTTAATCAAACTATTTCTATCTTTAAAAAAAAAAACAATTTTGTTTAAAAGACAAAATGCATTAAAATCAGTATATTTTAGAAAAATTTATAGGCAATATAAAAAAAAATGATTTAATTTTTTTAAAAAAAAACGGTGAAAAAAGCGACTGAATAGGAAGTTTCTTGACTTTAAAAAGAAGTTTTTTTTTACTTTACGAAATAATCGGAAATTAATACAAATATTATTTCTTAAAAAATTTATGAGACAAAAAAATATAACAAAATTTTTTAATAGATTTAAACATAAATCATTCTTGAATAAAATGATGGTGTTTGAGCTAAGCCTTTTCAACACCCTACTTCAAAGTTCTTTTAATTTTTTAAAAAACGACATGCATTTTTTAATAAATAACGGGTTTATCTTTATTAACGGAGCTAACTGCAAAAATCCGTTTAGAATGTTAAAATTAAGCGACGTGCTGCAAATAGCAATAAGTCCTAATTTTTATATTTATAATACATTCTCAAAAAATTGAATCAGAAGAGTTGTATACAAAATACGTTGTCGAATGAATTATAAATCAGGCAAAGTGTACAATATGTACAAAAAACGAGGCACTCATACACCTAACTGGATACTAAAAACTTTATTTTATCAAAATAGTATACCCAAGTATTTAGAAGTTAGTCAGCAAATATTGACAAGCATTATAATAAAGTGACCACAAACAATAACAGAGTTTAATTCTATTTATTTAAAATTTATTAGTTTTCAAAACTTACCTTTATATAATTGAAAACGATCCGTGTAATTTTTCAAATAAACTAGTTGAGAATTTCTGGATTCCGTTCAACTAATAATTCGTTTGGGATAGAGGATACGCCTTTCGTATTAGGTAATTGTATTAATAGCATTCATGATGGTGTAGACGTTATATACACGTATATTGAAAATGTTTATTTTTATGATTTTCAATTCATGTATTTATGAGGATTACCAACTCTATTTGATGATTCGTTTGACTATTATTTTTTTTTTTTTTGATTTGTTAATGGAACAGTCTCTAATTTCTCTTTAGTTTACTCAGTACTATTAGACTACTTTATTAATAGTACTATAATTAAAACTAGTTTCAATGATGACTGATTTAGAAATATTGTTACTTCACCCGAAATGTCTTGTTTTATTTTAGATCATCCGGAAATGATTTGAATACAATCGTCGAGATTAGATTTTTTTGCAGAGTCGAGTTATTACTTAACTTTATGTGAAAAAATTGATACCGAATCTTGATATCTGCCTGTAATGTTAGCACCACAACTAATTCTGCTGGTATATTTGACTTATTTATTACTTTTAATGTATTTGTCTTTTTTTTCATCAAATACAAAAGAAGAAAATAGTAACGACAATGATTTTTTTTTAAGTACAGTTAGTGTTGAGGCGGAAAAAGAGATAGGGTCTTTTGATGATATCATTTTAGTTTTAGTTGCGTTATTTTATATTTTTGGTTGATTTTTTTATATTTATGTTTGATCTTTATTAAACCAAGCCCCTGAATTAACATTTGTTTTTTACCTATTCCCACTATTTTACTATTTAATTATATTAACACCTACTTATTTAGCATTTGATTTTGGAATTTTTTTTTTAGCTTATTTAGGTGGTGCAGGTAAAACTAGTTTATTGTTAGGTGAAGTATTTTCTGATACTGTAGCCTTTGCTGTTTTTTACATCAGAAAGCTAATTCACGCTGTAAGATTAGGTATTGTAGCAGCTGTAATTTTTGAACTACAAGAATTTGTAATGCTTTATAGTTTTGATCAGTATTTTTTAATTGGTAATGAGTCAATAGCTGACCATTTTAATAAAGAACTTTTTTCTTTAAGAGGTTCGTCTTATTTTATCTTTATGACTTTACCGACTTATTTATTTCACTGAATATTTGAAGTTTTACACACTCTAGTTTATGTGACAGTTCAATCTTTTGCATTTTTTGCTATGGTCTTTTGATTATATTTTTATTTTTATACTTTTTTTGTTTTTGAGAAATATGAAAATTATTTTAAAACTAAAAGAGAAGAAAAAATAAGTCAATTAAAAAAATTATATTTTTTTAAAAAATTATCAAATCTAAAATAAATAAAAATAAAAGTTCTATATTTTTTTTAAAGTAGTGTTTTTT
>Ga0247584_1000036_pt1 | contig 14316 bp, 21 predicted proteins | sample 43RmetaT_FD_189979 | JGI IMG/M metagenome (GOLD analysis project Ga0247584, IMG submission 189979) | Metatranscriptome of seawater microbial communities from Monterey Bay, California, United States - 43R (Metagenome Metatranscriptome) | ecosystem: Environmental > Aquatic > Marine > Coastal... | reverse complement strand
TTATTTATTAAAATATATGTAAATGTTTAAAAGTAGCTCCAATCATCTTAAATTAAAAGCTTTGTAATATCTCTTAAATATATCAAATGTCCTAGCGTTACAGCAATTTAAGACACTGATAAAGCTCTGACTTATGTCAGGCTTATGGCTTGTCAACCTGTGCGTTTGTGCTCACACATAGTCAACAATCCATTTTTGGTTCAACGATTTGTGAGATTTCCAGACAATGACCTTTTGGTTGTTCACGTCCTTGCCTCCTGCAACATCAAATACAAGCCCTCTTTCGTTGACCATTTGCTCACCGTTCAAGTTGAAATGTTAGGACCAGATATTCTCACTTTTTCTGAACATGATAGTTCTGTCCTTTCCGTAGTCCTCAATATCAATAGACAGGGAGTTGTCTTGTTTTGGCTGAATGGATTTTCCGTTAAAGACGAAGATTTGATCGTTGCTGTTGTCCTTGTCACGAATCACAATCTTACTACCATTTCTGGTCAGAGCTCGTCTTCCTCTCATCTTTGAAAGCAATCTGAATGGCTTGTTTGCAATCAGTCCATTTTGAACAGTGTCTTCATCAACATAGACGATGTTCCACTTCTGGTTGTTGTGGTTGTATCTTCTCCAAGAGATAACTCTTTGGTTTTCTCTGTCTCTTCTTCCATCAACATCTAAGCAGGTTCCTCGTTCATTTGTGATATGACCATCTTCTTCGAATCTCCAATTCTTGAACCAGTCTTTAGTGTTAGAGTCTGGCTTCAGAATTCTATTTCTTCCGTTGTTGCCGATAGTGATGGCATTATTTCCAACGTAGGTCAATATGGAACGGTTCTTAGAGTCATATCTGAACAGTTGATTTGGACTGTTGTCTTTTCTTGCAATCACAAACTGTCTACCATCTGGAGAGAGGGTCAGAAGTCTGTGTGAGTTCATTCGGGAAACGATATTGAATGATCTTCCTTGCTTGAATCCTGAATCAAAAGCTTGCTTTGATTTCCATTGGTCATACTCATCAACGTAAACAACATCCCACATTTGGTTCTTGCCACCATGTGATCTGTGAACAATGATGTTTCTGTTCTCTTGATCTCTTCTTCCAGCAACATCAAGGACCTTTCTGTTCTTAATGTTCACGATTCTGTTGTTTCTGAACTCAAACAATTACCACCATCTAGCATTGGTTACACCCATTCTCAAGTTGTGACCTCGAATCTCCAGCGAAATGTTTGGCCAATTCATAGAAACAATTGTCTTCCTCTTTTGGTCAAACTGGAATTGTTGTGGTTTAGCACCTTTTCTCAATGTCTTCAAAACAACATTTCCACCACCACGTACAGCTTCGGCGACTCTGCGACTTGGCATTTTGGTAATGATGTAGAATGGTCTGTTGATTTGGAATCCAAAGTCTTCATTCAAACCTCTAGTTCTTTCCTTTGCTTTCTTGTCGGTATAGATGACAGTCCATTTTTGAGCCTTTGAACCATTCTTTTTCCAAACTCCAACACGGTTACCTTCTTAATCTCTTCCTCCTGAAACATCAACAACCTTGCCATTCTTGACATTGACAAAGCTTTCATTCTCATACCTGAAAATTTACCACCATCCTGAGTTAGTGTTCCAAGCTTGGAAGTTATTTGATCTTCCAGAACCTCGGATGTCGAATGACCATCCTTTGTTTTTCCAATTCTTGATAGTCTTAGACTTGATATCGAACCACCATAATTGTTCATCAAATCCATTTGGAGTTTTGATTACCATTCTGCGGCCTAATGTTTGCAAGTATCTTCCATCTGGCAGTCCAGATTTGATATGGAATGGAACTTCGACACGAAGACCGAAATCTTTATCCATCTCACCTCTAGCTGTTGGCTCTGGCATTTCATCAACATATACAATGTCGAATTGCTGGTTGAGGTGATTGTGTCTTCTGTAGAATCCAATGTTGTTGTGCTGTCTATCTCTATGTCCAGCAACATCCATAACCTTTCTGTTCTTCTCATTTACAAGATTACCATCTTTGTAGATGAATAATTACCACCATCTTGAGGTAGTTCTTTCCGCACGAAGATTGAATGATCTACCATTGCCTTGGATCGACAATGATCTATCTTGCCATTGTTGAGACTTGATGGTCTTTGACTTCTCATCATAGAAGAACTGCTGGTTTCTGCGACCTTTGACGTAATCAGCAAGTCTGATATTGTTACCTCCATTGCATTCAACGATTCTCTTCATTGGCATTCTTGATTAGAGGTAGAATGGTCTATTGATATCAAGACCAACTCTTGAGTTAGTGCCTTGTGTTCTTGATTTCTTGGCCCTATCTTGATAGACGATAGTCCAGAATTGAGCCTTTGAACCATTCTTTCTCCAGACTCCAACACGGTTACCTTCTGTATCTCTTCCTCCTGAAACATCAACAACCTTGTTGTTCTTGATATTGACAAAGGTGTTGTCTTCGTATCTAAAGACTTACCACCATCCTGAGTTGGTGTTCCAAGCTTGGAAGTTATTTGATCTTCCAGAACCTGTGATGTCCCATGACCATCCTTTGTTCTACCAGTTCTTGATAGTTTTGGTCTTTTGGTCGAACCACCAGAGCTGAGTTTGTCTGTTAGTAGCAGGAGTCTTGATGACCATTCTTCTTCCAATGAGATCGAGATGTCTCTTTCTTGGTAGTCCTGAGACAACATAGAAAGGTCTCTCAACAAAGAGATTGAAATCAGTGTTGAGTTCTCCTCTCTTTGGTGGACTTGGCATTTCATCAGCGTAGACAATGTCCCATTGTTGGTTGAGACCATTGTGAAGTCTGTAAGCACCGACATTGTTGTTTTGTCTGTCTCTGTGTCCAGCAACATCAAGTACTTTACCTTTTTCATTTACAACGTGATTATCTTTAATCTTCCAGAGCTACCACCATCTTGAGTTGGTGTTTGACAATCTTACATTGAAGGCTCTGCCATTGTTTTGAATTTCAAGTGATCTAGAATTGCTGCACAATCCTCTGATAGTCTTGGACTTCTCATCGAAGACAAATTGTTGATATCTACTTCCCTTTTTGTAGTCAGCAATCACGATATTACCGCAACCTCTAGCATCAAGAACTCTCTTCATTGGCATTCTAGATTGGATGTAGAATGGTCTGTTGATATACAAACCAACATCCTTGTTCAAACCTCGAGTAGCAGTCTTGTCTTTGGTGCTCAGATACACAATCTCCCACTTCTATGCAGCAGAGTTGTTCTTTCTCCAGACTTGAACACGGTTACCTTCTTGATCTCTGCCTCCAGAAACATCAACAACCTTGTTATTCTTGATGTTGGTGAACATTTTTGATCCAGCATCGTATTTGAAGATTTACCACCATCCAGAGTTGGTATTCCAAGCTTGAAGTCTATTAGTTCTACCAGCAGAGTGGATATCGAATGACCATCCTCTGTTCTTCCAGTTCTTGATGGTCTTTGTTTTCCAATCAAAGTACCAGGATTGTGTTGTTCTTGTATCAGCTGGAGTTTTAATGACCATACTTCTACCAACCAGATCAAGATATCTACCTTGAGGCAATCCAGATTTGATATGGAATGGCATTCCAACTCGCATGCCGAAAGCAGCAACCATATCACCCTCTTTTGGAGGAGCGGGCATTTCATCAACATAGATAAGTTCGAATTGTTGGTTCAATCCACCATGCTTCCTGTAGAATCCGATGTTGTTGTGTTGTCTATCACGGTGTCCAGCAATGTCCATGACTTTACCGCTCTTCTCATTGGTAAGATATCCATCTCCTTTCCATTCAAATATTTACCACCATCTTGAGGTAGTGCCTTGCATGTTGGCATTGAAAGATCTACCATTACCTTGAATGTTAATAGATCTATCTTGCCATTGTTGAGACTTGATTGTCTTAGTCTTCTCATCGAAGAAGAATTGCTGTCCTCTTCTGCCTTCAACCAAATCTGAAAGGATGATATTGTTGGCTCCCCAGCATTCGACAACTCTTTGCATTGGCATTTTTGATCTGAGATAGAATGGTCTGTTGATATCGAAACCGAACATCTTGTTTGCACCTCTGGTTCTCACCTTTGCTTTGTCTTCATCAGCGTAGATAATAGACCATCTTTGAGCAGATGAGCCATTCTTTCTCCAGACTTGAACATTGCGACCTTCTTCATCTCTGCCTCCAGAAACATCAAGAACCTTGCTGTTCTTGACATTGACGAACATTGACTGCTCATTGCTCCATCTGAAAAGTTACCACCATCCTGAGTTAGTGTTCCAAGCTTGCATGTTTGTGCTTCTTCCAGCAGAATGGATATCCCATGACCATCCCTTGTTATTCCAATTCTTGATGGTTCTAGATTTTTGGTCAAACCACCACAGCTGTGTGTTGAAACCGTTTGGAGTTTTGATGACCATGTTCCTGCCAAGGATATCGAGATATCTTCCTCTTGGTAAATCAGATCTGACATGGAATGGTCTCTCAACGTACATACCAAAGTCTTCATTGAGTTCTCCCTTCTTTGGTGGTTCCTTCCACTCATCAACATAGATCAAGTCAAATTGCTGGTTCAGACCATTGTGAAGTCTATAAGCACCAATGTTGTTGTGTTATTTATCTCTGTGTCCTGCAACATCAAGTACTTTGCCTTTTTCGTTCAAAAGGTGACCATCCTTGTATTCCCACATTTAGAACCATCTGGAGTTTGTGGTCGTCATGTAGACACTGAAAGATCTACCATTACCAGAAATGGTAATTGATCTGTCCTTCCATTGCTGTGACTTGATTGTCTTGGATACTTGATCGAAGTAGAACTGTTGACCAAGTCTGCCTTTCACGTAGTCAGAAAGAATAATATTGTTAGCTCCCCAGCATTCAACAACTCTCTGCATTGGCATTCTTGATCTAAGGTAAAATGGTCTGTTGATTGACATACCGAAGTCTTTGTTCACACCTCTAGTTCTGTCCTTTGCTTTCTTGTCATCATAAATGATGGTCCATTTCTGTGCATTTGAACCATTCTTTCTCCAGACTTGAACATTGCGACCTTCTTCATCTCTGCCTCCTTAAACATCAAGACATTTCTATTAGTCTTTAATATTACAGAAGACCTTTTCCTTGTCGTCATACGTGAATACTTACCACCATCTTGAGTTGGTGTTCCAAGCTTGCATTGTTGGTCCTCTTCCAGATCCTCTAATGTCCCAAGACCAACCCTTGTGCATGTATGACTTGATTGTCTTAGTCTTCTAGTCGAAGTACCATTGCTGAGAAGTACGTCCATTTGGAGTCTTGATGACCATATTTCTGCTGATCAAATCAAGATATCTTCCTTCTCCTAAGCCTGAGACGACTTGGAATGGAAGGCCAACACGGAGTCCGAATCTTTCGTTCATTTCACCTCTCTTTGGTTCAGCTGGCATCTCATCAATGTAGAATAGCTCCCATTGTTAGTGCTCTCCACCATTCTTGTCTTGGGCGCAAACATTGGAGTTTTAGACATCCTGTTAGTTGCAGATTGACAAAACCTTTCCATGTGTATTGGTGAACATTCCACTGTTCTTGTCCCATTTCCACATCTGGAACCATCTCATCTGGACGTTCTCCATATGGACATTCTAGCTTCTGCCTTGACTTTGAATAGTGATACCTCTGTTCTTCCAAAGGTTGCTTGTAATCATCTTTGACTTTTCATCAAACCTGAATTGATGATAGCGTTTGTCGGATTTCATGTTCTCAATTCTGACATAGTTGTGATTGGTAGTCAAGAATCTTCCCATTGGCATCTTAGATCTCAAGTAGAATGGTCTATTGATATCAAAGCCAAACTCAGTGTTTGTTCCTGTGGTTCTAGTCTTCTTAACCTAGTCGGCATAGAGGATTTTCCACATCTGATTAGCACTGTCTTTCTATCTCTTGCCAACACCAACATTATCGCCTTCTCTATCATCAAAGCCTGTCTGAATGACTCTACCGTCCTAGACATTGTAGAAGATTTCCTTCTGCATGTCATATTTGAAGAGTTACCACCATTGAGAATTGGTACCTGCAACAACCATGTTGTTTGATTTTCCATTTGATTGAATTTGGATAGAGTATGATCTGGTTTACCAAGATTTGATAGTTTTTGTCTTCTGGTCGAACCACCATTATTGAGAATTCTTACCATTTGGAGTCTTAAGGACAACATTTGGGTTAATGATGTCAAGATACTTCTCAGAGTCGAGGCTAGAAACAATGTGGAATGGTCTTTCAACAAAGAGACCGAATTACTTGTTGAGTTCTCCTTTCTTTGGAACTGGTGGCATTTCATCAGCGTAAACTATCTCAAACTGTTGTCCCATTCCATTGTTTTTCTGATAAACCTGGATGTTGTTATGTTGAGTGTCTCTTCCACCAACAACATCCATCACTTTACCCTTCTCATTCACAATGTTGTTGTTCTTGTATCTGAACATTTGGAACCATCTTGAATTGGTAGTGGTCATGTGCAAGTTGGCACTTCTACCAGCACCTTGAATGGTCATAGATCTGTCTTTCCATTGTTGAGATTTGATGGTCTTTGACACTGGATCGAAGAAGAATTGTTAACCAAGACTACCTGTGAAGTCAGAAAGAATGATATTGTTAGCTCCCCAGCATTCAACGACTCTTTCCATTGTAAGTTTAGAGACAATGTAGAATGGTCTGTTTCTTTCTAAACCAAAATCTTTATCAAATCCTTTGTTCTTTGGCTTCTCAGCTTTGTCAACATAGATGAGTTTCCATTGCTGAGCCTTTGATCTGTTTCTATTCCACACTTGGACGTTGTTTCCTTCTTGATCTCTTCCTCCTTGGACATCAAGCACCTTGTCGTTGTAGATGTTGAAGAAAGTGTTTTGTCCATCAAACTTCCACATTTACCACCATTTTGAATTGGTGTTCCAAGCATGCATGTTGTTGGATTTGCCTGATCCCGCAATATCCCAAGACCAATTCTTTCTGTACATCGACTTGATAGTTCTTGACTTCTGGTCGAAGTACCATTGCTGAGATGTTCTTCCATTTGGAGTCTTGATCACCATGTTTCTTCCAAGAATGTCAAGATACCTTTCAGATGACAAAGCTGATACAACGAAGAATGGTCTTTCAATATGCATTCCAAAATGATCATTGAAGTCACCTTTCTTAGGCTCTGCTTCCATTTCGTCAGCATAGACGACATCAAATTCTGAGAACAATCCATCTTTTACATTGTGACCAATTGGGTAACTCTCATGATCCAAATGATGAGCGACTTGGAGAATTGTGCCTTTTTCGTTTTTGAACATGTAGTTTTCATATCTCCACAACTACATCCATCTGGCAGAAGTTGGTTGCACATAGGTGTACTTGTTCTTGTTAGCTTGGATAGATCTGTTCTTCCATCGCTTGCTCATGATGGTTTTGGTTGCACCATCAAATACCCATTGTTACCAATCGTTGTCTTTTCTTCTGAGGTAGTTCAATCTCATTTGCTTGCATGGAGCACCATGGCATGAGACCATTCTTTGCATTGGTAGTCTTGATCTAATGAAGAAAGGTCTGTTAATTTCAAGTCCAAACTCTTTGTTCAAACCTTTCATTTGGATTGCTTTCGCATCTTTCACGTAAGTCAGTTTCCATTTTTGACCTGGACTTCCATTATAATCGTAGACTCGACAGAGATTACCTTATTCATCTTTGTTATCAGTGACAGACACAACTTTATCGGAATAAACATTGTAGAGAATACCTTTTTCTTCATTCCATTTGAAAATCTAGGTTTCTGATGATCTTGTAGTATCAGCAAACATGTTGGTTTTCTCTTTAGTCTTGAACCTGCCTTGATTGCCCTGGTTATCAATATCCAAAGACCAAGTTTTGTGGTATACTGACTTGATGGTCTTAGACTTCCAGTCGAATTAGAACATTTGTGATTTGTATCCATTTCGGGTCCTGATCATCATTTAGCGACCCCACAAATCAGCGTATCTCTAGCTTGGAAGTTGAGTTTGTAAGAAGAATGGCTCTCCAATTTTGAGTCCCCAATCTTTGACATATTGTCCTTTCTTTGGTTGACTTGGTACTTCATCGATATAGACAATCTTGAATTAATGACTCATAAGGCCGGGTTAGGCATTATCGACAGCAATGTTGGCATTTTCTTTGTCTTTGCCTCCATCAACTACCATGACTTTACCTTTCTCATTCACAAGCATTTGTTTAGAGGTATCGTATTTCCAGAGTTAGAACCATCTAGCATTGGTTCCTCTCATGTAGAGATTTCTAGAGTTACCATTGCCCTCGATGTTGATGGATCTGTCTTTCCAGGTGTTTGATTTGATGGTTTGAGTTTTGGCATCCAAGAAGAAATGCTGTGCTCTGCCACTTCCACCATATCTCATTGTTCTGAGTCTGAGATCAGCAGCTCCAACAGCTTCTACAGCTCTCTCCATAACCAACTTAGAAACAATATAGAATGGTCTGTTGACGAAGAGTCCACGGTCCTTGTTCATTCCTTTCTCTTGATACTTCTCAGCATCACTATAGTAGACAATCTTCCATGATTGAGCCTTAGATCCATTTTTCTTCCATACCTGAACCTTGTTTCCTTCTACATCTCTGCCTCCAGAAACATCCAAAACTCTGTTCTTTCCTTTGATTCTGTCGATGACATTGTAGATCACATCACCTTCCAACTTGAAGAGTTACCACCATTGAGAATTGGTACTTGTAACAACCATGTTGTTTGATTTACCATTTGATTGCATTTGCAAAGTGTATGATCTGGTTCTCCAAGATTTGATAGTTCTTGTTTTATGGTCGAACCACCATCCCTGAGATGGGAAACCATTTCTGGTCTTGATAACAGCTTGGTTGCCAACAAGATCAAGGTATCTTCCTTCGCCAAGGTTTGAGACAATATGGAATGGAACTCCAATTTTGAAACCCCAGCCTGGCATCATGTCACCCTTCTTGGGCTCTGCTGGAAGTTCATCAGCATAGATAACATCAAATTGCTGGAACATGTTACCATTCTTCTTATCGTGACCAATGTAGTTATTCTCTCTATCACGTTCTGGTTTAACCATGAGAATTGTGCCTCTTTCATTTGTGAACATGTTGTTTTCATATCTCCACATCTGCATCCATCTAGCATTTGTTGGTTGCACATAGGTGTACTTGTTTCTGTTTGCTTAGATAGACCTGTTCATCCACTGCTTGCTCATGATGGTCTTAGTTTTGCCATCAAATACCCACTGTTGCCATTGAGCACCTCTTCGGAGGTAGTTCAATCTCATGTGATGAGCACCATGGCAGGAGACGACTCTTTGCATTGGGAGTTTTGACATGATGTAGAAAGGTCTATTCACTTCAAGTCCAAAGTCTTTGTTCAAACCTTTAGATTGAATTGCTTTGGCTTTGTTGACGTAGGTCAGTTTCCATTTTTGGGCTGGACTTCCGTTTGCCTTGTAGATTTGAACATTGTTACCTTCTTCATCTCTTCCTCCATCGACATCAAGAGCCTTATTGTTGTAAACATTGTAGAATTGTCCCTTTTCTTCATTCCATCTGAAGAGTTAGAACCATCCAGAGTTGGTGTTCCAGGCTTGCATATTGGTAGATCTTCCAGCATTCTGAATGTCCCAAGACCATCCTTTGTTCTTCCATGACTTGATGGTCTTAGACCTCCAATCGAAGTACCACATTTGTGAGGTGTATCCATTTCGGGTCTTGATAACCATGTTGCGACCAATCATGTCAAGGTATCTACCGCTTGGTAATGATGTTTGCAAGAAGAATGGTTCTCCAATTTTGAGACCCCAATCTTTGTTGTAGTCTCCTCTCTTTGGTGCAGCTGGTACTTCATCAAGGTAGACAATCTTGAATTGTTGTCTGATAGTATTGGCATGAGCATCACCGACAGCAATGTTGCTGTTTTCTCTATCAGCACCACCATCAACTTCCATGACTTTACCTCTCTCATTGACAAGCATTTGTCTAGATTGATCATATTTCCAGAGTTAGAACCATCTGGCATTGGTTCCTCTCATGTAGAGATTTCTAGAGTTACCATTGCCTTCGATGTTGATGGATCTGTCTTTCCATGTGTTTGATTTGATGGTTTGAGTTCTTGCATCCAAGAAGAAATGCTGTGCTCTGCCGCTTCCAGCATATCTCATTGTTCTGAGTCTGAGATCAGCAGCTCCAACAGCTTCTACAACTCTCTCCATATACATTTTAGAAACGATATAGAATGGTCTGTTGACATGAAGTCCACGGTCCTTGTTGAATCCTTTCTCTTGATACTTTTCAGCATCACTAAAGTAGACAATTTTCCAAGATTGAGCCTTAGATCCATTTTTCCTCCATGCCTGAACCTTATTTCCTTCTTCATCTCTGCCTCCAGAAACATCCAAAACTCTGTTATCTTTGACATTGTAGAAAACATCATCCTTAACCTTGAAGAGTTACCACCAGTAGGAATTGGTACCTTAAATGATAAGGTCATTTCTCTTACCATTTCCATTAATGGCTAAGGAGTATGATCTGGTTCTCCAAGATTTGATAGTTCTTGTTCTTTGGTCGAACCACCATCCTTGAGATGGGAAACCATTTCTGGTCTTGATTACAGGTGAGTTACCAACAAGATCAAGGTATCTTCCTTGACCGAGGTTTGAGACAATATGGAATGGTACTCCAACTTTGAAACCCCAGTCTGGGTTCATTTCACCCTTCTTTGGTGGATCTGGCATTTCATCTGCGTAGACAATCTCCCAAGTCTGTCCAATTTTAACATTCTTGTTTTCAACAATGATATTTCTGTTTTCTTGATCGAAATCACCTTGGATAGTCATGACCTTGCCTTTATCATTGACAAGCATGTTACCTTGCCATCTGAAGAGTTGGAACCATCTAGCATTGGTAGTGGTCATGTAGAGGTTGTTAGATCTTCCTTGGCTTTGGATGGTGATAGATCTGTCTTTCCATTGGTTTGAAACGATTGTTTGAGTCTTGTCATCTAAGAAGAATTGTTGACCTCTGTTGTTCTTTCTCATAGTCTTGAGTACAAGGTTGGAAGCTCCAACACATTCGACAACTCTGTTCATCCACATCTTTGAAACAATGTAGAATGGTCTCTCAATTTCAAGTCCAAAGGATTTGTTAAGACCCTTTGACTGGATAGCTTTTGCATCTTTGGTGTAAACTATCTTCCATTTTTGAGCTGCTGAATTATTACGTTTCCAGACTTGAACATTGTTTCCTTCTTGATCTCTTCCTCCCTAGACATCTAGTCTTCTTTAGTCCTTGAGATTAATGAATGAGCCCTCTGATTCATTCCATTAGAATAGTTAGAACCAACGAGAATTGGTGCTGTAGATATGCATGTTGTTGCTTCTGCCAGCACTCTAGATATCCCATGAGTAACTCCTTGTCCTCATTGATTTGATTGTCTTAGTTCTTTGATCGAAGAACCATTCTTGTCCTTTCAATCCATTTCGTGTTTTAATCACCATGTTTCTTCCAACAACATCAAGATACTTTCCAGATGGAAGTTATGAAATGACGTGGAATGGTGTATCAACAAGAAGTCCAAAGTCTTCATTCTTCTGACCTTTTTTCAACTCAGCAGGCATTTCATCAGCATAGACGAGGTCGAAAAGTTGTTCTTCATTTCCATTCTTATTAGAGACACCAATTTGAGCATTTTCATACTCTTGTCTATTTTTGCCTCTAATTTGGATGACCTTTCCTTTAGTGTTGACGAGCATGTTGGCTTCGTATCTAAAGATTTGGAACCATCTGGAGTTTGTAACAGTCATGTAGAGATTTCCATTGCTGTGGAGAGTCAAAGATCTATTCTTCCATTGCTAGGACTTGATTGTTTTTGAGACTTGATCAAAGAAGAATTATTGACCTCTGTTAGCTCTGGTTGGATGCAAAGTCTTGAGTCTCATATGATGAGCTCCGACACATTCAACAACTCTCTTCATTGGATACCTTTGAACAAGGTAGAATGGTCTGTTGATATGCATTCCATACTTTTCATTCATACCTTTAGTTCTCTCAGCCTTCATTTTGTCAGCATAGACGATCTTCCATTGTTAGGTTGGTTAGTTGTCTTGTGCCTTTGCAACATTAGCTTTGTTTCCTTCTTCGTCTCTGCGTCCTTCAACATCAAGTACTCTTTGATCCTTGACATTGTAGAAGGTCTTCTTCTTTTCGTCATACTTGAAGAGTTGATACCATTCAGAATTAGTACCACCAATCTGGATGTTGTTTCCTCTAACAGTCCAAGAGTAGCTTCTTGTTCTCTGAGAGTGAATTGTGGTTCTGTTGTCGAAATACCATTGTTGAGATGATCTACCATTTGGTACTTTGATAGTCATTTGGTTTCCTACCAGATCTAACTATCTTCCAGATTCGAGGCTTGAGACAATGTAGAATGGAGTATCGATTCTCATTCCCCAGTCTTTGTTCATTTCACCTTTCTTCAAATCTTCTGGCATTTCATCAACATAGACAATCTTCCAAGTCTGTCCAATTTTACCATTCTTGTTTTCAACACCAATATTTCTGTTTTCTCTATCAATATCTCCAAGAACACTCATGACCTTGCCTTTATCGTTGACAAGTTAGTCGCCTTGCCATCTGAAGAGTTGGAACCATCTAGCATTGGTAGTGGTCATGTAGAGGTTGTTAGATCTTCCTTGGCTTTGGATGGTGATAGATCTGTCTTTCCATTGGTTTGAAACAATGGTTTGAGTCTTATCATCAAGGAAGAATTGTTGGCCCTTATTGTTCTTTCTCAAGGTCTTAAGGACAAGGTTTGAAGCTCCAACGCATTCAACAGTTCTTTCCATCCACATCTTAGAAACAATGAAGAATGGTCTCTCAATATCAAGTCCAAAGTTCTTGTTAAGACCCTTGGTTTGGATTTTAGCAGCATCCTTGGTATAAGTAAGCTTCCAAGATTGAGCCTTAGACCCATTCTTCTTCCAAACTTGAACATTGTTAGCTTCTTGGTCTCTTCCTCCTGCAACATCGAGGACCTTATTGTTCTTGACATTGACGAAAGTTCCGGATTCTTTATCCCACTTGAAGAGTTGGAACCAGCCGGAGTTGGTGTTGTAGACCTGCATGTTGTTTGATCTGCCAGCATTTTAGATGTCCCATGATTGGTTGTTCTTCTTGCTTCTGATGGTTCTGCTCTTCCAGTGGAAGTACCATTCCTGAGATGAGAATCCATTTCTAGTTTTGATGACCATGTTTCTTCCAATAAGGTCAAGGTATCTTCCAGCTGGAAGGTTAGAGATGACATGGAAAGGTTCTTCGATGACCATTCCCCAGTCTGCGTTCAAGTCACCTTTCTTAGGTTCTGGTGGCATTTCATCAGCGTAGATAATATCCCAAGTCTGACCAAGTTTACCATTCTTGTTCTCAACAACAATGTTTCTGTTTTCTTGATCAATATCACCTTGAATAGTCATAACCTTTCCATGATCGTTGACAAGCTAGTTTCCTTACCATCTGAAGAGTTGGAACCATCTTGCATTGGTAGTAGTCATGTAGAGGTTGTTGGATCTTCCATTGCTTTGGATGGTGATAGATCTATCTTTCCATTGTGCTGAAACGATAGTCTGAGTCTTATCATCGAGGAAGAATTGTTGTCCCTTGTAGTTACCTCTTCTAGCTTTGAGAACAAGGTTTGAAGCGCCAACACATTCGACAACTCTGTTCAACCACATCTTGGAGACAATGTAGAATGGTCTCTCAATCTCAAGTCCGAATTCTTTGTTAAGTCCTTTGGTCTGGATCTTCAAGTCAGAAGTGTAGGTGACCTTCCATGACTGAGCTTTTGAGCCATTCTTCTTCCAAACTTGAACGTTGGTTGCTTCAACATCTCTGCCTCCAGCTACATCAAGAACTTTGTTGTTCTTCACATTGAAGAAGCTATCTTTTCCATCCCACTTGAAGAGTTAGAACCAACCAGAGTTGGTGTTGTAAACCTGCATGTTGTTTGATCTGCCAGCATTTTGGATGTCCCATGATTGGTTATTCTTTCTGCTTCTGATGGTTCTGGTTGGTTGGTGGAAGTACCATTCTTGAGATTTCAAACCATTTCTAGTCTTGATGACCATGTTTCTTCCGATAATATCAAGGAATCTTCCATCTGGGAGATTGGAGATAACATAGAATGAAGTATCAACTTTGAGTCCCCAATCTTTATTCAAGTCACCTTTCTTAGGTTCTGGTGGCATTTCATCAGCGTAGATAATATCCCAAGTCTGACCAAGTTTACCATTCTTGTTCTCAAC
>Ga0247584_1000035_pt1 | contig 14374 bp, 6 predicted proteins | sample 43RmetaT_FD_189979 | JGI IMG/M metagenome (GOLD analysis project Ga0247584, IMG submission 189979) | Metatranscriptome of seawater microbial communities from Monterey Bay, California, United States - 43R (Metagenome Metatranscriptome) | ecosystem: Environmental > Aquatic > Marine > Coastal... | reverse complement strand
TTACTTCAAACAAATCATTTGTGAGTGTTTCGTTGATGATAGGATGATTTAAAACAATCTGTATGGATTTTTCATCGTTGATTGTGCTTGAACTCAACTCTTTAAATTCCGGAACTGCTGAAGATTTAATAAACTCAAGACTGCTCATATTAACTTCTCTGTTCCCATCAATTTGAACTTTAAGGACATGTGTTCCTTCTTCTAAATAAGAATTATTTATCGTATGATTTACAAAATTATTCCAACCTCCTGTACTTCCCAAAGTAACATTTCCAGCAATATCAACCTCATTGATAAAAAATTCAACTTTTGCCCCAGATTGTGGTGATGCGTACCTAAACTTAAGGGTATAAAAACCTGTTTCTGTAACATGAAGGGTATATTTCAACCATTCATTATCTTTTGTATACGCAATATGATATCCATTACTGTTTATTGCATCTGAGTTTGTTTGAATATCTACACCATCATTTCTATATGCCCACCCAGAATTCCAGGGCTGATAATCTTCTCCTGAAGACAAGGTGTAGTTTCCATAATCGGTGTCATTATAGGCAATCCCATTGGTTCCCATATCGTAATCAGACAAATAAACGACTCCAGGGATGCTATGATTGGCATATGGTATATGTGTTTCGTCTTGTGGTTGTCTTAACATCGCATCAATAACATCTTTGTAATACACATTGTTATCGACCAACAAATCTGTCGTTAATTGAGTCAATCCTTGCATTGCGACATCAACTGAGGGCTTTGAACCTTCCCCTTTCCAGTACTTAAGAATCGCTTCATAATTGGCATTGGATTTTATTGAGTATGGACAAACGATGGTCTGAATTCTTTTCCAGGGCCACCAAGCCCAACCAATATCGTTGTCTTCCAATAAGTTGATAGCTTCTGTAAACCAAACATTGGAGTTCTCCCCTGATTCACCGAGCCAAAGAGGGACATTGTGCTGGGCTCTGATATCCAATACCCATTGAATGGAAGCAGTATCGTTGTATGTCCAATATTTATGGGGACTGTAAACCATATTGGCATCCCATGGAGGAGTCAAACCAGAAAAATCATTGGCAAATCCGTTCCCTTCAATAAAAAGAATATGATTCGAATCTACGGCCCTAATTTCATTTGTAATTCTAACATACAACTCACGTAATACATTCGATCCTAATGGCCAATTTACCTCGTTCAGTAAATCGTAGCCTCCAATCCATTGTTTATCTTTATATCTTGCTGCCAACTTACCCCATAAAGCTACGGTTTTGCTTTTATTAAATTCACTTTCCCACAACGAGGGTTTTGTATCATCATAATCTGAAATAGCAGCGTCTTTCCCCTGGCCTCCAGGAGCAGCGTGTAAATCTAAAATTAAATAAATTTGATTGGATTCACACCATGACAGAAGTTCATCAACCATCTCAAACCCTGTATCTAACCAAGTGTTTTCTCCCGCAACAGGTTCCTCTTCTATAGGCAGAGTAAAAAGGTTGTAATGCATTGGTAAGCGTATGCTATTAAACCCCCACTTTGCAATAGAATCTACATCTTGTTTTGTCACAAAATTCTGACGCCAATTCGAATAAAATTCTTCGGTCTTTTCAGCGCCAATAAGTGTCGTTAATTTTTCTATGAACTCATGTTGGGTGTCTGCTCCTCCTGAAGAGTTCATCATATATCCTTCTTGTAACATCCAACCCCCTAAACCAACTCCCTTCAATAGGACTGGATCTCCATTCGAATTAATTATTTTTTTCCCAAGAGTTCTTAATCCTTGTGAATTTGCAGAGACTACAAAAACAAGAAAAACATGTATCAAATATTTTTTCATGTAAATCTTCTAAAAAAAATTATTGATTATCCAAACCGAATAAGGTTATTTCTGAACCCACTGTTATTTGGGTACTTCCATAATTTGAAGTAATCTGGAATTTTAGATATCTGAAAGCTTCAGAAGTATTTTCTAAACTAAATTCATGCCCATCGATTGCTTCTTGAAAAGCAGTTGCTGGAATTTCGCCCGCGCCATTTCTTGGGTCACCAATATCAAATTCGCCGAGTAAATTCCATGTTTGTGCATCTGAACTGGCATACAAATTAAAAGACTTGATATTTTCTTCCTGATAATGATAAGTAACACCACCACCTTGATACCAATAGGCCCTTTGCCAAACTATAAATCGTTGTATTTTCACATTCTTGTTAAGGTCAATAACAATATCCAAAGGAAAATTTAAGCTCCCACCATTATTATCTCTTGTGGCAATAAAATAACTATTATCTGCATCTGTTTCGACAGTATCGACCACATCATCCCAAAAATTAACAGTTTTCCCTTCATAAGCATTCCCATTGATAGATTGCCCGCTGACTAAAGTCCAAGTTGACTTGTCTATTTTCTCCTCAAAAAGAGGGGTATACCTTCCTTTTTCTTCCAACTCGGTGATGTTCCCGTCAAAATCCTCAACTTTGGTCGAAATACTGATTTCTGAGGGTGCCAATCCTCTAATAAAAATACTTTCTTGTGCGTTATTAGAAGATAAGATTCTAATGACTTCATCAGCTCCTTCTAAAATATGTACGTATACAAACACTGTTTTTGAAGCAATATTTTCCCAGGTTATTTTAACACCTCCTAAATCTGGACTTATTTGAATACTCTCTTGCACAAAAAAGATAAATGATTTTAAAGGTGTAAAATCAATAGATACCGTTTCAGAAACATTTTCATTCAAATCAACCACAAATAATTTTACATTCACAGGAGTTAATTGACTTAAACCAGTAATTTCTACCGAAGTATTATGCTTGCTTGAGACTCTAAAAACTTCCTCTCCTTGTGAATTTGTATAAACTGCTTTTACATAGAGAATATCGTCATCCGAGGGAAGTGTATAAGAAATAATCCCTCCTCCATTGGTGGGTGTTACGGAAACATTAGAAAGCACCCCTGGAGGAGATGTATCTAGATCCTCGTGATCAGAACATGATATAATTGCCGCGAAAATAAAGAGTAAAAAAAGTACCGCTTTGTTTAATTGTTTTTTCATAATAATGTTTTTACCAACCTGGATTTTGAATTAAATTAGGATTTCTAGAAAGCTCAGTAAAACTAATAGGTTGAAGATAATCTCTTGGACTATTAAAAGAGCGTTGACCTATCTCCATAATTTGATAGTAATTCGCCTCTGAATCTTCATCTACAGACCAACCTTTGATAGGGGTCGTAAAGTATTTCTCTGCCAATTTCCAACGTCGTATATCATAATATCGATGGCCTTCAAAAGCCAACTCTATCATTCTTTCTTGTTGAATAATTTCTCTTAAGCCATCTTGACTAGTATGTTTATTTGGAGTAGCAGCATAAGCTGTATTACTCCAAGCCTCTTGAACTGAGGGAATTCCTGCCCGGTCTCTAATTTGGTTTAAAGCATCATAGACTTCTGTTGAAGGGCCGCTAAATTCATTCAAAGCCTCCGCATACATTAAATACAAATCACTTAAGCGTATCATTGGCCATGGATAGGTAATTGCCTTATTGTAAGCGTCTCCCTCTGAATCTTGATGTACTAATTTTTTTAGTGCATACCCTGTTACTAAATAATCTCCTGTATTGGCTCTTCTTCCATGGATTTCTCCTTTTCTCATCTTCAGCTTCCAAAGATTTCCCCATGTTCTGTTAAGCCCTCTGTCAAAACCAAGAGACGCGTAAAAACGAGGTTCTCTATTTAAATTTAATTTTGCTGTTCTGTTGGCAAATTGAGCATAAAAACGTTGATTAAAAGCAATGGTCGCTATATCATGCCTTTCCGAATAAGCAAAAGACAAATCTTCATCAATAGGCAACCCATTTTTGGTATAATAGGTTTCTGCCATTCTCAGACTAGGTGCTAACCACTGCCATGCTGCCTCTACAGAAGAAGAACTTGGATCTTTCATCATCGCTGTAGATTGAATTTGCCAATATTGTCCATTGGTTACTGGACTAGAATTCCCCCACAAGAGTTCAGAATTCCATGGATCTGTGATTGAATAACGATTATCATATTGAGTTCTAATAAATTCATATTGAGAATTATTTTTATCATAGTCTGGCATTGTTTCTGTAAAATAATACATACTCGCTCCTTGAGCAACCGCAGCATCCAGCGCTTCTTTGATTGCTTTAGCTGCCAACTCCCATTTTGAACTTTCATAATTTTGATTGAAAAAATGATCTCCATTTGTATTGGTGAAATTTGAATACATGGAACTGTTTCCATTAAACAATGGACTTGCACTAAAGAGGAGTACTTTCGCTTTTATAGATTTAGCAATAACCTGATCTATTCTTCCTAAATCATTATTTCCGAGAACTCTCTCAGGTAAATCTGTAATCGCAGCATCTATTGTCTCCACAATATAGCTGAAACATTCGTCTACTGTTTTTCTCTCCAATCGGACTTCTTGATCTGAAGCTGCAATTGATAAGTTCTCGTCAACAATGGGTATAGGCCCATAATTGCTAACCAATAAAAAATGATAATAGGCTTTTAAAAATTTCACTTCTGCTTTCCATTGATTTTTCTCTTCTTGAGTCATATCTACGACCAAATCAATATTTTGGATAAGGGTATTTGCACTTCGTATTCCTTCCCACAGAGAACCTTGTCCTCTTCCTGTTGCAGAAAACCCAGACCAATACCCCAGCAATGGCGATGAAACATTTTGTTGTCCTTTCATTAATTTAATAGCGTTTGGTTCTTTCGCAACAGGAACTGCGACTTCATCACTTGCCAAAACATAACTGGCATAGGTTCCGTCATTTTGAGGCAAATAACTATAGGTATTCGCCAACGCTTTATAGGCTGTTTCTTTTCTATTAAAGAGCAAACTTAGCTCTTGGGTTCCGTCAGGTACAATATCCAAATACTCTTCACAACTCGTGAATAGAAAAATACTCCCTAGTAAAATTGCTATATAATTGTTTTTAAAACTCATCTTTTCTTTAAAATTTTATTTGAGCACCAATATTAATCACTCTTTGTAATGGATATCCCAATCCGTTTCCTGCTAACTCTGGATCCCATAAATCAAACTTTGAAAAATTCAATAGGTTCAGTCCTGTAACATAAATTCTCGTTTTTGAATTTGCAAATACTTTTCCTGCTGATGCTGGAATTGTATAGCCAAATTCTACATTTTTTAATCTTAAAAAATCACCGTCTCTTAACCACCATGTAGATGTTTTTTGGTTATTTTGTATGGCTTCAATAGACAATCGAGGCCAAAAAGCATTGGGGTCTGGATTGTTTTCTGACCAATGATTGTTCGCAATGATACTCAATGCATTTCTTTGATTTACAAAAGGAGAGATATCATTCGGATTTATAAAAAAAGAAGACCTTGCAGAACCCTGCATGAATACAGAAATATCAAAATTTTTGTAAACTGCAGACACTCCAAAACCATAGACAATCTCAGGCACATTTGGTTTACCAACAGGAGCTTGATCCAATTCATTGACCACTCCATCTTGATTGAGGTCTGTATATTTAATATCTCCTGGTAAATAGGAGTTGGTTGTTGAAAAACCATTAAATTGTTCTGGAGAATTGTCGATATCTTCTTGATCTACAAATAAGCGTTCTGCAATATATCCCCACTGTTGATTCACGGGATATCCAATTCTACTTAAATTTTTATTTTGAAATTCAGGCTCTCCATTTACCAAAATTTTGTTGGTAGAATAGGTAAAATTACCTCTTGCAGTAATATAAAAGTCTCCACTAAAAGCATGATTGTAATCTAAAGACACATCTATTCCTTTGGTCTTCACTTCTCCAATATTACTACTTATAGCAGCTGTTAACCCAGATGTTTCTGGAATGTATTCTCGTTCCATGTAAATGTCTTTACGATGTTCGGTAAAATAATCTGCTTGAATCATTACCTTATTAAAGAGACCTAACTCTAAACCAATATTTGATTTGGTAGCAACCTCCCAAGAAACATTTTCATTTCCATATCTATTAATAATATAACCCGTTCTGTAATCATTATAGCTTTCTCCAAAAGTGTACCCTGTTCCTCCGTTGTTAAGATTAACATTGGATAAATAGAAGAAACGATCACTAGGACTAGAAATTCCATCATTCCCAACCAAACCATAGGTATATTTTAATTTCAGTAAATTGATGGAAGGAATATTTTTCTCAAAATAAGTTTCATTTGAAATAATCCAACCCAACCCAACCGAAGGGAAAAAACCAAATCGATTCTTTTCAGCAAATTTTTCAGAACCATTATATCCAAAATTAAACTCCCCAAAATAGCGACTGTCATAACTGTAAGAAGCTCTTCCAGATACTCCCATATTTCTTGAAGGCAACGTAGCAAATGTTGAACTTCCTCCAATGGTATTTAAAGCTTCGGTAAAATTTGCCACTAGTAACCCCCCTACATCATGTTTTTCGTTAAAATTTCTATTATATTCTGCAACCATTTCATAATAAAAATTACTGTTCCCATAATTATAGGTCGGAGCTGGATTTAGAAATTCTGTTCCTTCTTGAATAGAGTATAAAGAATTGACAATCCCTGTTGGGGTTTCTATTTCAGCCAATCCATAGTAAAAGGGAGTAAAACTACTTTCATTTTGATTTTCGGTATATGTTTTTACAGAAGCAAGTGCCCTTATTTTTAGACCTTCAGTGATAAAACTTAAATCTTGACGTAATTGAATCTGTGCCAAAGTTGTATTTGTAAAGCGATCTTTATATCCTTTTACACTCTCTGCATATGGGTTTGCAAACCCTCCGTTCCCTTTGTTTCCAAACAATGTATGATTGAAGCTAGAGGTGACTTCATCGGGCTCATAGGCTTTTGGAAAGTTTGCAGGATTTGCCTGTGCTACTTGATAAAAAATATCTGATGCACTGACAACAGGTCCGTTATATCGTTCAAATAAGGAATAAAACTTTACCGCAACTTTGGTTGACTTTGTTAAATTGATGTTGACATTTGCTCTTAAATTAGAACGATTGATGTCTATATTATTGTTGAAATTATTTATGGGATCAATTTTTAACAAGCCTTTTTCATTAGAATTAGAAACCGATAAATAATATTGAGCGACCTCTCCACCTCCATTTATATTTAGGTTAATTCTATTGTTTACAGCATAATCGGTAAATAATTCATCATACCAATCTACATCTGGGTACAAATTAGGATTCAAACCATTTCTTGTTCCTTCTATTTTTTGTTTGGAATACAATAAATTCGCAGAGGGATCTCTCATTCGTTGCGCTCTATTATAAAGCTCCATATAATCTACCGCTCCAAGAAAACTATTGATTTTTGAAGGCGCTGAAAGTGAATTTTCATAACGCACAGATACTTTTGCTTTCCCTTTTTTCCCTTCTTTTGTGGTAACTAGTACCACTCCATTTGCTCCCTTTGCTCCATACAAAGAGGTCGCTGTCGCGTCTTTCATAATGGAGAAGGTTGCAATATTATCGGGTTCTATACGTGCCAAATCGGAGGCAGAAACTTGTAAACCGTCCAATAAAATCAACGGACCGTTGTTAAATCCAAAAGTAGTGACCCCTCTAATAAAGAATGCAGCATTATCTTGTCCTGGTTCACCCGATCTTTGATAGGAAATCAACCCTGCAATTTTACCTGCCAATGTATTGGTAATATTAGAAGTAGGTTGTTTCAACTCTGATACTTTGAGTGTTGTTATAGATCCTATAACACTGTTTTTCTTTTGTTTTGAAAATGCAACAACTTGTACTTCATCTAATTGATCAGCGCTTTCTTTTAAAATGAGGTTGATTTTCTTTTGATTCCCCACCTTAATTTTTTGCGTTTCAAAACCTAAATATTGAAATATTAATGTTGCATTTGGAGTTTTGATATTGATGACATATTGACCATCAAAATCTGTTGAGGCCCCGTTAGTTGTTCCTTCTACCAATATTGATACTCCTGGAAGATAATTCCCTGAATCATCTACAATCTCTCCCGAAACAATGACGGTTTGCGAAAACAAAGAAAATGAGAAAAAGAAAAAAATCACTGGGAATAGCCTAATGAAAATAATTGGAAATTTGTTCATATGTTGCTTTATAAAAAACGGAATGAAAGAGGGTTTCTCTCTCATCCCGTAAGATATTAAATTTAAAGTTTTATTCTTTAATTAACTTTTTATATTGGCCGTTAACTTCTAAAAAGTAAAACCCTGGCTTTAAATTTTTAATCGATAACTCATTGGTTTCAATTTCTTTTTTTAGCACTTGTTTAGTATTGATGTCAAAAATTCTAATTTGTTTTTTCCCATCTAGATTACTGAAACGAATCATGTCGTTTGCTGGATTTGGAAAAAACTGAAACGTTGCTTTTTCAAAATCATTTGTGGATGCAGTTCCTTGTAATTGAGGTCCTTTTACATCATCAATATAAAAATCTCCTGTAACATCACCTTTTCCTGGTCCTATAAAAATAAAAATATGATCAAAGCTAATTCCATCAGCTAACTCTGAGGCATCGAAATAAATTGTTTGCCATTGATTTGCTACTGTAATATCTCCATATTTCTCAAGATTAGCATTTTGATCACCATCTTCTTTTGCATCTGCAATTTTGAACATGTAATTGGTTTTAACAGAGGAATACACTCTAAAAGAGAAGATGTCATCTTTAGTAGCATCATAAGGAGCATTTAATTGAAAATGTATTCTTTCCCAACCTCCCCAAGAGTTTCCTTTTTTCCATTTAGCAACCATATTTGTTCCATCTGTAGGGTCTGCAACTGTTGTGAATTCTCCGGCAGGATCTCCCATCGTTTCTGAAATTGTTGTTAAGGAATTTCCGTCAAAATCATCATAGGTTACCATCGACACAGCAGTGGCCGTTGTTGTAAATGTTGCTGAAAGTCCTGTAACCGCAGTATTGGTTTCTTTATATTCAATGACACCATCTTTAATCCCGTACCAATAAGTGGTATTTACGGCCAAAAGTTCTGAAGGACTTATTGTAATCGAAGAATTATCAGCACTTAAAGCAGCATTGATTGCAACGAGTTCTCCTGATGCATCATTCTTTCTTAATTCTACATAACTAGAAACATCAGTTATTGAGCTATCGTCTAAGTTTCTAAATTGGAAATTAGAGGTAATGGTTGGTGTTGCAAACTCAGAAACATCGGTGGCACCATCAACTGGAGAATACGTATTTTCAACGGCAGGCGGTACATTACTTTTTAAATAATCATCAAAATAATATTTGTCTCCAACCGAAGAACCTCCAGTACCATCTTTGTCAAAATAAATTTGAGCTCTGTCATAATTTGTTGCAGTAATCGCACCATAATTAAAAATGACTTCTACCCATTTATTGGTCTCTGTAACTTCAATCATTTGTTCGTGCCCCTGACCCCAGTCAGGATAATTTTGAAGCTTTATCGACACTCCTACTGGCTTACTTACCCAAACTTTAACTTTTATAAAAGCTGTTTCAGAAAAATCAAATGGAGTCAGAGGTGTAGCATCATTGACTAAATCATTTTCTAAACCAGCAGAGCCACCGTTATAGGTATACTCACCAACATGATTAGATACATTAATTCCTGACTTATCAGGATTTACAATTTTAGCAAACCCAACTCCACCCCATGAACTAAAAGCAAGATCTGCATTCGTAGTGTCAAAATCAAAAAGCATCTCATTGATATCTCCAGTTACAGCAGCCTTCGTTGTAAAACTTGCTGAAACCCCTGTTACTGGAGCATCCGTTGAATACTCTATGGCACTATCGACAACTCCATACCAATACGTTGTAGAATTATCTAAATCACTCAATGGATCAATAGTTATTTTATTTTTATCAGCATTAATGGTAGCGGTAAAAGCAACATCTGCACCATTTGAATCTCCTATTTTTAAAGCAACTTTAGAAGTTAGGTCTGTAATCTCTGAATCATCTATATTTCTAAATTTTCCATTGGAAGTGATTTCTAAAGTGGTAGATACAGTAGCATCTGTTGTGCCATCAGCTGGAGAATACTGTTGAGCTGGAGATGTATATAATTCTGGTCCTTTGATGTCATCAAAGAAGTAAATGTCTCCCTCAGTTGTATTTGAACCTCCAATTTTAATCACAATATTGTTCATGAAAATATTGGAAAATTCACTAAAGTCGAACGTTAACTCTGTCCATTTATTAATATCAGAAGCTCCTACAGAAGCAGTTACTTCAATATTATTCCCCCAATCTGGAGAATTTTCTAAATGAAAAATAACATCAATTTCTTCAGTAGCAAAAACCATCATCTTAAAAACAGCATTAGATGCTAAATTAAAAGGTGAAGTAAAAACTGTTGTAGGATCTATGACTCCGATTCCGATTCCATTATCATTACCAGCAGTAAATTGACCCACAAAATCAGAATTATTTGTATCATCTGGAGCAGGGTTTGCTATTTTTGAAAAAGTGGATGAACTATTCCAACTATTGAAAACAATGTTGGCATTGTTTGAATCAAAATCTATGTGAGTAACTTCTTGAGCATTCACAATACCAATAATGAATAATAGGATTAAAAGTAATTTTTGTTTCATAATAAATTATAATTTAGGTTAAAATAATATATAAACTAGATAATTTTGACGTTGTTTAAAATAATCAAAAACTATAAATTTATGATTATAAAAGATTTTATCTAATTTTTTTTCAAATGTAATCTGTAAATGATTTTTGAACTATTTTACAGCCTCTACAATAATTAACAAAATCTCAGAAACACCTCTACAAAACCTTTGTTAATTGAGTTAACTAATTGATTTTAAGCAGCAAGCTAAAACTTCTGGATATACTTTACCAGGTTTACTTCTTTATCTAAATTGAATTTCTTACGAAGTCTATAACGGCTTTGCTCTACACTTGTGTTAGCAACATTCATCAAAGCAGCGATCTCTTTTGAAGAAAGATTTAATTTTAAATAGGCACTTAACTTAATTTCATTGGAAGATAAATCAGGATGTTTTTCTCTCAGGTTTTCAAAAAATTGAGCGTGTGAATTGGTGAAATGAAGTTGAAAACTCAACCAATCTTCTTTGTCTATCAAGTGATTGTTGATTTTTTTAATTACTTTTTTTACTGGATAGTGTAATGAATTGTTCACTAATTCTTTGTCAATATTTTTAATATCGTTAATCAAATCGGCTAACAATTCATTTTTCTTGATATTATTTAAAGTTGAAGAAGCTAATTCTGAATTTTTCTTTTTTATTTCAAGATTTAGATTCTCTTCTTTTAAAAGAAACAATTCATTATCTGCAGCCAGTTTTTGCAACTCAAATTTTTCTTTTTGACGTTCTCTTTTTTCCTTCTCTAAAAGTTTTAATCGAATTACATATTTTTCGTTTTTACGTTTAAGGTAACTTCTATAAGTGATGAACGTTATAAAAAACAACACTACATAAAAAATTTTAGCTACCCCGGAAATATACCATGGATAAGCGATATAAAATGGGATTTTTACACTTTCGGAAACTTGATTAACTTCCATTTTGGTTCTCAATTCTAATACATAATCACCTGAAGTAAGAGAAGGGAGTTTTATTTCAGATTCATTAATCCAATGAGACCATTGATTTTCCAACCCATTCAATTTATATTGAAATTGTCTAGAATTACTTATCGGGTTGTTTGGTAAAGCAAGTTTAATTTTTAAAAAGTTATTACTGTATGGAATCTTTAACTCCTTTTCAAAAATAATTGGAGCGGTGATCGTATCTTTAGAACTTATAAATTCTAATGATTTTATTGTAGGTTTGACTTGTGATTTTTTGTGAATTGTTTTATGAATTTTATGAAAAACAAGACCATTATCTATCCCAATTGCATAAATCGAATTATTTAATTTTTTTACATTGTTAAAGTCTTTTAAATTGCTGTCCCAAATAGTATGAAAAGGTTCTTGAACCTTCTTAAAATCGTTGCCACTTCTTACAACATATCCCAAGGAATTCGGAGTGGAATACCAAAATATATTTTCATCTTGTGAAATATAATTGATGTTTGTTAATCCCTTAAATATTTCAGACGGATATTTTGCTTTTGTAAATGCGTTATCTATGGCATCATATGAAAAGAACCCCTTAGGATTATAAAAAATTAAACTCCCATCTATCTTACAAAAGTAGGCATAAGGTGTAACGTTAGAGTTTTCTACTCCATAAAACTCAACATCATTAAGCTCCTTACCATCTATAGACAATGTCAATCTATAATACCCTTTTGAGGGATGAGCAACCCATAATTGACCAAACTGATCGAATTCTAAAAACCTTGACGATTCTCCAAAATTTTGAAATTTTTCAACAAAACTCCACTGATTATTTACTTTTTCAAAAACGGCAATTCCTGAATAAAAACCAACATACAGTAGATCTTTAATTTTAGGGTGTTTGATAAAACTCCAAGCACCTCCTTCCAGATGAATTGTTTTTAAGGAATTATCACGAACTACAGAAAGCCCTTTATCACTTCCAACTATGAGCTGCCCATCAATCTCATCTATCCTCCAAATTTGCTCAGTACTGTTATTTATAAGTTTTGGATCAGAAAAACTATTTTTTATATTCTTTACAAACAATCCTTGGTAAGTTCCTAAGTACAGGGAAGAATCTTTTAAAAAACTTGAATAAACAGTCCCAAAACCATTTTTCGTATCTAACAAATATTTGGTATTACTATTTATTTCTATATAACTAATCCCAGATTCTGTTCCCAACCATATATTGTCATTGTTATCAACAAAAAGTTTACGGATAGCATTGTTTGCTATTCCATTATCTCTATTAAAGTGTGCTTGTATACGACCTTCTTTAGAAATAATATAAAACCCATTTCTCAAAGACCCGATAATTAATCTGTTTTTTTGGTATTTTTTTACATCAGTAATGATAGATTTTTGAATTTCCTCATTAATTTGCCAGGACTTCTTTTGGAGTACTCCATTTTTTAAATTCCAAAAACCGTTATTCTTGGTAGCCAATAACAACCCATGAGTATTATCCTCAAATACACCAATGATATTAAAAGAAATGTTCTCCGAGCCTTTGATGAAGGTTTTATTAGAATCAATTATTTCAAACAACCCAATAGATACATCTTGTACAAAAACCCTATTATTTGATGAAAATAATTTACTAAATCCTTTGATCGCAGAAATGTTATTTAAATCATTATTTTTCGGGTTGTAGGTATATATTTGTTGAAAAGATTGAAAAAAAATTGTTCCTTTTGCTGATACTATATTTAAAAATACCGGAAGTAATGGCGCTTGTTTATTTGGATATTTAAAATACAAACTTGAATGTTCTAAAATTCCTTTCTTATTTTTCGACCAAAATCCAAAACCTCCAATACCAGCAGTGTAAATATGATCATCATCCTCATATAGAACCGCACGAAGGTCTGATTGGTCTTTAACAAAATAATTTTTAAAAGAAAACCCGTCATATTCTAATAAATATCCAGGATTTGCAAAATACATCTCTCCGTTTTTATTTTGAGAAATATCGAAAACCTTGAGATCTTTTTTTACTTCTTTTTTTGAGAAATTTTTAATAAACGGATTCCCTAAACCAGTCTTGAATTGACAAAAGCTGGTTTTATTAGAGAGTAAAAACAGCCCCACCAACAAAAGAAGTTTTATTTTTTTAAAATAGTTCATCGAATTCTTATGTAGTACAGTTTGTATCAATGCAAAAGTATATTGCTATGGTTTAAATAAAAATAATCTAATATGGAATGATAAAAATAAATATCCATAATGTGATTAGCAAAATAAAAGACTAAATAATTTTTACTAATTTGAGCTGATCAATACATTTAAACAAACTAAAGCTATAGGGTGCTTTTTAATTCTTGAACAAATTTTAAATACTCCTTTTTTCTTGATTCTTCAAATACATGACGATCGGAAGTAATCGCTTGCTTTATTTGAATTTGAGATTCATTCAAAACAGACTCGTCAATAGATTCAATAGAGAACAAATATAAATTCATAATGATCGGAAGGGTTGAAATTCCTTTATCTGTTGCTATGTATTGGGTGCTTTTTTTGGTTCCTAAAGGATTGAGTTTTTCAATAAGAGAGGCTTCAAGAAGAGTTTTTAATCTATTTGACAGAATATTAGTGGCTATTTTTTCTTTAGAGGATTTGAATTCTTTAAATCTAGATTTTTTATGTAGGATAATATCTCTTAATATTAGAAGAGACCATTTATCCCCCAAGAGGTTGATGGATTTTGCAATCGCACAGGTATAATTTCTTTTCAAACTCAAATCTTAACAGTATCTATATAAAACGAATTTTTTT
>Ga0247584_1000030_pt1 | contig 15770 bp, 13 predicted proteins | sample 43RmetaT_FD_189979 | JGI IMG/M metagenome (GOLD analysis project Ga0247584, IMG submission 189979) | Metatranscriptome of seawater microbial communities from Monterey Bay, California, United States - 43R (Metagenome Metatranscriptome) | ecosystem: Environmental > Aquatic > Marine > Coastal... | reverse complement strand
GGGATAGTTGGGCCTACCAGTTACAACGTCAACATCGCAGCCAGAGGATACCAAGTTTTTAACTAACTCGTTAACTCGAAACTCTTCAGGCCAAAAGTACTGGCTTACGATGAGTACCTTTTTTTTACTATTCTCAACCATAAATAACTCTTATGCTTACAAACTCTAGATCAATACTTCTTCCAAACAATCCGGTTAACATAGTCAACGTAGCTATGTATTATTCTAACCACCTTTTCAGAAACATTGGGCATGCTATAGTCTTGCACTTGGTTTAGCAGTCTCACATCACCAAAAGATTGATTTTCTAGTATTTCGAGTCCCTGCAAAACGCGTTCAGACTCTAAGCCAACCATCATGACGGCTGCTTCCTCCATGCCCTCAGGCCGTTCGTGTGCCTCTCGAATATTCAAAGCAGGAAAATTCAATATTGATGACTCCTCATTAATGGTCCCACTGTCTGATAGCGTTGCCTTAGCCATTAACTGAAGCAGATTGTAGTCAGTAAACCCAAGAGGTTTTAAAAGCCTAATATTACGGTCAAAAGAGGCACTCAAAGCATCGATTCGCTTTTGGGTCCGAGGATGCGTAGACACAATGATAGGCAAATCATAGACCTCAGAAATACTATTGAGTGTCTCAACAAGATTACCAAAATTCAGATCAGAGTCGACATTTTCTTCCCGATGAGCGCTCACTAAAAAGTACTGGCCGGCCTCTAAATTAAGTTCAGATAAAATATTGGAAGAATCGATTTTCTCTCGATAATGGCTGAGCACCTCAAACATTGGGCTACCCGTTTTTACAATCATATCCGGCGATAAACCCTCACGCAGCAAATATTCTCGTGCGATCGAACTGTAAGTTAAGTTTATGTCCGAAGTATGGTCTACAATCTTTCTATTTATCTCTTCAGGGACACGCATATCAAAACAGCGATTGCCAGCTTCCATGTGGAAAATTGGAATCTTTCGCCGTTTAGCCGATATTGCTGCCATGCAGCTATTAGTGTCTCCAAGCACCAGCATGGCGTCCGGAGTCTCTTCAGTAAGTAATTGATCCATTGCAATGATGACATTGCCAATAGTCTCTGCTCCGCTTGAACCTGCTGCATTTAAAAAGTGGTCTGGTTTGCGCAGTTCAAGATCCTCAAAGAAAATTTGATTTAATTCATAATCATAATTTTGTCCAGTATGGACAATAATATGCTCACTGTAGTTATCAAGCGCGACTAGGACACGGGAAAGTCTAATAATTTCAGGACGTGTCCCGATTACCGTTAACACTTTAAGTTTTTTCATTTTTTATTACACCTCACAAGGAATACAGTCAGGACGTTGTGGATCAAAGATTTCATTAGCCCAGAGCATAATAATGGCTTCACTGTCTCCGATATTGGTAATATCGTGCACCCACCCTGGGATAGTGTCCATTACCTGTGGCTTGTCAGAAGAAAGGATAACCTCACAAGTCTCCCCTGTAACTAACTTACGGAAACGCATTCGGACTAAGCCGCTCACCACTAAAAACTTTTCTGTCTTAGTATGATGATAATGCGCGCCTCGCGTTATACCTGGAGATATAGTAAAAAAGGAAAATTGCCCACAATCTGGCGTCTTCAGCATTTCGACGAACATGCCCCGCTCATCTACATGTGGCGTTAGGTCGTATACAAACTTTTCTCGAGGCAAGTAGCTGATATACGTTGAATATAGCGCGCGGGTTATACCTGTACCAACACGTTCCGATATCAAACTGGAGCGACAATTATGAAATGCTCTAATTTTCTCAGCCAGATCGCCCAGGCTAATACTATATGTCTGACTTACCTCACCCCATAATAAACCTGAATGGACAGTGGCTAAGGCCTGCAATAATTCATCAACAACGTCATCAATGTAAGCTAGCTCTAAGATAGAATCAGGGTCACTAATCTCAATAGGTAAACCTCGAGCAATGTTATTACAAAATGTTGCCACTACAGAATTATAGTTAGGTTTGCAAAACTTACCGAAAACACCAACTAAGCGATAAATAACAGCTGAGTTATCAGTTTTAGCTACAAAAGCCTCTATCACCCTCTCTGCAGAGAGTTTACTTCGGCCGTAAGGATTATCATATTGAGCCTGGGCAGATGAAGCAAAAATTAGAGGAATATTGCGCCCTGCGCTTTGAATCGCATCACATAAAGCACTAGTCAGATCAATATTGTTATGAGCAAAATCGGCAGCATATTTCGGTCGATTCTCTCCCGCTAAATGTACAACTGCATCAGCCATCGCCACCAAAGTCCTAAGTGACTCAACGCTATCACCCCGCACAAAGGATGATATTTCAACATCAGCTTGTTCATCCAACCTTATAAGTAAGTTTTTGCCAATGAAACCGTTTGCGCCTGTAACCAATATCCGTTGCTTATTCATATTTATCCTTCAGCCTGCACACTTTCGCCTCCTACAATCGCTCGAATAAATTCTAGCTTCATCAACAAGGTTTTCATCCCATTAATATCCAATCTTGTGGTGTTGTGAGAGTTATAATCTACCGACTCAGAAATTTTCTGCTCGCCGTGATCCGTGAATTTTCCATAGTTCAAATCACGCAAATCTGGCGGGACACGGAAATACCCTCCCAAGTCCTGAGCAGCGACCATTTCTTCACGGCTCAGCAATGCTTCGAATAATTTCTCTCCGTGGCGAGTACCAATGACGCTAATTTCATGGTCAGCTACACCAAGCAAACTAGTTAGCGCTTTAGTTAATGTTATTATCGTTGCCGCGGGCGCTTTTTGTACAAATATATCACCCGAGGTCCCGTGTTCAAAAGCGTACAAAACCAAGTCCACTGCATCGTCCAAAGTCATCATAAATCGAGTCATTTCAGGGTCGGTAATAGTCAGCTCATTACCACCGCGAATCTGATCAACAAATAGAGGAATAACCGACCCTCGTGATGCCATGACATTACCATAGCGCGTCACACAAATCTTAGTAGCTCCACTTTCACGTGACTTAGCCACAGCAACTTTTTCCATCATCGCTTTACTTATACCCATAGCATTGATCGGATATACTGCTTTATCAGTGCTCAGACAAATCACCCGTGCAACGCCTAGTGAAATTGCCGCTTCAAGCACATTTTCTGTCCCAAGTACATTGGTCTTAACCGCTTGCAATGGATAAAACTCGCAAGACGGCACCTGCTTTAGTGCGGCTGCATGGAATATATAGTCTACACCCCTCACAGCAGAGCGGACACTTTCGATATCTCGGACATCTCCAATATAAAATTTTAATTTAGGATTGTTATATTTTTTACGCATATCATCTTGTTTTTTTTCGTCTCGGCTAAAAATACGAATCTCAGTCACAGTAGACTCCAAAAATCGCTTCAGGACTGCATTACCAAATGAGCCAGTACCTCCGGTTATTAATAACACCTTATCATCAAACATTATATGGCCTCTCTATTTCTTTAAAATGGATATCAAATGGTCAATTGCGAGAATCGGAGAAAACTGATGAATTGCCAAGCTTTTCCCAGCCGCAGCAACCTTATATCTTTTTTCTGGATCTAGATATAACTCTAATAACGCCGCATGTAATTGTTCGACATTGTTAGGTTCTACGAATATCACTGAATCATCATGTTTCAAATAATCTGGCATTACGCCGACCGGCGTAGTAATAACAGGCAAGCCAACTGACATAGCTTCAATTACAGCATTCGACATACCTTCACTCAAGGAAGGAAGAACAAAAATATGATGTTCTAATAGCAGATTTTTTACCTCCAAGCCTTCTAACCATCCATAAAACTTAACACAGCTACCAAGTTCATAATCATTAACTACCGACCTTAACTTCTCAAAATCATTGCCATCTCCTATCATAGAAAGCTGAGCACCAGAATGAGCTTGATGAAGCTTTTTAAACGCATCTAAAAGGGTAAATAAACCTTTTTCACGAACCATCCACCCTACATAAATAAATTTGATCTCAGGCCTGTCATGGTTGACCTCCGCCACTGCAAATGATTCTCCAACAGCTGCTGTCCAATTGGGGACGACAAAAATATTATCCTCTTTATATCCCAAATAGTGATGCCCAAAATCTTTTATACTCGACCCCTGACACAATAGACTAGAGCGTTCAGTGTTCAACGATCGCACAAGCATTCGAAATAACCTATTCGCCTTAATCTGAAATACAAGTCTATTAGCTCGTAAGAAAACAAAAGACCGGCTACCAAAATAGTCAGCGAGTAAGCCCATTAGACTTTTTTCTAAAAAACTCATCCCGTCAGATGCGAATAGCAAGACTACCTCAGGGCGCTCGAAGTAACATATTTTTATAAACTTATATAAACGTAGAGCTGCCCAGAAACCACGCACAAAAATGGGAGGAGGCGGATTACTCTTAGAAGTAGAATCCAGTAACAAAAGTTCAAATTCATCGTTGATATGAGAGTCTTTTAACTTTAGACAAGAAGCTGAAACTCCCCCTCCAATACCCTTGGACAAATCAGGTTTAAAAGCACCAACAATTAACAGTTTTTCTTTAGCCATTCTATCTTTTAGGCACCTTTAAAACATTTTGCAAAATTGATTACTCAAAGCTAATTTACTTTATGAGGCGAGTGTATGCTCTAGTCATTTCTTGAACACTCAACTTCTCAGAAACAAACTTTTTGGCATTAATGACCATTGTTTTTCGTTCTTGATTCGTTAACTTATAAAAGTGAATCAGTGCTGCAGCAATACTTTCTTCGTCTGTACCCCAAGCCAGAACTCCTCGCTCTCCATCACCGATCAAACGACTGTTGTCGCAAACATCAGTAGTGATAACAGGAAGTCCAGCGGACATTGCTTCACAGAGCGCATTCGGAAGACCCTCAAATAGACTAGGTAATAACAATGCGTCATACTCAGAATAGAGGCTGGAAATATCGTCAACCTGACCAAGCCAGCGCCATCCGTCACCTAATTGAGTGCTTTTTAGAATATCGTTTATCTTGTCTTCATAGTCCTGTGAGCAGTCAAATCTGCCTGCCCAATGCAATTCTACTGCGGTATCTTTATCCTCATTCAAGCGTGCTATAGCTTTAATAGTTGATAGTACATTTTTCTGTTCGGTCACCCTTGCAACTACCAATACCTTCTTGAACTTTGCAGCCGAGTTTACTGATATCGCGTGAGGTTCAAAACCATTCCAAATAGTGACAACCTTTTTTTTTTGTACAATAAAGCGAGTTAATCAGGAAGTTTGACTCTGCATAACTATTTGCTACTACCTTTGATGCCATAAAAATCGCAAACCTATCCAGACAACTACCGACAAAACTTGTGTTTTTATACTTACTATAGTTTCTTTTGCAAACTATAAATTTTTTATCTAAGCGCCCCACTAGGGCTAGTGCACAGTAAATTGCTGGAGTATCTAAAAAACTTACTATCGTACCAATATTATTGGTTTTAATTATGCTACGTAGAAAGCTAACAAACTCCCATCTAGAGCCCCCTTCTCTCTCGACAAAGGGCAAGCAATGTCCACCAGAAGTCGAGATACTATCTTCGAAATATAATGAATGAGTCTTGTAGAACGCGACATAGACGTTTGGGTTATTTTTGCTTAAGGAGGATGCAAGGATCGAAAGCTGTTTTTGAGCCCCTCCGTTAGCGAGAGAATCAATGACTAAAAGCACTGAATTTTTGCCCACAATCTTCCTCCTTAACAATATTAATGATTTCATTTATTCTACGCAAAAAGCTAACAAACTCCCCCGCAGACCCACTTCTCTCTCGACGAAGGGCAAGCAATGTCCATCGCAAGTCGAGATCATATCTTCGAAATATAAAAATCAGTCAAACAAACCGCATAATAGATATAGACGTTATTTTTGCTTATTGAAGCTGCAAGGATCGATAGTTGTTTTTTGAGTTTCTCGATTAGCAAGAGAATCAATAGCTGAAAGTACTAAATTTTTACCCAGAATCTTCCTCATAGCTTTTTGAAGATCTGGCCAAAATTACGGCTGACATCAGCCAAAACATTTTTATCCCAAAAATCTGTTGCCCCATAACCATCAAAATAAGTGGCACTACTAAATAGAGGGAACTAGGATCACGGGACATGGCATGGTGATTTTTCGCGGCTGAACCTATGCGTACGAAAAATATGAGTATTAGTAAAGTCCCTACTATCCCCGTGTAAAGCATGGTTTCTAATAGTACGTTGTGAGGATCATGCATGTGCCCTGCAGCGAGATATACTAAATGCTCGTAGCCGCTTCTCCCAACACCGACTATCATAGAATCTTGCAAAATCTCAAGACCGACAGACCATATTATCAAGCGCCCGCCCAGCGCATCATTAGTTTCAGAAGTTTCGATCGCAAACAAAGCAAATCGACTAATTAAATCAGTGGAGTTTATTATTTGAAAAACAACGAATCCTGCCATGAGAGACACACCAACGATTCGAATTGATCTTGGAAGACTTTCGTTCAAGACACTAAAAATACAGATTGTGATTAAGATGGCTAAAATTGCTGAGCGCGAGCCAGTAAGAATGGTTCCATAAACCAAAATTAACAGACAACATACAATAGACAATCTTTTGATATTACCGCTGCGGACCTTTTCGAAATTGGCCAGTAAAAGACCAAAAGCGGCAGTGAATTTAAATGCAAGTTCGTTATAGTTGGCTCCGAAAATAGTATGTCGGCCGTCAGTATTAATTTCAACACCAATTCCTAGAGTTAAAATTACGCAACTGATCAGTGCGCCAGCAACAAATGCCTTTAAGGATCGTTCAATTAAACCACTTTGTGTCTTCATGAAACGCAAAATCACCATAAAAACAAAAAGATTTAATACAAACGCTGAGTCTAATACTGTCACGGAATATGATTGAAAATTTATAACGTTCTGAATAAGCAGCAGCAAAAGAAAAACTAGAATTGGCGAAACTTCCCAAACACTTCGCTTATCGATGGTGTCTGGCAGGCGAGTGAAAAAGTGTAAAAAGAAACCAAATGCTAGAAAGATTCCCATCAGCTTGGCCAGGGTGAAACTTCCATCTGACCGCAGGACATCAACATGCTCGAGACCCACGCTAAAAGCATAAATGACAATGGTGTTTTGCATGAGTGATATAAGTTTCACTACCCATGCTCCTCAAACCAAATCTGAAACATCAAAACAAGCCAGATTGGATACTGATATTGAGCTTCACCAGCTTTTAACCGATCCCATGTCGCTATAATGGCATCACTATCAAGCATTCCACTCCTTTCTAATGACTCCCTACACAGGTAGTGCTCCGACATTGCACGTAGATCGTCCACTAGCCACTGGACCAAAGGAATAGAAAACCCTTTCTTTGGCCTGTCTATAAGGTTTATTGGCAGATAACGAGCTAGAATTTTTCGCAAAACAATCTTTCCCTGCTTACCTTCTTTGAGCATTTTCTGATTGATATGAAAAGAAGTATCCAGGACTCTATTATCTAAGAAAGGAACCCTACTCTCCAGACTATTAGCCATCGTTGACCTGTCGACTTTTGTCAGGATGCAGTCAGGAAGATATTGATCAAAATCACTACGCATCATTTGCATTAAGAGCGTACCATCGGAAGCCACACCATCGCGCTCAACTATATCCAATTCTTCTTTTAGGGGAGATGTAATCCAATGAGAAATATAGAGAGCATAAAAGCCCTGGAAATCTTTAGCTGCTAGCATGAGTGACAACTTTTCCCCGCCAACTAATTTAGACAAAAATGTCCTGGACCAATTTTGGCCTAAAGCGCGCCATAACAACCAACAAAATTCTAATTTTTTGTTATGATATCGAGAATATCCACCAAATAACTCATCAGCGCCGTCACCAGTCAGCGCCACTGAAACCTCTTTTTTCGCAAACTGCGCAACTAAAAAACTAGGTATAGCAGATGCATCGCCAAAGGGCTCATCATAGATTTTCGGTAGCATAGGAATTACATCTTGAGCATCCTTGGGCCCAATAATCCATTCTGAATGGCGCGTTCCCAAATGATCTGCAACTTGCCGAGCAAACTTTGACTCGTCTACATTTTTATCTTCAAACCCTATGCTAAATGTTTTTATCTCTTTATTTAGCTCTGACTTCGCAAGCGAAACGACGAGGCTCGAGTCAATCCCGCCTGATAGAAATGCGCCCACTGGAACGTCTGCAATAAGCTGCTCATCTACCGCTGCGATTAACTCATTGTGTAGCTTTGATTCAACGTGCGACTCATAGCATCTAGAAGTACTTCTCCGGATATTTAAAGCGTCCCAATACTTCAACTGGGCGGAGGCAGTCTTTTTATTCAGGTCATACACGATATATGATCCTGGCTTTAACTTCTCTATCCCTTTCCAAATTGATAATGGCGCAGGGACGTTCCCATATTTGAAAAAACTGTCAAGCGCTTTTTTATCAATATTTTTTTCAAACCCTGGATGAGCTGTCAGTGCTTTTAACTCAGAGGCGAAACCCCATAGGCCTCCAAAATTACCATAGTAAAGAGGTTTTTCTCCTGCCCTATCCCTCGCTAAATACAACTTTTTCTCCGATCGGCAGAAAAAACAAAATGCGAACATTCCCCTTACCTTAAATAAAGTCTTTTCAAGACCCCATTTAACTAAACAATAATATAAAACCTCACTATCTGATGTGCCTTTAAAGTCAATATCAAAAGCACAAATTAATTCCTTTCTAATCTCTAAATGGTTGTATATTTCACCATTGAAAACAAATGAGTTACTATCATCATTAGAATGTATAGGTTGCCTGCCTGCCTGGCTGAGATCGATGATTGATAACCTACGATGTCCAAAATATAGTCCTTCTCGCTCACTAGCCCACCAACCATGTTGATCAGGCCCCCTACGTGATAAGGTCTCAGTCATATCATGTATAACTTGCTTACCTGAGGCGAGCTTTTGCTTTTTATCAAAAAATCCAACTATTCCACACATCTATTTTAACTCACAGGCGAATCACAAGGTACGTAGCCTTCGAAACCAAACACATTAAACTCAGAACCATACTGAGTAGCATAGTTTTGAATAGAGACTCTGACACCAAAAACTACTTTTCTGCTGTGCCGCATTTCAAGCTCTAACATTTTACTTTTATTGAAAAAATAAATGCCACTATAGGAGCTCAAAGAAATTATTTTTTTAATTTCCTTGAGCCATTCTGGTACATTAAAAAAACGATTTGCCTAAATTAAATAATACATTTCAGTACAGCTCAACATCTTTAAACGTAGAGCCAAATGCCTCTGCATATTTTTTCAACGAAGTTAACGGCCCTAATAAGGTCTTTTTTTCATGTAACATCTCTAGCTCAATTATAGCGTCATCCGGACATAATTGAATTGAGTGTGGGGCGATTGCAGTTAAGATTAACTCAATTTTCCGTCGTTTATCATGATTAAAAGAGAGGCTCGGATGCAACTTTATAACACCTCCATCGGGCATCATATCAACGAGTTTTTGTAGCATTGGCTCCCATTGATTAGTCTGCAGCCTTCTTTCTGCGCATGTTAAAGCAATTATTTTCACCCCTTTCAGTAAGGGTCTATAATTCTTTTTAATATCATCATAATTACTTAAGATGAATCGTTTATCTTTAGGTATTAATGGAAACGCCTCAGGAAGGATCCCAAAAAAGGCTGGCGAATCAAATTTGTATATTTCTCGATGATTCAGCCGGTCCTCATCATCCAAATAAGTCTTCTTTTTGTTTTTATTTGGACCTATATTGATATCTCTATAAGCTTGTTGCCCTTCCTCAATATAACAAAGGTCCTGACAATACTGAGACGAAAGTAACCTGGCAACACAAGGTGTTGAACTTGATTCGCCATACGCCCATGCAGTAAATAAAATGAAATTTTTTTTCTTCCTATTTAAAGGCCTCAAAACTCTTCGACTAACAGGGAAATCACTTAATAGTTTGATCAATATCCGGTCGGACCACCGAACCCCAAGATCTATAGCGTACTTATCAATAAGGGATGTATCCGTTTTACGGACTGAAACTGCAACCACATTTTCTTGCGGAATTCCATAAGCCTCTATTATCATTTTTGAGACAATGGCGGTAACCGGATTGTTAATCAGGAACACGAAGTCCCAGTCATTTAACTGAGCTTTCGATATGATCTTCGGTGTTGAATTTACATGTTTGCTGGCCATATCAAAGAAAGAAATGAGATTCACCGGCCTTCAGAAGATTTAAACTCTGTGATGATTTAATCTGTATACTGTCTGCGCGAGACATTTCAATGTATGACGTTTTTTCCCCAAATAAACTATTAAATTTTAGAGAATCCCACCAAGTAGCTATCAATGAGCCGTTAAATTTATACAGAAGCTCTTTGTCAAATGTTAGATCTTGAAATCGACCTGGATTGATCAAATCTAACCCATGCTTCCCATGACGAAACATCGGCTCTCTTTCCTCTTGCACCGATACGACACTGTCACTTTCGGTTATACGAAGGACATTTAGTGCATTATTAATATGATCTTCTGTACGATTTATAGCATGTAAGCTTAGGTAGATTACAATATCTGGAAAAGAATTATGTATTTCAGCATGGCGTTCACCAGCAACAAGCATGAAGTCTCGTATCGGAATTCCCCCAGAAGTCTCTGATGCTTCACGAAGAAGTCTTTGATGCTTTGGAACTTTACCATCAGACTCTAATTTTTCAGAGTAATCCAAGACACGCTGACTCTCTGAAGAAACAATAATGGCGGTTATTAGATTCGATTTTGCTGCCCTTAGTATTGCTAACTCTAATATTGAATGGCCATTTATATCCTGATAGGGAACGCCCTCGAAATCCGGATATGATTCTCGAACTGGTATAACTGCTGCGATACTTGGCTTATAGTCACCCTCAAGCTTACTGGCGATGTTGGCGAAAATTTTTGAGCGAGCTTTTAAAAGCCTCTTATTATCGCGACTCAATGATTTACCATGTTGCCGATAATAGAATACTGGTGTCTGGATGCTAACCCCTCCAATTCTGTCTACAAGCTTAAACCATAAATCCCATCCATCTTGAGCATCAATATCTTCCGAATATCCGCCAACAGTCTTGAGCGCTCGCGTTCTAAAAAGAGTGCACGCTCCATGAGGTGGAAGATGGCCTGCGAGATCCTCTTTACCTAATTTGTGGCGATGCTCAACATCAAGAACTTTGCCCACTGAATCTGTATAGTAGTAATTACCATAAACCATACCAGCGTTATCTGACGATTCGAGCCTATTAACCATTAAAAAAACGGCCGCTTCATCAAGCCAATCGTCAGCATCTAGCCTCATCATATACTTGCCATTAGCAATACTTAATACGTGATTTGCTAATTTTTGAAGCCCCATCGGCTTGCTATTTTTTATCAAAGAGACCCTTGAAGGGGACTTACCCACCAACTTTTCAGCGATCGAAACGGTATTATCCGTCGACCCCTCATCTATAATTATAAGCTCCCAATTACTGTAGACCTGGGAAAATATACTCTCAACTGCCTGCTGCAAGTAACGGCCATAGTTTCGACATGGAACATAAATAGTGACCAAAGGTTCTGATTTCATAAGATTTCTTACTAAACACCTATCAAGTTGTTTTTATGAATATTTCTACCCAGATTAACCATCAATCGAAATTCGTCAGGCGTTGCGCTTAGTGAGTGATCTCTTATCGTAGTGTCTGATTTATCAAGAGTGAAATGCTTCTCAACTATGCCAGCGCCTCGAGCAATAGCTGTTAAGGCAATTTCAATTCCAACACTGTGATCAGAATAACCAGACATTGGTGTATCAACGAAATTCTTGGGTAGATCAGTTAAATCCCATGGATAAGTTGGATAAAGTGATTTACACCAAAGGTAGGTGATATTGTCAAATTCCATAAAAGGTAACTCTTCCTCCTCCCACATTCCGAGTGACAAGAAAGTAGGTTTTCCTAACTTCAAAATTGACTTAACCAAATCGGGCTTATCTATAACCGTCCTACTCGCGATTTTGTATCGACTTGGATCAGTATGTTGTGACAAGGCAAAACCCTCTTCAGTAATAATAGAGGCCATATATTCAATTTCATAGTATTTACAAATATTTTCAATTTTAATCAAATCTTCAGGGGTGATGTGGTTTATTTCTCCAGGAGCAGCTCTCCATCCGAGCTGAAATTTAGCAATATCAGCACCAGCCCATTTCGCCTGCCGCACTAACTCATTACACAAGTCAAGGTTGCCATTATGATTCATACCTATTTCTGCTATAAACAACATCGTGATTTCCTTTTATTGGTAGTCTTTATAGGCCCTTAAGAGGGCTTACTTATTAACCATGTTCCGAGTAATAAATGGTGCAGCCCGCATCGATTAAAAGTATCGATTGCTTGTGCTGGCGTCCCGACGATAGGTTCACCATGGATATTAAACGAGGTGTTCATGACTGCTCCCACGCCAGTAAGATTTTCAAAGGCTTTGATTAAAGCATGATAACCGGGATTATCTTTCTGATGCACGATTTGAGGTCTTGCTGACCTATCAAACGGGTGGAGGCCTGCTGGCATGTGCTCTTTCGCCAGCTCAGTGGAGTCAAAACCAACTGCCATAAAGCGAGCATCAATACCCTTTGGATTAACCATATAATCATTTTCCCTTTCGGCCAGAATGCTTGGCGCAAAGGGCATCCAGAAATCTCTCATTTTTACAAGCTTATTGATATGGTGGATAACATCAGGGCGTCGGGGATCTGCAATAATTGACCTATTACCTAAAGCACGCGCGCCAAATTCCATACTTTCAGTGCTAAATCGCGCCACGACATCTCCACTAGCTAAAACAGTCGCAACATCGTCTGGGCTAGCCTGTCTAACTATCCAATCTTTAGGTACATTCTCATCAATAGCCTTTTTGACGGCAACATCACTATGGCCAGGGCCAAAATAACCATGAGATGGCGCCGCTATATTGGCTACAGATTCTCCCTGCTTGACAAGCTCAAGGTAAGCTGCGCCAATTGATATAGACTCATCTCCAGGCCCCGGAGGGACAAATAGCTGCTCAACACCATCTAATTCACTGATCAATTTATTGGCTTTTATATTTTGAGCAACACCTCCAGACATGACTATATTACCTATGCCCGTTTCTCTGATGCCATTGGATAACCACTCGGTTAGAAGCTCTTCGCATCTCCGCTGGATACCATAGGCCACTGCATCAAACCTTTGCCCCTCTAACTTGTCTTTAAAATACCAAAAGTGATCTTTGATCTCATTTTTATACTTGAACCCAAGACCATCTACTTGGAGGGTGTCTGCATAAACTTTGTAGGCCTCTTCTCCGTATTTTTCGCTATTATATGCCGCCAGCCCCATAAGCTTATATTCATGATCCGCTGGTCGCATACCCAGCAATAAAGTCGCATAGCGATACATCCTTCCAATGTTGCAATTTGATGAGCGCGATATTTCTTTTAAGGGCTCACCTGGCATCCCTATGGACACAGTTCCATTGGTATTATCCCCTCCACCATCCATCGTATATAACAAAACAGGCTTATCGCGATATGGACATGCTATATAACCATAATATGCGTGGCTTTCGTGATGATCATGCACGCTAACAATATCTTCCTTCACGCCAAGTGTGCGACATAAATGATCTAACCTAGCTCGCCACATCCCTTCATGGTCTCTCTCATGATCAATAAATGATTCGTCATAGGGAAAGTTATCTCGATTTATCTTATCGGCAAAAATCTCCATATACTTAGAATCTTTACCCTCATATAGTTTTGGATACCAATATTCTTTTTGCTCTTTCCAATAGTCTTTTATCGTGAGAGTGGAGTTTCTGGCCGTATAAAAATACGCTGGGGGTAACGTTGCAGTTGCCATAGCAATGCGATCAACGTCTCCTATACCTATACCGCCAGCTTCCAGTACCGTTTCAATAGCCCTTGCTGGAAAACCATACTGATGCTTGTCACGAGACAACCGCTCCTCTCCCAGAGCACACACAAGTTTACCATCGACAATTAAACAGGCACTAGCGTTATGGCCATCATGAATTCCTAAAATAATCATAAACATTTCCTTTGGTTTAGCTCGTCCCAAGCACGAGCATATGAAATAATTTGGCTCATCGGAGATAAACATCCGTCACCACTTTCTAATTGAGAAGCGATCCAACGTGCTCTCTCCAAGTCAACCATTTCATCAACAGCAAGATGGAGTCCTCGCATATTAATCTTTGATGAATTTTCGATATTTTTAATACTAAATTTTTGAGCATGATTATAGAAATATTTTGTTACATGCTCTTTGTCATCATTTTTAACCGCCAGCATACTAACTCGCCTTAATGCTTCTACAGAAATTACTTCAGCAGCCAACCCAGGCGCAAAAGTGTTAGGGAAAGTGGTCGTTGCGACATCCAAATCAAACTTGGCATGAAGCTTTAGCAAATTCGTAACCAAGTCTGGATCAAAAAACGGCCTGTCCCCGCAAATTCGCGCAAATCGCTTCAATTCAAACGATTCACATGCACCTAAAGCTCTATCAATCACATTCTCCAAACTACCTCGGTATATATCAACACCCTCATTTTCAGCGAATTCAGCTATCACATCATCTTCAGAGGCATCTGAGGTAGCTAGGATCACATGATCTATTCCCTTCACGAGCTTTGATCTATCTAGAACTCTTCCCAACAGACACCTACCCGCAATGTCGACTAGCGCCTTGCCGGGAAGTCTACTTGATGTATACCTCGAAAAAATGATTGCACCAACAGACATATTAGTTTGTCCTACTCAGGCAGTCTAGAGAACAAATTCTCCATAAGATCCATAACTCCATCGATCTCTCCCTGCCTGAATTTTTGATTACTTACAAAACCAGCAAACGTATTTTCATAACTCATATTTTGACACCCTGGCACAGTTGTTAACGCTTTTTGCTCTAATAAAAATTTCAGAATTTCATCAGGAGGCTTAACCTTTTCTTTGAAGAGATCTTCGTACTCCAACCCATTTCGCCAAGAAAGGACATTTGGGGCATCAGTGAACCACGAACCTCCAAAAATTAAACCTTTCTTTCCTAGAATTGCGGCTTCCAGCGCTAGGGTACCCGTAATTGTTGCTACAAAAACCGATTCCCTGATTAAGTTGTAGGAATCTTCCTGGTAGTGTGCAAGCTGCACACCCTTGATGTTTTTCAATAAATCGTAAAAAAGAGGGCTTCTTCCTCGGGCACCTTTTTCGAACATATAGAATTGGGATGGATGCTCTTTAACAATAATTCCAACTTCACTTGGTAGAATTTTCCTTAGAGCAATGACTGCTAGGATTTGATCGTGGAAAACTCCACCATCGGGATTGGTAGTCCTCTCAGGCTCAAAGTGCAGACCAAAATAGACAAACTTTTTATCCAAACTTAGCTGATCGCTTTTTAAATTAAGCTCTCGCAAAAGGCTATTTTTTCGTCTTCTTTTAATTTTTAAACGCGTAAAAAAACCCAAACTGTAAGGATTAATATTATAGTAAGTCGAACTAAGATTTTTACGTAATTGAAACCATACTTCCTTAGTCAGTTGCAACCAACCTGACTTAAGGAAATTGATCATCTGAAATTTCCAGCTAAGCATTAATCTCTGCTTTTTCATGTAGCCCAGTTCGAAGGAAGATAACTTCTTCGCTTCCAAAATCCTCG
>Ga0247584_1000029_pt1 | contig 16166 bp, 14 predicted proteins | sample 43RmetaT_FD_189979 | JGI IMG/M metagenome (GOLD analysis project Ga0247584, IMG submission 189979) | Metatranscriptome of seawater microbial communities from Monterey Bay, California, United States - 43R (Metagenome Metatranscriptome) | ecosystem: Environmental > Aquatic > Marine > Coastal... | reverse complement strand
TGCAAGATACGAAGTTTATGAGATTTTTTATACTAGTTTTTTTAATTTTATTCAGCTTTCTTTCCTGTAAACCCAGTGACACAGAGATTGTTGATACCTCAACGATTGAAGTAGATTTTTCTACAAAACGCTACGAGGTAGATTTTTACAATACAACCACAGAAAATTTACCAGACTTAAAAAATAAGTACCCCTATTTTTTTCCAAAAGCATTTACAGATAGTCTGGTGATTGCTAAAATTAACAATAAGGACGAACAGGAGCTGTACAAAGAAACACAGAAACAATATTCAACTATTTCAAAATTCCAAACAGAACTTACGTCTCTTTTTAAACACATTACATTTTATAACCCAACTTTTGAATCTCCAGATCTTGTTACTTTAATTTCGAACATAGACTATGAGAGTCGTATCATTTATGCCGATAGTTTGTTATTGGTTTCCTTGGATGTTTATTTGGGTAAAGAACATGATTTTTATGCCGATTTTCCGTCATACATCAAACAAACGAATACAAAAGAACATCTTATTGTTGATGTTGCAGATGCTATCATAGAACAACAAGTACCCTTATCTTTAGAGAGAAGTTTTATAGGCCGGATGATACATGAAGGAAAGAAAATGTATGCATTAGATAGGTATCTACCGACTATTTCTGACACCTTGAAAATTGGATATTCAAAGAGTAAATTTCAATGGGCTGCTGAAAATGAAGAAAATATTTGGATGTATTTTATAGAGAAAAAATTATTGTTTAGTACCGATACAAAACTGAACAAAAGATTTTTAGAAAATGCTCCTTTTTCTAAGTTTTACTTACACCAAGATCGTCAATCTCCCGGAAGAATTGGTGTTTGGATAGGATGGCAAATTGTAAAATCTTTTATGCAAAATAATGATGTATCTTTGCAAAAATTATTAACCACAGATTCTGAATATATATTCAATAAATCAAGATATAAGCCCAAACAATAATGTCAATAAAACATAGATCACACGTCAAATTTGAAATTAGTTTAGATGAAAACAGAGTGCCTGAGGAAATTTCTTGGACAGCAGAAGATGGAGGAATTGAAAATGAAGCTTCCAAAGCGATTATGATTTCTGTTTGGGATCATAAGCAAAAAGATACTTTGCGCATGGATTTATGGACCAAAGACATGCCAGTAGATCAAATGAAGCAATTTTACCATCAAACATTGGTTTCTATGTCAGATGCCTTTGAGCGTGCTACTGGTGATGATAAAATGAGCGCTACAATGCGTGATTTTTGTGATTATTTTGCAGAAAAGCTAGAATTAAAATAACCTATTATATGAGAAAAGGTTTTTAAAACTAGTTTAGAACTTATTTACAAGCTCTTTATCTTATTAATAATGTATTTGTAGTCGTCAGGGTTATTTACAAAATCTCTTCCCGAAACATCAATAACAATAGAATTTAGACTTTTGTCTGTGTCAATAAAGTTTCGGTAACCAAGATGTATTTTATTTAAATAATCAGGGCTTATGCTTTGTTCATACTCTCTCCCTCTTTTCTTTATATTTTGTAATAATCGTTCAGTATTCTGATACAGATAAATATATAAACTAGGTTTTGTAATTTCCTTATACATAATGTCAAACATTTTTCTGTATAAGATATATTCTTCTTTTTGGAGTGTTACTTGTGCAAATATTAAAGATTTGAAGATATAATAATCGGAAACAATAAAGTTTTTAAATAAGTCAAATTGCGCTAGATCGTCTGATAACTGTTGGTGTCTGTCAGCTAAAAAACTCATCTCCAAAGGAAATGCATAACGCTCTTTGTCTTCATAAAATTTGGGTAAAAAAGGATTGTCCGCAAATCGTTCTAATATTATTTTTGCATTGAACTCATCTGAAATCATTTTCGTTAAAGAGGTTTTCCCTGAACCAATATTTCCTTCGATTGCGATATAATTGTATTTTTCACAGAGAGGTATAGGTCTTCGTAATTTTTCTTCAACCATTGAAATTTCTGAAGGATCCTCGCAGTTTTGCGAGCAAACAGAAAGTTGTATCTTTTTGATTGGATGAATTTCATTGGGTGCAATCTCAGCCAGGGGGATCATTACAAATTTACGATCTAACATTTTTGGATGAGGAACAGTTAATAATTTAGAAAAGATTACTACCTCATCAAATAACAAGATATCAATATCGATTTTTCTATTCTGGTAACCCTTTTCAGAAGAGCGAAGTCTTCCCAATTCACGCTCTATCTCCAGTAATGAATCCAATAAGGTTTCAGGTTGTTGGTAGGTAGAAACTTTGACGCAAATATTCAAGAAATTTTCTCCTTCAAAACCCCATGATGGAGTTTGGTAAACGGAGGAAATTTTTTGAATTCCACCAATTTTGTCATCGATTAGATCAACAGCTTTTTGAAGATTTTCAAGTTTATTTCCTTGATTGGTTCCTAGCGATAAGTATGTGATACGTTGTATTTTCATAATAACGATTACAAAGAAAATAAAAGCAAATTATAAATAGGCTATAAATAAAAAAAATCGCCAAAAAAATTGGCGATTTTATATATTCACAAGAAAAAAATTAATCTTCTTTTCTTGGTTCTCTTGGTTTTCTATCGTCGCGTCTACGATTGTCTCTCCCTCTGTTGTCGCGTCCACCAGAGCGCTTGTCATCTCTTGGAGGTCTTGCCACATAACCTTCAGGTTTTGGTAACAAGGCCTTTCTAGAAACTTTTTCTTTACGTGTTCTTGGATCTAAACCAAAGTACTTCACTTCAAAAATATCTCCCATATTTACAACATCAGAAACGTTTTCTGTACGTTCCCAAGCCAATTCGCTTACATGAAGTAACACTTCGTTTCCTGGGGCGTCTGTATATTCCACAACAGCACCAAAGTCTAACATTTTAATCACTTTTACCTGGTAGGTATTTCCAACTGTAGGCTTGAATAACATCGATTCTATACGAGCAATTACAGCTTCTATTCCAGCAGGATTTGTTCCTAAAATTTCGATGATTCCTTCTTCAGTTTCAGCATCTTCAGTAATGACAATAGTGGTTTCTGTTTCTTTCTGTAATTCCTGAATATGTTTACCTCCCGGCCCAATAAATGCACCAATATATTCATTAGGAATTCTTCTATTGATCATTTTCGGAGCATGTGCTTTTACTTCTTCGTTAGGAGTTGTAATTGTGTCCGTTAGTTTTCCTAAAATATGTAAACGTCCATCTCTTGCCTGTTTTAGAGCATTGACTAAAATTTCATAGCTCAATCCTTTTACTTTGATGTCCATTTGACAAGCGGTTATTCCTTCAGAGGTACCTGTTACTTTAAAGTCCATGTCACCTAAATGATCTTCGTCTCCTAAAATATCAGATAAAACAGCATAACGATCTCCGTCAGAAATTAATCCCATTGCAATACCAGAAACAGGTCTGGTCATTTGCACACCTGCATCCATTAATGCCATTGTACCCGCACAAACTGTTGCCATAGAAGAAGAACCATTAGATTCTAATACCTCAGAAACAACTCTTACGGTATAAGGACAGTCTGCAGGAATCATTCCTTTTAAACCACGTTGTGCTAAGTTACCATGACCAACTTCTCTACGAGAGGTTCCTCTTAAGGGTCTTGCTTCTCCAGTACAAAAAGGAGGGAAGTTATAATGCAAATAGAAACTTTCTTCACCTTCGTAGGATGGCATGTCTATTTTATTTGCATCTCTAGAGGTTCCCAAAGTTACGGTGGCTAAAGCTTGCGTTTCTCCACGAGTAAAAATTGAAGAACCATGTACTGATGGTAAGTAATCAACTTCACACCAAATTGGTCGGATGTCTGTTGTTTTACGACCGTCCAAACGTACTCCTTCAGAAAGTGTCAATTCACGGACAGCATTTTTTTGAGATTTGTTAAAATATTTCCCTACTAAATCTCCATATTCTTCTAATTCTTCTTCTGTTAAAGAGGCGTTTAGTTCTTCTTTAACTTCTGAGAAAGCAGCACTACGTTCTGCTTTAGAAGTTCCTTTTTTTGCAATTGCATAACATTTATCGTAGGTAAAGTCGTTTACTCTTTTCGCAAATTCTTCATCTTCTCTCTCCCCTTCATAGGTTCTGGTTTCTTTTTTTACCGAAAGCTTCCGCTAGAGCAACTTGAGCAGCACACTGAACTTTAATTGCTTCATGGGCAAACTTAATTGCATCTGCCATCTCTTCTTCAGAAATTTCATCCATTTCCCCTTCAACCATCATTACAGAATCTGCAGAAGCTCCAATCATCATATCTATATCAGATGCAGCTAACTGTGTTCTGTTTGGATTGATTACAAATTCTCCATCAACTCTTGCAACACGTGCTTCCGAAATAGGGCATTCAAAAGGAAAGTCACTTAACTGAATCGCTGCTGATGCTGCCAAACCTGCCAAAGCATCCGGCATTACATCTTCATCATGAGACATTAACTGAATCATTACTTGTACTTCTGAATGATAATCTTTTGGAAATAATGGGCGTAAAACTCGGTCTACAAGACGCATGGTTAGTACTTCGCCATCACTTGGTCTTGCTTCTCTTTTAAAGAAACCTCCAGGATACCTTCCTGCAGCAGCAAATTTTTCTCTATAATCTACGGTTAATGGTAAAAAATCTACAGGACTTTGTTTGTAGTTAGATACAACAGTACATAACAACATCGCTTTTCCCATTTGAACAACAACTGAACCGTGCGCTTGTTTCGCTAATTTACCGGTTTCTAGTGAGATGGTTCTTCCATCTCCGAGGTCTATGACCTCTTTAAATACTTTTGGAATCATAAAATTTTAATTATAATTTTTAATTACTTTTTGTTGTTGTGTTGTTGTTTGTTGTTGCAATGGAAATTCAAAAATGCTGTTACTATCTTTGATTTTTTATAGGGTTTCTGTTTGTTAGTCAGAATTTTTTTAAAATAAAAAAGAGGCACGTTTATAGAGCCTCTTTTGTTCGAATTATTTTCTAATTCCTAATTCTTTAATAATTGCACGATATCTATTGATTTCTGTCTTCTTAAGATAATCTAATAAACTTTTACGCTTTCCTACTAATTTTACTAATGAACGCTCCGTGTTAAAATCTTTACGATTTTTTTTAAGATGTTTAGTTAAGTGATTAATTCTGTGCGTGAATAATGCAATTTGACCTTCTGAAGAACCCGTATCGTTTTTTCCTTTACCGTGTTTTTCGAAGATGCTTTCTTTTACTTCTTTAGTTAAATACATTCCAATATTATTTAAATGATTTTTATGTATATCAATGATGTTTTCATTGAAGCTGCAAATATATGATTATTTTTTAAAAAAAAGTTTACAAAGCTCCTCTTTTGAAGGTTTTTATTGAAAAATAAAAAAGAGAACAGTTCTTCGCTATATATTTATGCTCTTATGGGAGCGTTTTGTATTAAATCTAAGTACAAATTAACCTGTTTTTTTAGATTTTTACGTTCGTAAATAGCATCTAAAAAACCATGTTCTAAAACGAATTCTGATTTTTGAAAACCTTCAGGCAAGTCTTTTCCTGTTGTGTCTTTTACAACTCTTGGTCCTGCAAAAGCAATCAGTGCATTAGGTTCAGCAATATTTATATCACCTAACATTGCGTAAGAGGCGGTAGTTCCTCCTGTTGTTGGATCTGTACATAATGAAATATAAGGCAATTTAACTTCCGCTAATTGCGCTAGTTTCGATGATGTTTTTACGAGTTGCATTAATGAAAGAGATGCTTCCATCATGCGTGCTCCACCAGATTTTGAGATCATCAGAAAAGGAAGTTTATGTTGGATTGCATAATCGATCGCTCTTGCTATTTTTTCTCCAACAACAGACCCCATGGATCCACCAATGAAAGCAAAATCCATCGCAGCAATTACAATTTCTTTTCCAAGAGACATTCCAACAGCCGTTCGAATGGCATCGTTTAGTTTTGTTTTTTTCTGCACTGCTTCTAGACGATCTGGATATTTTTTAGTGTCTACGAATTTTAGAGGGTCTTTGGAAGTTAGTGTTTCATTTAATTCTGTGAATGTATTATCGTCAAAAAACAATTCGAAATATTCTTTACTTCCTATTCTAACATGGTAGCCATCCTCTGGACTTACATATAGGTTCTTTTTTAATTCTTCGGTATCTATAATTTTTCCGCTAGGAGTTTTATACCACAAACCTTTGGGAGTGTCTTTTTTATCTTCTGTAGAGGTTTGTATTCCTTTGTCTGTTCTTTTAAACCAAGCCATATTTCTTGTAATATTTTAGATTGCCTTTAGATCTGTAAGTTAAAAATAGCATTTGCTTTACAAATGTAATTTTTTTTTGTTAAAAGTAACTTTTTTGATCCTTAAAGTCATAAAAAAAGCACTTTGTTTTATCAAAGTGCTTTTTTTTAAATAAGGAGTTATTATAAAGTATCGATGTTGTTTAAATCTGCAAAGGCTTGCTTCAAACGTTCTTTAAAAGTAAGCTCTCCCTCACGCAACCATTTTCTTGGGTCGTAGTACTTTTTATTTGGTTGTTCAGCTCCATCAGGATTTCCGATTTGAGTTGCTAGGTAATCAGCTTTGCCTTGCATATAATCTCTTATTCCTTCAGTAAAAGCAAATTGTAAATCAGTATCGATATTCATTTTTACCACACCATATCCGATAGCTTCTCTTATTTCTTCAACAGAAGAACCAGAACCACCATGAAAAACAAAATCAATATGGTTTTCTTCTACACCATATTTCTTTGTAATGTACTCTTGAGAATTTTTCAAGATTTTTGGAGTTAATTTTACATTTCCTGGTTTGTAAACACCATGAACATTTCCAAAAGCAGCAGCAATTGTAAATTGAGGTGATACTTTCAATAATTCTTCATAGGCATATGCTACCTCTTCGGGTTGTGTGTATAATTTAGAAACATCAACATCAGAGTTGTCAACACCATCTTCTTCACCACCTGTAATCCCTAATTCAATTTCTAGAGTCATTCCAATTTTACTCATTCTTGCTAAATAAGTTTTACAAATTTCGATGTTTTCTTCTAGGGATTCTTCAGATAAATCAATCATGTGAGAACTGTATAAAGATTTCCCAGTTTCCTCAAAGTGTTTTTCACTAGCATCTAACAATCCATCAATCCAAGGGAGTAGTTTCTTCGCAGCATGATCTGTATGTAAAATAACAGGTACTCCGTAGGCAACTGATAATTCATGTATGTGTTTTGCTCCTGCAACAGCACCCGCAATGGCAGCTTTTTCGCCGTCATTTGACAATCCTTTTCCTGCATTAAATTGCGCACCACCATTTGAAAATTGAATAATTACCGGAGCATTTAAATCTCTTGCAGTTTCTAAAACACCATTAATTGTGTTAGATCCAACAACATTTACTGCGGGTAAAGCAAATCCTTTCTCTTTGGCAAGGTTAAAAATTTCTTGAACTTCTTTTCCAGTGGCTACACCTGGCTTAATGTTATGACTCATGTTTTTTTATTTAATCATTTATGATGTTCCAAAAGTAGTAAAAATAGGAATGAAGCAATCTATAAAATAACGAAAACGTTATAGGTTTTATTAGTTATTAGAAAGGGTAGTTAATTCCAATGTTGTAAACAGCATTTGAGAAATTATAATTTTTAAACCATTTGCCTTCTGTTAAATAAGGTTCGTATGTTTTAAAACCAATATCAAAACGAAGAATTAAAAAACTAAAGTCTAATCTAGTTCCAAAACCAGAGCCAATAGCCATGTCTTTAAGTGAAGAAAGTCCTCTAAATTTTGCATTTTCATCTACGAAATCGGAGCCTGTAATGTCCCATATATTTCCAGCATCTATAAATAAGGCTCCTTTTAGTTTATTAAAGACGGGGAATCTATATTCTGCACTTGAAAGAAATTTAAAACTTCCGACATTAAATTCTAACCCAGTATTTCTGCTTCCAGGACCTAGTTCATATGTTTGCCAAGCTCTGATATCATTAGATCCACCAGCAAAGTAACTTTTTGTAAAAGGAATGTCTGAATTGTTGTACGGAATAATTGCGCCTAAAAATGTCTTAAATCCGAAAACCGAATTGCTTCCTACATCCCAAAACTTTTTGTATTCAGTATCAATTTTAAAATATTGAGCGATTGGGGTATTTTCCAGGGTTTTTTTTCCATTATCATTGGTGCTTTTTGATAGCAATCCGAAAATATTACCCGCATTGGCAATTCTTGCTTTAAAAAAAGAAAAATTGTTATCACTAAAATTTGTTTGGCTATTGTGAGTGTAGGAGAAAGCAAGTACAGGGATTAAAAAATTAGAAGTTACAATATTGTATCTGTTTAAGATGTTTAAAGCAGTATTGTATTCTTCGGGGTTTGTCGTTTTGAAAGCCGTGTTATCAGACACTTTTCTCATAAATTGTACTGCTTCAGATACCTGATCATCTGTATTGTTAGAAAGAGGATAATTAGGGTTTGTTGAAATGGTATTGACGCGATCATAAATTTCAGCAACAGCATTTAAATTTGAAAATTCAGAACTATAGATATTAAAATAACTATTGATGTTTAAGTTTCGAATGTATTGGGTATTAAAAATTTCTAATTGAATTGTTTTCTTTGGGGTAGATTGCCATTTATAATCTGATAGAAAAGTAAATGCTTGCCTATCTAATCCTATGTTTTTTTGAAGACTAGACCCAATAGAAAACAAGGTTCTTGGAGACATTTTTTTTGGAACTAATTTTTGGAGACCAAAGGGAGCAATGAGCCTCGGGATTTCTAATGAAGCATCTGCCCCAACTTCCCAACCAGGGCCGTTATTAGAATTGAAATAGGAGCCTAAAAAAGAAATTTTCAATAGCTCAGCACCCCTAAACGCATTTCTATCTGTGATTGAAAACTTAGCTGATGAACCAATATTTCTAATATTAGAATGCGTGATTTCAGTTTCTAAACCTACAGTATATTTTTCAATAGGTGTTAGAAAAACATCCATTTTTAGTTCATTTTCTGTTCCTAGGATTGGACTGAATTTTATGTTCGTAGATTTAAAATTTTTAAGAGATTTGAGATGATTTCTAGTTAAGTTCCTTAGCGTGTCACTGTATATGTCATTTGGTTTTAAAAAAATAGATTTTGACAAATATTTAGGATTGTATTTGATTTTGTCATGAGCAAAAAAACGAATGCCTTCGAAGTCTAAAGAATCTAATAGTGGACCACCTTTTCTTGTAAAAGAGTAATCTGTCATCACATTTACTTCAGAAATTTTTTGAATCTTAAGGGGAGTTGATACATAATTTCCTTGTTCTTTGGTGAGCTTGCTTCCGGAGATTAAAAAATCTACATTGGTTTTGTAATCTGCCCTTGATGAATCTAGGTAAAAACCTAATTCAGATTCGCTAAACTGATAAATACCGTTGTTCCTAAATAATTTTAAGACTCTACTGGCTTCTTTTCTGAATGTTTGGTCATTGTATTGACTTCCAGATTTTAGTAATGAAGTGGTTTTCGCATTTTTGTAAATAGAATCTAAGACAGGAGACTCTATTTTAAAGTTGATGGTGTCTAAAAGCGTTGGTTTTCCTTTAGCTATATGATATTCTACCGTTGCTTTTTTATTTTTGTATAAGTTTAACACAGTATCAATTGAAGCTTTAAAATACCCTTGAGTTTTATAGTAAGCCAGGAGATTAGCTGAAGTTTTTTTTATTTTGTTTCTATTGATAATTTCAGGGCCTTGGTAGTTTAAAAACCAATTGTTTAACTTAATGAAAGAATTTGCATAACCAATGCTTTGCTTTTCGGAAAAAACATGTTTGATAAAATGATATGATCTTGGATTTTTTACACTCCACTCTAGAGGTGTTTTTGGTTTATTTTGGTTTCCTATATTGTGAAAATACAAGGCAAAAGGTAAATTTAAAAACCTTGGATTGGGCTTTTGTAGAATATATTTTTGAAGGTCGTTGCTTTTAATTTTAGTACTATCGATAAAAATATAGTTTTGCATAAGCATATGTTCACCCTCAGCGACATGTTTCGTAGAATTACATGAAACGAAAATGATCATCAATAAAAAAGAATACGAGAGTTTTTTCATTACTTTAGCAGCGCTATCAAATTCAAAAATAGTATTTTTAGCTGGTTTATTTCCAATTACGATCAATTAATGAGTATCTCTAAAAATCAAATTAAATTAATAACAAGTTTATCACAAAAAAAGTATAGACTAAAGTATAAATTATTTATTGCCGAAGGGGTAAAAGTAGTGAGAGAACTCATCGCCTCTTCTTACGAGTTAGAAACGCTTTTTTGTACAGAAGGTTTTGATTCTGAAGTCTCAGATCAAAAAGTAGTACGAATTTCAGAAAGTGACTTAAAGAAAATCAGTAATTTAAAAACACCCAATAAAGTTGTAGGGCTGTTTCGAATACCTGATCAAAAACCTCCGCAAAAGTCCAATTTAATTATTGCTTTAGATGCCATAAACGATCCTGGAAATCTTGGAACAATTATTCGTTTGTGTGATTGGTTTGGAGTAGCTCAAATTGTCTGTTCTATGGATACTGTAGATTCCTTTAATCAGAAAGTAGTTCAGGCGAGTATGGGTTCTTTAACCAGAGTTTCTATTCATTATTTAGACTTGGAGAATTATTTGATAAACACCCATTTACCCACTTTTATCGCAGATATGGATGGTGAAAATGTGTATACCGCTCCCTTACCAAAAGAAGGAATTCTTGTTTTAGGAAATGAAGCGAATGGTGTTTCAGAAAAAATAAAAAAACAAGTAACTACTAAAATAGCGATCCCAAGATTTGGAGACATTCAAGAAACAGAAAGTCTAAATGTAGCAACTGCAGCTGCCATCTTATTGAGTGAATTTAAAAGAGGTAGTTTGTAAGGAATTCTTACAGATAATTTTATAAAGAACAGTAGTTGAGTGTTTTTTTAATTCTTTAGATGATTTTATTCAAAAGCAAATGTTAGAAAAACTCCTCGAGTTCCCATGTAATTTACAGGAGAAGTCCATTGACTATTGGGGTCATCATCGTATTTTATTTCATTGTTTAGGGCAAAAATTCCTCGAATAGAAGGAGAGAATTTAAAGAAATGTAAATAAATGTCTATGCCCAAACCAACTTCATACATATAATTGCTTGTATTCATTCTGAATTGTCCAGAGGAATTATCATCTTGGTTATCCTCATTACTTGAAAAATTATAATTGTAGGAGAGACCGGCCAATACATAAGGACGAATATTTTTATGTCGATCTGTACTAAATTTGAGCAACAAAGGAACATGAAGATACGTAGAGCTTATTTCTCTCGTTTTATCATTAGAAGCTGTTAAATGATTAAAATTAATATTTTTAGTATTGGTCATCAGTCCCGGCTCAAATCGTATGTTTAGGTTTTTGTGAAGGCGTAAATCTGCAACAACACCCACATTAAAACCACTTGCTGCCGTTGTGGTAATGTTTGCATTAGGCACAGCATCAACGTCTTTTAGGCTGACTTTTAGGTCATTCTGATTGAACCCCAAGTAAAACCCATAATGTATTTGTCTTTTATCAAAAGTTGGTAAATATTCAATGCGCTCGCGTTGAGCATACAAAGCAATCGCACTTGTCATGAAAAAATAAAAAATGATAATATTTTTAGGTATCATTATAGTCGGGCAGTATAAATTGTAGCTACACCAAAGGTTACGGGTTTGTCTTCTGTATGTGTAAACCCATTTTTTTGTAAAATATTGTTGAAAGCTACCCCAAAAGGAAAAGAATTTGCCGATTCAGATAAGTAGGAATAAGCCACTTTGTCTTTTGAAAATAATTTCCCTATAACTGGTAAAAAGAGGTTTGTATATAGTTTATAGCCTTGTTTGAATGGAAATTTCGTTGGGTTGGATGTTTCTAAAATAACCAATACCCCCGATGGTTTTAAAACGCGTGCAATTTCTTGAATTCCTTTGTCTAAGTTGGCAAAATTACGCACGCCAAAAGAAACCGTAATGGCATCAAAAGTATTGTCATCAAAAGGCATTTCTTCAGAATCACCAACCACCATTTCAATCTTTTCAGATAAATTTACGTTGGCTATTTTTTCTTTTCCTACCGCTAACATTCCTTCAGAAATGTCTAAACCTATAATTTTGTCTGGATTTAATTCTGCCATCATTAGGGCTAGATCTCCAGTTCCAGTGGCAATATCTAAAATTTGTTTAGGATTGTTTTTACCAACAATTTCCACCACTTTTTTACGCCATTTGATATCAATTCCAAGAGAGATTACCCTATTCAAACCATCGTAATTTTTAGAAATAGCATCAAACATTTTGGCTACTTGCTCTTTCTTTCCAAGATCTGAATTTTTATAAGGTTTAATGATTTTTGTCATTTTATCCGTTAATTGCAATTACTTCATTAATTTGGTTTGGCAACATTTCTTTGAGCAAGTTTTCAATTCCATTTTTTAAAGTAGCTGTTGAGGAAGGGCATCCGCTACAAGCTCCTTGCAAAATTACACGCACTATTTTATGGGTTTCATCATAAGAACGAAATGCAATATTTCCTCCATCACTAGCAACAGCAGGTTTAATGTATTCATCTAAAATAGCTACAATTTCAGCAGAAATACCCTCTAATTTAGGTGCAGGTTTTTTTGTGTTTTTTTCTGAAGTTGTTTTTCCTTCTGTGGGGAGTTCTTTGATGATGGTTTTTCCTGCCACCAAGTATTCACGAATAAAAGTTCTTACTTCTGTAAATACCTCATTCCATTCTACCATATCATATTTTGTAACAGAGACATAATTGTCAGAAATAAAGACTTCTTTTACAAATGAAAAATTAAAAATAGCGAATGCCAAAGGAGATGACTTGCTTGCTTCGTCAATGTTTTTATATTCAACATCTGTCTGTGTCAGAGATTTATTGGTTCCAAACTTCATTACAGAAGGGTTGGGAGTTGCTTCTGCGTATACCTCTATGGCTTCTTTATCAGAAATTTGAGATTCATTCACAACAATTCCATTGCCGTTTAAATAGTTTTCAATTTGTTCTTTAACTTCTTCTTGAACATCTACCCATTCGATAATGTCAAAACGTTGAATCGCAATAAAATTTGCAGTAATGAAGATTTTCTTTACAAACGGTAAGTAGAACAATTGTTGCGCTAGAGGAGAATTTTTTGCTTCATCTATATTGTTATACTCATAACTCCCACCATTGATTAGAACCTGATTGATATTAAACTTTATGATGGTGTCGTTGGTTGTTTCTTGGACGGTAATTTTTACGTCTTGCATAGTGCTTAAAATTGAATTGCAAAATTAAGGCAAAAAAGGTAAAAAGTGTTATTTTTTCACAGATTAAAAATTACAATCCCTAAAAAAGTAAGTTTTCTCTCTGTAATGAGAGTGAGAATTTTTTTTAAATTATAGATTTAAAGTTAGGGTCGTTGTAAATGTTCTGTTGTCTATTATTAATGTTGATGGGTTTACATTATAATCACTGTAGAAATTGTAAGAACTATTTTGATTACTATTATTGTAAGAAAAGTCTAATCTAAAACTTCCAAAGTGATACCCAGCTCCCAAAGAATATCCTATCAAATTATTTAAATCATTTTCAGATTTTATTGGGTTTTGTTCAAATTTATATCCACCTCTGATGCTAAACCTATCAAAACGCCATTCTGTACCAATATTATATGAATGTGTATTTCTTAACTGATTTTGAAAAAACTGATTTTCTTGTGAAAAATTATCATTGGATAATCTCATGTTTTGATAATTTCTTTTAACATAATCAAAACTTAACAAACCATTTTTACTAAAAATAAATGCAGCACTTGTGGTTAATTTTCCTGGTGTTTTTAATCTGTACAATAATTCTTGACTTGGAAAAAATCCCCCTGAAGTATTATCATAGATTCTATTGTCGTTGTTTACAATGATTTCGGTGTCTCCAAAATATCCGTCATTGTTAGTGATGTTAGTGGTTTCTATAAGTTCTGTATACCAAGTTGGTGTTTGGTATGACATCCCAACTCTAACATTAGAGCGTACCTTATAGATAAAACCCATATTGATGGAGATTCCGGTACCTGTTGTAAAGTTTTCTTGGTATAAATTAGCATTCAATTCATTCCCGTTTCCATCGCTGTTATATTCAGTCAGCTGCGTTTGTTGACTGAAGTTGAGCTCGTAAAAATTAAAACTCATCCCTAGGTGCATTTTTTTTTGATACACTGCCGAAATAGCAGCGTTAATCTCAGATATTTCTCCGTTGTAATTTGTAGAGAAAATTTGCTCATCAGCTATGTTATAATCGATTATTGGGTCATTATTGTCATAGGGTAAATTTGTAAAAGTAGGCACCCCACTATTTCCTCTAGCTAAAATATCGTCCGAAAAATCTTTTGTAATTCTATAATTAAAACCAATTGCAAACTTGTCCCATTCGGTGCTGAGGTAATTTTTAAAAACGAGTACCCCACCAGCATGAGAAAGATTTAAATATTGATTTTTTGAGGTCATCGAGTTTTCATAATACTTAGCAGCAACAGATGAGTTTCTGTGATTGAAGCTTCCTGAGAAAGTGCTATTATTAAAAACTGAGATACCTGCAGGATTTATATTGATTGATGAAACATCCCCTCCTAATGCTCCAAAAGCACCACTCATACCCGTGAAACGAGCAGAGCCATTATCATCGTTTTGTGAAAAGAGAACGCTCAAATCTTGATAGCCTAAAGATTGTGAATAGGATGAAAAGGTAACCGTTAAAAAAATTGATATGCTTAAAAGATACTTCATTTAAAATGCTTTCAGTGTTTACTTTCCTCTTCTGGAAGAACTGCTACGACTACCGCCACTACTACTACTACTACTACGATTGCTCCTTGTAGGAGAAAAACTTCTAGAGGAAGAATTATTATTGGTATTTCTCGAAGGAGAATAGCTTCTTCTCGAGGAAGAATTACTGTTATTTTCCTTTGATCGAGAATAGCTTCTTCTTGAGGAAGAATTATTGTCATTTTCTTTTGATCGAGAATAACTTCTTCTCGAGGAAGAATTTTTTCTTGTGATGCTTTTTCTTCTTTTAGGGTCTTTTATTTTTCTATATCTTTCTCTGACACTTTTTTCTAGTTGTTGATTCGTGGGAACGCTGCTTCTTCTGCCAGTTCTTGTTCGAGAGGAAGTTGGGTTGTCTCTTCTGTATGTTCTGTTGCTAGCAGTTCGTCTACCATAATTGATATTTCTGTCATTGACAGCATTGTTCCAAGAGTTGAAACCTCTGTAAGGATTACCGAATCTATTGTAAAAAGGATCGTTATGATACGGAGTGTAAAAATTAGGATTCCAAGCATAATAATTTTGAAAGGGACTCCAAAAAGGGTCTGCGTTCCATCCGAAACCTCTGTATCCCCAATTATAATTTCTAAATCCCCAGTCATAACCTCTGTATCTCCAACCGTATGGGTTATATCCCCAATTCCTGTATCTCCAATTATTATAGAATCCATATCCGTAAAAATCAGACCAATATGGGTTTCTATTTACATCTACATTAATAACGACGTCATTATTATCATTCATACCCCAGGGTTGGTTTGGGGCATAGTTCGCTGTTCTGTCAGCAATTTCAGCACTTTCGTAAATTGTGTCAACAGAGCTGTAACCCTCTACTTCTGTGAAAATACCATCGCTTTTTATTCTTTCTAGACTGTTAAATTTTTTTAAAAAATAATTATCTTCATACGCTTCATATTCCTTTTCATTTACAACAATTACTTTTTTGTAGGTGTTAACTTCTTGGGTGTCACCATAAATTCCATCATTATTGTAAGCACTTTGATAGGTTCCACAAGAGACCAATACATAACAAGTTGACAATAATATAAATAGGATATGTAGATTTGGCCTTGTGTATAGGTGTTTCATAATGAATGTATATTATTAATTAAATCTTGCTAAAAACTCTGTAAATTATAGTAATTTTGTAGTGTTTTATATAGAGAACACTGATTTTAAATATAAGTAGGATATGTAGATTTGGCCTTGTGTATAGGTGTTTCATAATGAATGTATATTATTAATTAAATCTTGCTAAAAACTCTGTAAATTATAGTAATTTTGTAGTGTTTTATATAGAG
>Ga0247584_1000028_pt1 | contig 16238 bp, 16 predicted proteins | sample 43RmetaT_FD_189979 | JGI IMG/M metagenome (GOLD analysis project Ga0247584, IMG submission 189979) | Metatranscriptome of seawater microbial communities from Monterey Bay, California, United States - 43R (Metagenome Metatranscriptome) | ecosystem: Environmental > Aquatic > Marine > Coastal... | reverse complement strand
TTTTTATGATTACCACCAAAATAAAGACAAAAAGTGTAACAATTTTCTCTACATTTGAACTAACATTATAGAATCATATAACTCATTAACAATCTAAGCACATGAAATTAGCAATTAAAAATTTAACAAAAACCTATAAAAACGGTGTAAAAGCAATTGATAACCTTAGTATTGAAATTGGTACAGGGATGTTTGGTTTGTTAGGACCAAATGGTGCAGGGAAATCATCATTAATGAGAACGATCGCTACATTGCAAAGTCCTGATACTGGTACTGTAATGTTTGGAGATATTAATGTGTTAGAAGATCAGATATCTTTGAGAAAAGTATTAGGCTATTTACCGCAATCTTTTGGGGTATATCCTAAAATGTCTGCAGAAGATTTACTAGATTATTTTGCTACTTTAAAAGGTATTTCCAATAAGAAAGAAAGAAGTGCTATTGTAAAAGAAGTTTTAGAAATTACTAATTTATATGATGTAAGGCGTAAGTACGTAGCTGGATATTCTGGAGGAATGAAACAACGTTTTGGAATTGCACAATTGCTTTTAAATAATCCTAAATTAATAATTGTAGATGAGCCAACAGCAGGTTTAGACCCAGCAGAAAGACATCGTTTTTTAAATGTATTGCGTGAAGTTGGTACCAATTGTACCGTTATTTTTTCAACTCATATTGTTGAAGATGTAAAAGAATTATGTAATGAAATGGCAATTTTAAATGGAGGTAAAATTTTAAAACACACCACCCCAATTGAGGCTACTAAAGAAATTGAAGGGACCATTTGGCAAAAAACTATTGAAAGAGAAAATTTAGATGAAAATGAAAAATTATATACTATTTTATCATCTAACTACAATCAGGATAATACATTGAATTTAAGAGTTTATGCTACTGAAAAACCTTCAGAAGATTTTATTGCGGTTGCTCCCCAATTAGATGATGTGTATTTTATTGCGTTAAAACAAGATGAAGCACAATTAGTTTAAAATTTAATATGTAAAATTCAAGGTATGGAGTTTTATACTTTCACTTTTTAAACAATTTAACAAATACACATTTATAGTATGTTTTCAACAATATTTCAACAAGAACTAAAATACTGGTTTCAAAAACCAGCTTTTTATATTTATTTGGCTATTTTTTTAGCCCTATCTTTCTTTTTATCAGCTGCTACTGCTGGTTTCTTCGATTCTGTGACAGCAACTACAGGTTCTTCCAGAATTGTAAACTCTCCGGCTGGGGTGAATGCTTTACTTAATGCATTAACTGTTTTTATATTCTTTTTATTTCCTTCTATAATCGGAGTTTCTATTTACAGAGACTACAAAAGTGAAATGCACACGATTTTATATTCGTATCCTTTTACAAAATCAAATTATCTTTTTGCTAAATTTTTGAGTGGAATAGTGGTCGTATCGATCATTGTTTTATCTATTGCAATAGGAATGATCATTGGTTTTCGATTTCCAGGAACAAATCCAGATATTGTAGGTTCTTTTCAATTCATTACTTATGTAAAGGCCTATTTGGTTTTTATTCTTCCAAATATTTTATTATTTGGAGCGATTGTTTTTGCAGTGGTTACTTTTTCTAGAAACATTGCTGCAGGGTTTATTACTGTAATTGGACTTTTATTTGTTCAAGGAGTAGTAGAAAGCCTGCTTTCAGATCCTGAACAAAGATGGTTGTATGCTCTTTTAGACCCTTTTGGATCTGGTGCAGTTAGTTATTATACAAAATATTGGACGCCTTCGGAACAAAATGAATTGCACATTCCTATCAAAGAAATGATTATTTACAATCGCTTATTGTGGTTAGGAGTTTCCACTTTAATTTTTGGATTTGTTTACAAGTTTTTTGCGTTTAGCCAAAACGCGATTTCTTTTTCATTTAAAAAATCTAAAGGAGAGAGAATTACAAAAACAAATTTTAGCGGAATTACGAGAATTAGCTTACCAAAGGTTGCCTATGATTTTTCTTTCATGCAAAACATAAAAACCACTTGGAAATTATCAATTATTGATTTTAAATATATTGTAACAAGTTGGGCTTTTATTTCTATTGTGTTAGTTGGTTTGGTGTTGATGCTTGTTGGGTTGTCTGAAATAGGAGATATTTTTGGAACTCCAACATTGCCAGTTACCTGGAAAATGTTAAATATTGGAGGTGTTTTTGCGGCCTCTATCAATATTTGTACATTTTTATATGCCGGTATGTTAGTTCATAGGGCAAAAATTGCCAAAGTAAATCATTTGGTGGATGCAACTCCGATACCCAATTGGACACTGTTATTTTCCAAACTAATTGCATTGATAAAGATGCAACTGCTGTTATTAACTGTTATTATGGTATCAGGAATCCTTTTTCAAATTTATAAAGGCTATTATAATTTTGAAATAGGGCATTATATGTTAGAGCTTTATTTTCTGGATTTTTTAAATTATCTAATTTGGGCCTTGTTAGCTATCTTTATTCAAACCTTAATCGGAAACCCTTATTTAGGCTTGTTCGTATTATTGGTGATTTCTATTGGGATGCCATTTTTATCATTAGCAGGGATCGAGCAGTCTATTTTTAAATACAATGATGGACCAGGATTCAGTTATTCAGATATGAATGGTTATGGAATTTTAACTCAGTTTTTAGTATATAAAACCTATTGGATTTTATTTGGTTTGGCTTTATTGATATTGTCCGCATTATTTTGGGTTCGAGGAATTCCTGCCTCATTAAAAGAAAGATTTATAGTAGCAAAGGCACGATTAAAAGTAGGTTATGCAGTTTGTTTAGCAGTATTTTTAATTTCTTTTTTCAGTTTGGGATTTTCAATTTATCAAGCGACAGGAACAAAGGCCAAAAGAACTTCTTCAAAAGAATTTGAATTAAGAAGAGTAGAATGGGAGAAGAAATATAAAAAGTACGAAGATTATAAACAGCCTAGAGTGATTGCTGTTAATGCACATATGGATATTTATCCAAAGGAAAGATTCTTTGAAGCATCTGCAAAAATTCAAATGGTAAACAAAACGGATACCCCTGTAGATAGTGTATTCTTAAATCACAATAATTTAGAAAGTACTTTCGAGTTTAGCAAATCCAATCAATTAGTTTCTGAGGACACCATCCATAATTTTGATATTTATTATTTCGAAAATAAAATTATGCCTGGTGATACTTTAGAACTCGCAGTAACTGTGAAAGGCAAAAAAAATACAACCTACAGAAGAAGGTCTCCAGTGAGAGAAAATGGTACTTTTATCAATAATTTTGCTTTATTTCCATCCTTAGGTTATTCAACAGATGGAGAATTAAGAGATGATCAAACTCGTAAGAAATACGATTTACAAAAAAATGATTTAAAAGCCCATCCGTCTGATACATCAGCGTTGGGAGACACTTATATTTCTAAAGATTCCGATTGGATTGATTTTGAGGCAACCGTTTCAACATCCAAAGATCAGATTGCGATTGCTCCAGGATATTTACAAAAGGAATGGTTAGAGGGAGAACGCAGGTATTTTCATTATAAAATGGATAGTAAAATCTTAAATTTTTACGCGTTTAATTCTGGGAAATTTGAGGTGAAAAAAGAAATGTTCAAGGGAATTAGTTTAGAAATTTACTATCACAAACCACATACCTTCAATTTAGATAGAATGATGAAAGGGATGAAAGCATCCTTAACTTATAATTCAGAAAACTTTAGTCCTTATCAATTTAGACAGGCAAGAATTATTGAGTTTCCAAGAACAGGAGGAACCTTTGCCCAGGCTTTTGCAAATACAATGCCTTTTTCTGAGGGAATTGGTTTTATTGCAGATGTTGATGATAAAGATGATTCTGGAGTAGATTATCCTTTTGCCGTCACTGCTCATGAAGTAGCGCATCAATGGTGGGCGCATCAAGTAATTGGAGCAGATGTTTTAGGTGCAACGTTGCTCTCAGAAAGTATGTCAGAATACGTTTCTTTAAAAGTGATTGAAAAAGCACAGGGAAAAAATAAAATGAGAACCTTCTTGAAGGAGGCTTTAGATGGGTATCTGTTGCAAAGAACTCTAGAAAGAAAACGTGAAAACCCACTAATGTACAATGATGGCCAAGGATATATACATTATCAAAAAGGATCTATGGCTTTATATGCTTTGAGCGATTATATCGGAGAAGAAAAAATGAATGCTGCAATTCAGAAATTCATACATAAAGTAAAATTTCAAGAACCACCTTATACCACTTCCATAGAATTCGTAAACCATTTAAAAGAAGCTACACCAGACTCTTTACAATATGTAATCAAAGATATGTTTGAAACCATTACTTTGTATAGAAATAGAGTTACGAATACGAAACTAACAGAATTGGAAAACGGAAAATATCAAGTTGATATTGAGTTTGAAGTCGCTAAATACAGAAATGATAAAAAAGGAAAACGTTATTATGGTGAGAAGGTTGGAGACACCTTGTCTTATAAAACAGCTAAAATGAAAAAACCTATTTTATCGGTTCCATTAGCAGATTATATTGATATTGGTATTTTTGCTGAAGAAGATGTTGAAGGTGATATGAAAGAAAAACTGCTGTATTTAAAAAAGCATAAAATTACCTCAATCAACAATAAGCTAACAATTATTGTAGATGAGAAACCAATTGAAGTAGGGGTAGATCCGTACAATAAATTGATTGATTCACAATCTGACGATAATAGAAGGAAATTATAACGATAAGAAAGACCCGTAATTATAGCGGTATCATTTTTTAAAAAAAGAAGATTCTCTTATTAAATGGTATTTTATATGATTAATGTACTTTTTTGCTTTGTTCTAAAATATACTGATGAAAAACAATCATTATTTTGTGCTGGTAATTTTAATCATCTTATCCTGCAAAAAAAAGAATCAAATAGAACTTCAGTTTTTAGATGAATACATTGTTAAAGATTCTTTGTACATAAACAATTCACTAGTAGGAGGACTCTCGGGGTTAGACTATGCAGAAGGGTATTATTACTGTGTGGTAGATGATCAAGTTGTTCCGCGTTTTCTCAAAGCAACAATTGATATTCAAAAAAATGAAATTACTTCAGTAAATTTTGAAAGTGTTTTCTTTTTTAAAGATGATGTTCGCTCTTTTTTTAGAGAAAATGCAATGGATCTAGAGGCTATTTTTTTAGACGAAGCAACTCAGGAAATAAATTTTGTTAGTGAAGGAGCGATCAACTCAAATAAACCTCCTTCTATTTTTTCCATTGATAAAAATGGAAAATTAGTGCATGTTTATGAGCTTCCCAAAAGTTTAAAAAACAATTCAATAATGAGACACAACGCTGTTTTTGAAGGGTCTTCAAAAAGTGTGAGTCATAAAGGTTTTTGGGTGTCTTTGGAGGGACCTTTGAAAGTTGATGGAGCTGCCCCAACATTTAAGAAAACATCTTCACCGATTAGAATTACCTATTTTGATAAAAAGACTAAAAAAGCAATCAAGCAGTTTGCGTATCAGCTAGAACAGATCGATAAACCCATGAAAGGGAATGTGAATGTAAACGGAGTTACAGCAATTCTAGAATACAAAGAAGGTAGTTTCCTCGTTGTAGAGAGAGCCTATAAAAGTGGTTTTGGTCCGTTTGGAAATACCGTCAAAATTTTTGAAGCGAGTATCGATCAAAAAACAACGAATATTTTAGGGATAGATTCACTTCGTGTCTCAAAGTATGTCTCACTTAAAAAAAGATTGGTATTTAATTTTAACGATGTCAAACAGCAATTAACTGAGGGAATTATAGATAATATAGAAGGAATTACCTTTGGACCGAAACTAGCCAATGGAAATCAATCATTACTGTTGGTCTCTGATAATAATTTTCAAGCATTTGGACAACAATTAAATCAATTCATATTGATGGAGATTTCAACAAAATAATTCTTATTTTTACAAAAATCCCTAAGCGAATAAGAGAATGAACCTTTCCAAATTAAAAGAATCTAGACTAAGAAAAAATTTTCAGAAAATGCTGATTAATTTACCAGAAGTGTCACCAGCTTCCATGGGTATTATTAAAACAGTTGGTGTTTTAACAACAGATGAAATTTCCTCCCAAATAGACTTTAAGAAGGAAATAGAACTTGTCTTTGGGTTGCGTCATTCTAAAATATATAGTTTTAGGAAATTTGACAAAAATGATTCAATTTCTTACAAACATTTTTCAGAAAAAGATATCAACTGGCAAGGACATTTCGTTCAGCCGAATATTAAGGTTTTTTTAGAAGAGCCTTTTGATTTATTAATTGGTTTTTTTGGGAACAATCACTTGTATCTGGAGAAAGCAGTCATGTTTTCTACAGCCTCTTTTAAGGTTGGTCTTACGGGTGTAAATTCCAAATTATATTCCTTAGAAATTAAAGAGTCTACCTACCAAATTCAGTCCTTTTTAAAAGAATTAAAAAGATATTTAGAAATTTTAAAGAAAGTGAAAAATTAAACGTAAACTATAAAGTTGTTTATTCTTTAGAAGAATTCATATTATCGACCTTCATATCATCTTAAAATTGTAGTTTTACACTCTATAAAAAATACATTCGCGATGCAAAAATTTATTGGAACTGGAGTTGCTTTGGTTACACCATTTAAAGAAGATTTAAGTGTAGATTATGAGGCACTTAAAAAACTGGTGAATTACAATATAGAAAACGGAATAGATTATTTAGTAATCAACGGTACTACCGGAGAAAGTGGGACAATTACTGAAGAAGAGAAGCAAGAGATTATTAATGTTATTGTTCAAACAAATAATAAGCGATTGCCCTTGGTTTTGGGAGTTGGAGGTTCCAATACCGCTTTGGTTGTCAAAGAATTAAAAACTAGAAATTTTTCAGGCATAGATGGAATACTTTCTGTAGCACCCTATTACAGTAAGCCAACACAAGAAGGATTTTACCAGCATTTTAAAGCGATTGCTACGGCAACAGATTTACCAATAATTCTTTACAATGTTCCAGGTAGAACCGCTAAAAATATGGATCCTGCGACTACTTTACGCTTGGCCAAGGATTTTAAAAATATTATAGGGGTTAAGGAAGCAGGAAATAACACCCAGCAATATTATGCATTGTTAAAAGATAAGCCTGCAGATTTCTCAGTAATCTCAGGGGATGATGATTTGGCTCTAGGGGTCGTATTAGCTGGAGGTTCAGGAGTGATTTCTGTGATAGGACAGGCGTTCCCAAAACAGTTTTCAGCAATGATTCGTCATGGGTTGAGCGGAAATAACAACGAAGGCTATGCAATTCATTATAAAATGATGGATATTGTTGACTTGATTTTTGAAGAGAACAATCCAGCAGGGATAAAATCAGTTTTACAAGAATTAGATATCTGCCGTAATGATGTTCGTCTACCTTTGGTAAAAGCAAGTTCAGCACTTAGCGCTAACATCAGTCAATTTGTTACTAATTTTAAATAAAACTTTCAGTCTTCTTTACAGTGATTGATTCAATCACTTTTTTATCTCTATTAAGGTTCTTATAAAAAACCTTGATGACAATTTGAATTTAGGAGTAACATTAACAAACCTTTAATAACAACTCCTTCTTTTTTTTGCGTCTTTTGTAGCAAATTGAATGTTAGAAATCACTGTGTAAAAAAACGTTTTATTAATCCATATTTAATCACTAATTTTGCATGATGCAAAAAATTAAAAATTTAGCGTGTTTATTGTTGTTCTCACTTGTATTAGGTTCATGTGGTGAATATCAAAAAGTATTAAACAAGGGTACCTCAGAGGAGCAATATAAAATGGCTACCAAATTGTATGAAAGTAAAAACTTTTCAAGGGCACTTAGACTTTTTGAGAAAATAAAACCTGTGTATAGAGGAAAACCACAGATGGAGCGAATCCAATTTATGATCGCCCAATCTCAATATAATGAGAAAAATTACAGTATTTCTGGATTCAATTTTGATCGATTTGCAAAAATTTATCCTAAAAGTTCGAAGAAAGAAGAAGCAGCCTTTTTATCTGCTTACAGTTATAAATTAGCATCACCTCCTTTTAGTTTAGATCCAACAGATACAAAAAAGGCGCTTGAGGCTTTTCAGAATTTTATCAATGATTATCCAGATTCTGATAAAATAGATGAAGCCAATCAACATTTTAAAGATTTAAGGTACAAGCTTCAACAGAAGTATTTTGAAATTGCTAAAACTTACTATAGAACAGCCGATTACGATTTAAGAAATTACAAAGCAGCAATTCAGGCCTTTGATAATTTACTGTCAGACTATTTAGGATCAGAATTTAAAGAAGAAGCGTTGTATTTCAGATTAAAAGCGGCCCATGATTTTGTCTTGAAAAGTACCTATAGAAGAAAGCCAGAAAGAATAGAAGATGCAATAGAAGCTTATGAAAAGTTAAAAAGAAACTATCCAGCATCCAAATTTATGGAAGCAGCTGACAAAATGCTCGTTACATTAAAAATTGAAAGCAAAGAGTCTGCAGACTTAATCGCTAAACAAAAAGAATTTGAAAACTCACAGAAGATTTAATAAATAATTATGGATTACAAAGACACAAATGCATCATTGAGTACAATTACTTATAACAAAAATGAAGTAGAAGCTCCAACAAAAAATATCTATGAAGCTATTTCTGTTATTGCTAAAAGAGCAACTCAAATTAATGGAGATTTAAAGAAAGAATTGGTAGATAAACTAGATGAGTTTGCAACTTACAATGATAGTTTAGAAGAAGTTTTTGAGAACAAGGAACAAATTGAAGTTTCTAAGTTTTACGAAAGATTACCAAAACCCACTGCGATTGCTGTGGAAGAATGGTTAAATGATAAAGTATACTTTAGAACACCAGACGCGGAATAATGTCTATTTTAAGTGGTAAAAAAGTTCTTTTGGCAATTACTGCCGGAATTGCCGCTTATAAAACGGCCAGTTTGGTTCGTCTCTTAATTAAATTAGACGCAGAAGTCAAAGTAATCATGACTCCTGCGTCTAAAGATTTTATAACACCTCTTACGCTTTCCACACTTTCCAAAAACCCTGTTCATTCTACTTTTTACGATACGAAAGATGATAATGAGATGTGGAATAACCATGTCGATTTGGGCATTTGGGCAGATTATATGTTGGTTGCACCCGCATCAGCAAACACACTCTCAAAAATGGCAAATGGAACATGTGACAATTTGTTGTTAGCCACCTATTTGTCAGCGAAATGCCCTGTTTATTTTGCACCCGCAATGGATTTAGACATGTATATTCACACCTCTACAAAGCAAAATTTACAAAAATTACAATCTTTTGGAAATACCATGATTCCTGCAACATCTGGTGAGTTAGCAAGTGGTCTAGTGGGCGAAGGAAGAATGGCTGAACCTGAAGATATTGTTTCCTTTATAGAAAAAGATATTGTATCAAAATTACCCCTAAAAGGAAAAAAAGTTTTGCTTACAGCTGGGCCCACCTATGAAGCTATAGATCCTGTTCGTTTTATAGGAAATCATTCTTCTGGTAAAATGGGATTTGCCATAGCAACAGAAGCTGCTAACTTAGGAGCAGAAGTTTTTTTAATTTCAGGTCCAAGTCATTTACAGATAAAACATTCTTTGATACATAGGATCAATGTTGTTTCTGCATCCGAAATGTATCATGCAGTTCATAAATACTTTCCCAATGTAGATATTGCAATACTTTCTGCTGCAGTTGCAGATTTTGCTCCCAAAAAGATTGCCTCTCAGAAAATAAAGAAGACTACTTTAGCGTTGCATATAGAGTTATCACCCACAAAGGATATTTTAGCCTCTTTGGGAGACATCAAACAGCACCAATATTTGGTAGGATTTGCTTTGGAGACAAATAATGAATTAGAAAATGCAAAAAGCAAATTACAAAGAAAGAATTTAGATGCAATTGTGTTAAACTCTCTCCAAGATCCAGGGGCAGGTTTTGCAACCGATACCAATAAAATTACTTTTATAGATAAAGCATTTAATGAACGATCGTTTGAATTGAAATCTAAGGTAGCGGTAGCTAAAGATATTATGAATGAAATTATAAAAAAGACAAATGCGTAAACTTGGAATCCTTTTTGCATGCTTCTTTTCGATTTCTGTAATGAAATCTCAGGAATTAAATTGTTTGGTTACAGTGAATTACAATCAAGTGCAAGGATCTAATGTGCAGGTTTTTAAAACCTTAGAGAAATCATTGTCGGAGTTTATCAACCAAACAAAATGGACAAGCAAAGACGTAAAACCGGAAGAACGAATCGATTGTGCATTTACTATTATCATTACTTCTAGAGATGCAAATACTTTTAAAGGAACGATACAGATCCAATCTTCAAGACCTGTTTATGCTTCATCTTATGCATCACCAGTATTAAATTTAAAAGACAATGATTTTAATTTTAAATACAATGAGTTCGATCCGTTGATATACAATAGAAATTCTTTTGATAGTAACTTAATTTCTACCATTGTTTTTTACACAAATATTGTGCTAGGTACAGATGCAGATACTTTTAAAAAGAATGGTGGACAAATGTATTACAAAGAAGCACAAAATGTAATGTTACAAGCGCAACAAAGCGGATTGGCTTCATGGCAAAATGTGGTAGGGAAACAGAATCGTTTTTTATTGATTGATAATATTTTATCTCCCAAATTAAGAGCTTACAGAGCCGCAAACTACAGCTATCACAGACTTGGGTTAGACAGATTTTTATCAAATGAAAAGAGCGCAAAACAGACAATTGAAAATGCGATCATTTCTTTGGAATCTATTTTTAATAAAACCGTTGGAAATTATTTGATACGGTTATTTTTTGATGCAAAAGCAGACGAAATTGTAAATATGTATGCTGATGGTCCAGTGACCGTCAATAAAAATAGACTTACGAGAATCGTCAAAAAAATATCTCCAAACAATAGCAACAAGTGGAAAGCCATTAGGTAAAAGATTAATTTCTATTTTTTTTAAAAATCTTGATACATTTTTTACTAATTTAGTTATTTAAATTAAGAAGATTTGTTAACACAACTTTCCATTAAGAACTATGCTTTAATCAATCAGTTATCCATCGATTTTACCTCGGGATTATCTATAATAACCGGAGAAACTGGTGCAGGAAAGTCGATACTTTTGGGAGCCCTAGGTTTGGTCTTGGGAAATAGAGCAGATCTGTCTTCTTTGAAAGATGCCTCTACCAAATGCATTGTAGAAGCAAAAATGGCAATTTCTGCTTATAATTTACAAGATTTTTTTAATGAGGTAGATTTGGATTATGAAGCAGAAACAATTATCAGAAGAGAAATTTTACCTTCAGGAAAATCAAGAGCTTTTGTAAACGATACTCCAGTTACATTGTCTGTGTTAAATGAGTTAAGAATAAAATTGATCGATGTACACTCACAACATCAAACATTGCAGTTGTCTGATAAGAATTTTCAGTTTACGGTTATAGACGCCATAGCAAAAAATAAAGAAAGAATTTCTTCTTATCAAAGAGGCTTTGCTCAATTGAATCAATTAAAAAAAGAATTGATCGAATTAGAGAATTCTCAGAGAGAGGCGAACCAACAATATGATTATAACTCTCATTTATTTAAAGAATTAGAAGTTGCAGATTTAAAAATTGATGAGCAACATCAATTGGAAGAGAAATTAGAGAGACTTAATAACATTGAGGAGATAAAACTCAATTTATCAGAAGCACTGCAAATTGCTATCACAGATGAAATAGGTGTTCAAAGTCTAGTGAATAATTTAGAGAATAGGTTGTCTAAAATTGCCCCTTTTGTGAAAGAATATCAAAATTTATTAGAGCGAATTACCAGTGTAAAAATTGAAATTGATGATATTGTTTCTGAAATAGAAAATGAAAATGATGGGGTTGATTTTAATACCAATGAAGCAGAAGAAATTAACGATAGATTGCAGTTGCTATATAATTTACAAAAAAAACATTATGTAGATTCTGTGGAGGCCCTGCTAAAGATTTATGAAGAGCTCTCAGAAAAAGTTTTACAGGTAGAAAATGCAGATGAGGTTATTCACAATAAGCGAGAGGAAATAAGGACCGTTTCTGAGAAGTTAGATGCAATTGCTATTATTATTTCTAAAGCGAGAATTGCCTCCCTACCAAAACTTACAAAAGAATTAGAAAATTTATTAGCAGATTTAGGGATGGAAAACGCACGTTTTTCTATTAAAATCAAACCAACTGAAGACTATCTTTCAAATGGGAAAGATGAGTTACTATTCTTATTTTCAGCCAATAAAGGCGGTAATTATGGAGAGTTAAAGAGAGTAGCTTCAGGTGGGGAATTATCTAGAATCATGCTTTCTGTTAAGAACGTATTATCTAAAAACACTCAGTTACCAACGATTATTTTTGATGAAATTGACACAGGTGTTTCTGGTGAAATTTCCAATAAAATTGCAGCAATCATGCAGCAAATGAGCCATCATATGCAGGTAATCTCAATCACACATTTACCACAAATTGCAGCAAAAGGAAGCAGTCATTATAAGGTGTATAAAGAAGAAATTAAAGGAGTAACGACCACCAATTTAAAAAGGTTATCTCCAGACGAAAGAATTGTTGAAATTGCAGAAATGTTGAGTGGGAAAGATATTTCAGATTCGGCTTTAACACATGCAAAAGAGTTATTGAATTAATTTCAACTGCTAAAGTGATATCTAATTATGAATAATTAAAAATGACTATTTGATTATTTTTTAAGCACCTTTTTAACCTTCTGTTTTGTCAGCAAGTAAATTATAAATACAAAAATATTGACACTTAATTTTTCCATCATAATTCCTGTTTACAATCGTCCAAATGAAATAGACGAATTATTAGAAAGTCTCACAAAACAAGATTATTCTGATACTTTTGAGGTGTTACTTATAGAAGATGGTTCAACAAAAAAAAGTGAATTAATTGCAGATACATACAATAGTAAGCTCAATTTAAAATACTTTTTTAAAGAAAATAGTGGAGCAGGAGCTAGCAGAAATTTTGGAATGGAGAATGCTTCAGGAAACTATTTTATTATTTTAGACTCTGATGTAATTGTTCCAACCCAGTATTTAACAGAAGTTAAAAAATCATTAGAAAACAATTTCACTCATGCTTTTGGTGGACCAGATGCATCACATTCAAGTTTTACACCACTCCAAAAAGCCATCAACTATGCTATGACCGCTGTATTAACAACAGGGGGGATTCGAGGTAAAAAATATGCTGTGGGTACATTTCAACCTAGAAGTTTTAACTTTGGTTTGTCTCAAAAAGCCTTTAAAATTACCAAAGGATTCTCTACAATGATCAATGGAGAAGATATTGATTTAACTTTTCGTTTGTGGGAAAGTGGTTTCGAAACTCAATTGATTGAAAAAGCCTTTGTGTATCATAAAAGAAGAAGTACAATTCAGCAGTTTTTTAAGCAAACTTTTGGCTTTGGATCCGCTAGGCCCAAACTCAATCGAAAATACCCAGAAACAGCAAAATTTACCTATTGGTTTCCTACTATGTTTATAATTGGGATTGATCTGAGTATCATCTGTATGTTTTTTGGTTATTATCAATTTTTATATTTCTATGGGCTGTATTTTTTAATACTATTTCTAGATTCCTTGTTTAAGAATAAAAATTTGATAGTAGCTTTTTTAAGTATTATTACTTCCTTTACCCAATTTTTAGGATATGGACTTGGGTTTTTAGAATCTCTTTTATTTGCTAAAAAAGAGGTTTAACTTAAGTAGATTGTTTTTTTCTAATTGGGTTTATTTAAAAAATTCCTTTGATTTTTCCCAAAAGACATCCATTTCAGTTAACGACATGTCAGAGAGTTCTTTCCCTGCTTTTTTTGCTTGAGTCTCTAGATACTGAAAGCGATTTATGAATTTTTTATTGGTTTTTTCTAAAGCATTTTCTGGATTTACGTTGATAAATCTTGCATAGTTAATCATTGAGAATAGTACATCGCCATATTCCTTTTCGATATTTTCTTTGGATCCTGCTTTAATTTCTTCGTTTAACTCCGATAATTCTTCTTGTACCTTTTCCCACACTTGTTCTGGTTGTTCCCAGTCAAAACCAACACCAGCAACTTTTTCTTGAATTCTACTCGCTTTTACAACAGCAGGTAAGCTTTTAGGAACTCCTTCTAAAACAGATTTTTTTCCTTCTTTAAGTTTCAGTTGTTCCCAATTGCGTTTTACCTCTTCTTCATCTTCTACATTAACATCTCCATAAATATGAGGATGTCTGTGTATTAATTTGTCAGAGATTGCATTGGCAACATCAGCAATATCAAAGGCCTTTTGTTCACTGGCTATTTTTGCATAAAAGATAATGTGTAGAAAAAGATCTCCTAATTCTTTTTTTTATCTCGGGTAGATCATTATCTAAAATAGCATCCGCAAGTTCATAGGTTTCTTCTATGGTTAGATGACGCAGACTCTCTAAAGTTTGTTTTTGATCCCAGGGACATTTCTCTCGAAGGTCGTCCATGATATCTAACAATCTGTTAAAAGCTTTTAATTGATCTTTTCTGCTATTCAAGTTGATGATTTAATTTAATAGTATTTCGAAATAAAAAAATTGTTTATACTTCTTCTGTGTTTTTTTCAGAGCTTTCCTCAATTTTAGAAAAATCCAATCCAGTTTTTACCAAGAGATTAAACCATTGAATTACTTTTTTAATATTGGAAACATAGACTCTTTCATCATCATAATTTGGTATAATTTCTGTAAAAAAAGCAGTCAAATTTTTACTACTATCTTTATGCGAAAGCGCTTCTTTTCCTGCTGTTTTATCAAACATAATTTTAAAAACGTTCAATAGAGGCATGTCTTCTTCATAGGTATAGATTGCAATATTTTCTAACAAACTTATATGTTGTGTAGTGTTAATTGCGATTCGTTTTTTTTCTATCAGAGATTCTGCTATGACTGCATTTTTAGACTGTGAAACTACTCTAAATAATCCTGGTTTTCCTGAAACGGCTATAATTTTATTAAATTCCATATATATGTTATCCTTATTTTTTCCTTTTTAGATTTGGGAAACGCATTCTATAATTAGCTCTAATTTTCCCTTTCGAAATGTTTTCCAATTTTTTCTTTATCAATCTTTTTTTAAGTGTTGAAAGTTTATCTGTGAATAAAACACCCTCTATATGATCATATTCATGTTGAAAAACTCTTGCTGCCAACCCTTTTAGTGTCTCGGTGTGCGTTTTAAAATCTTCATCTTGGTATTCAATGGTTATTTCTGGTTGACGAAAAACATCTTCTCTGACCTCAGGGATACTCAGACATCCTTCATTGAAAACCCATTCAGTACCTTCTTCTTTTATTATTTTAGCATTTATAAAGACCTTGTTAAAGTTTTTCAAAACGTTTCTGTCTTCTTCACACATTTCTTCATCATCTGCAAAAGGAGATGCATCAATGAGAAATAAGCGAATTGATTTTCCTATTTGAGGAGCAGCCAACCCAACACCAGCAGCATTGTACATGGTTTCTTTCATGTTTGCAATGAGTGATTTTAATTCGGGGTAATCGGCATTAATTTCTACGGCAACTTTTCTTAAAACAGGATCTCCGTAGGCAACGATGGGTAAAATCATTTCTTTATTTTTTTGAGCTTTGCAAAAATACAAAGTTTACTACTTCAATAAAATTATTTGTTGTATAAATACGATTGTAAAATGATAGTTGCACTGATTTCGTCTATCATCTTCTTATTTCTTCGTTGTTTTTTCTTTATCCCGCTGTCAATCATCGTTTGAAAAGCTATTTTTGAGGTAAAACGTTCATCAATTCTTTTCACCGGAATTAGAGGAAATAATTTTTTCAGTTGTTGTAAAAAAGGGGTAATGAGAAATTCACTTTCGCTATCCGTATTATTCATTTGTTTTGGCTTTCCCACTAAAAATAATTCCACCTTTTCTCTTGTAGTATATTCTTTTATGAAAGACAATAAATCAATTGTATGAACCGTTGTTAATCCAGATGCAATAAGTTGTAATTCGTCTGTAACGGCAATTCCTGTTCTTTTTTCACCAAAATCTATTGCTAAAATTCTCGCCATGAAAAATTTTTTTTACAAAAATACGTTTTTTAAACAAAGCAGAAATATCTGTTTAAAAAAGGTATCTTCGCACTCAGTTTTTTGGGATAGAATTATACTTGTAGAAATTAAACAATTAAAATGAAG
>Ga0247584_1000023_pt1 | contig 16622 bp, 22 predicted proteins | sample 43RmetaT_FD_189979 | JGI IMG/M metagenome (GOLD analysis project Ga0247584, IMG submission 189979) | Metatranscriptome of seawater microbial communities from Monterey Bay, California, United States - 43R (Metagenome Metatranscriptome) | ecosystem: Environmental > Aquatic > Marine > Coastal... | reverse complement strand
GAACAATTGTCAGTTGACAGATTACAACTACAGCAAGAAGTTGAGGAGTATATTCGTGATTATGCGAAATTACTTCCTGAAGATAAACTTACTTATAATGCTACATATAATTATGTGGAAGTAGAACTTAAATTTCTTGGTTCAGCTACTATTTGGAGTAGTGATGAAATTACAGAGTTAAAATTAAAACCTACATGTAGTGGTAATTACCCTACAACAGTGGAAGAATTTGTATTGATGAATGAAGAAAAAGAGAGTAGAAAGAAAGTTTTATCGCAAGTTTATATAGCTTTTAAATACATAATAGAAAAGGAATAATTATGGATGTAAATAAGAGATTGAGTATTGTATTAAATCATGAAATAAAAGAACATAGAATTACGGGTAACTCTATTACTATGTATAATGAAATTCTCCCTAAATTGGGTACATTTTTAATTTCTAACTATTTAACAGATGGTTTTAGAGCTGATTATGCAGGTGCTAGTATTAATATAGATAGTTTAGTTAGGTTATTTAAGGAATTTATTACTGTAAAACATGACTATCATTTAGACATTATAGTAGACGGGCACTACGAAATAGAAGTAATAGGTACATGTAAAAATAGTGATGAATTTGGGTGTTTAAAATTTGCTTCTAAATCATACAATACTGAATATGAGGCTATATTACATACTATTGAGTTTGTGTTAAAAGACTTAGATTTATTATGATTACTATAAAATTTTTACCTTTTAAATTACATCCTACCTGGGTAGTTTCAGATGGTGAAACTAAATGGTACTTTGATAAGACTAACGGTAGTGTTTTTGAGCACCCAAAAAATAGAGCTTATAAACTCTACAATAAATTAAAAAATAAAGAAAAGGATTCACATGATTAAAGAAATGCATGGGATAAATTATAAACTTCCTGAAGTATTTTTACTTCAAGATAGTGGTGTTGGTTCCAGTGAATATGCTGGTAGGACAGCTTATAATAGTTTTAAACTATCCGAGAATGGTGCTGTAAAAGGCTTAGATTTTCTAGTTGAAGAAAATATACAGCCACCACATGTAATAGAAGATGCGATTAAACAGTTAAATGTAATAGAGTCTTCTGACCTGTTAGATAAATTAGCCTGGGTTCACCATCATCATTCGGTAATTGAACATTGTAATTTAACATTCTTAGTCAAAGGTACAGGAAGAGGTGTATTACAAGAGCACGCTAGACATAGAATTCAATCTATAACAGTACAAAGTACTAGATATACAATGTCTAAGGTGATTAATGCATTTGTTGCAGAAAAGATGTTTAACATTTCTAACACTGAACCAAGTGATTGGTTTATTAATGAGATATTATCATTAGATTTATTTGTAACAGTAGATAAAAATTATAATACTTTACAAGCAGTTGATATATTTAAAAGATTAAATATGCAACGTAATCAAATTGGTGGTGAAAAATTTTTAAATTTAGCCACAAGTAAAGAAGCTAATAATTGGTTAACTAGTGATTTAGAACTTACAGAAAGTTCAAGTATATATTCAATGTTAAACACACTTAAAGCTAAAAGAAATGTTGGTGATGCTTTTAAACATATAGTTAATGATAACTGGAAGTGTGATTTAGTATTTACAATGAATTTAAGAGCTTTTAAAAACTACTTAGATTTACGTAATAGTGGTGCAGCATACTTTCAAATTCAGTGGTTAGCTGAACAAATAATTGCAGTAACTCCAATGAAGTATCTAAAATTAATTGTAAAGAAGTTTAGACGAGTGAGTTTATTACATTAACAAATGCAGTCAGTGGTACAAGTCTAATTGAAAGAAAATCATTAGTGCTTGCAGCTACAGACTTTGATATGAATTCAATAGTAAATGAAAGATATAAGGCAACTATGGTCCACTGTAAAAGTATGATTATAGTTAAACGTGATTCACTATCTCGACCATATCCTATGGAAAATAAACAGAAAGTTTTAGATAATACTAAAATTCATGTTAGAGAGAGTTGTGAAGAAATTCTAAAATTAATAGAGGAGTAAAACATGTTAGATTATATAAAAATGTGGTATTACAAACTTTTTGGGGAACCAGTTGAACCAGAAGTTAAAAAAGAAAGAAAACTACTTAGCCAAGAAGAAGTAAAAGAAATTGAAATTCTATTGGCAAGTACTAGTCCTGTGTATACTCAAGTAGAGTTAGCACTTAGATATGGAGTGTCTACTAGTGTATTATCTAAAATAAAATTAGGTAATCATAGATATTCAACTCAAGGAGAATAAAATGTCTATTGGTTGGGATGAAGATTATAATGATAATGAACCAACACAAGAACAAGAAGCTGCTTATGAGTATGCCCATAAAGTAAGTGCTGCCAATGTAGTATTAGGTTCTAAAGATGATTTAGAAGATAATATAAAAGTGGAACTTGCTTGTGCTATGGTTTCGTTTGAAAATTCACACTTAGTTGCCAGTAATCTGGTAAAAATTGATGTAAAAATAGCTAATGCTTTATGTAATGAACTATTAAGTGCACTACAAAAAAAGGATATAGTATGATGAATGATAAATATGTAAATAATTTCGATGAGGTTACAGTAGGTGCTGGATATTACGCTTTTAGAAGAACAATCTCAAAAGCAAATAAAGGTTACACTAAATTAGTTAAGAGAGATAGAAGTCCTTCTGGTACAGTTTGGTCAAGAATACTTGGTGGAAAAAGAACACCTTCAGTTGGGCATAATGCTCGTAGACAACGTATATTAGATAAACGTAAATTAATAGGAGCTTAGTATGATTTTGTTAAAAAAAGAAGTAAATGAGATATTTGAAACTCATAAATTACCTGAACTAACAGTAGATATTCAAAATGGTTTTCTACAAATTGTTGGGCGTAAATGTGGTCAACCTATGATGATGATTAATGGAATTTCTCCAAGCAAAAAAATGACTAAAGATGAACGTAAAATTATCATTGATGATTATTTACTACCTGTTATTGTGAAACACAAAGCAGACTTTGATAAAGTTATTACTCTAAAACGTGCTGGTAAAGTTTTAGAAGAATATAAACAAATTGAACTAGACATTATCAATAAATTACCAAATTTAAGAGTACAACTACAAAGTAACTATGATTACACATTACAGTATTCTCTAATAAAAATGCATTGTTATATTGATTTACCTGATAATAATGGTATTGGTTCATTTACAGAAACTACATTAGCAATTAAAGAATGTGAGTTAGCTACATTTACTAAAGTTCAAAAACTAATTAGTAAATATTCTACAAAAATATCACCATTGATAGCTATTGTAAAAGATATAAATAAAAATACAATTGATGCATTAGATGCACAAAAAAATTTAGCAACAGTGTGCGGTTGGTAGTTAGGAGTTAAAAATGAAGCACGTATTATTCGGTGAAGATGTTACCACAGTAAAAACAGCAGTGCTCATTAAAACACTTAACAAAAATGAAATTATAAACCATTATCTAAAAGATATGGATGATGATATAAATACTTTTGTAGCTTTTAACTTGCACTATGTAAATAATAAAGTAACAGCTAAAGACGCTAGAGAATACCTAGCGGAATTACTTGAAGGTATGGATGGGTTAGGAATAACTACACTATATGTAGCTGACTCTACATACTTTAAGTATTTAACTGGAGTAAAGAAAGTCAGTGATATGTATAATGAGGTTGTTCCGTGTGATATAAAAGACTACAGACATATTAAATGTATACTAGGTGTTAATTATCAAGCAGGTATATATGACCCAAAGATGATACCTAAAATGCAAGGAACAGTAGAAACTTTAAAGAAACATTTAGCTGGTTCATTCACAAGAAAAACCTTGGAACCTAAGACTGCTATATTGCAAGAATATGAAGACTCGATAGCACTAAATAATATGTTAAATACATTTGTGCGTGCTAGAAAGGTTCTTGCTGTGGATATTGAAACCACGGGTCTTAGGTTTAATGAAGCAAGGATAGAGTCTATAGCTTTTGCTTATTCAGACTCTGAAGGTTACGCTGCCATTATTGACGGTAAATCTGGTTCACTTAAAATACTGAAGAAGTTTTTTAAAGCTTTTGATGGTAAATTAATTTATCATAACGGCTTATTTGATATAAAATTCTTAATATACCATTGTTTTATGGAAGACAAGAATGATTTAAAAGGTATGCTAGAGGGTATACAGGTAATGACTAAACATGTGGATGACACAATGATAATGACTTATTTGTGTACTAACAATACTCAAGGTAATGAACTAGGATTAAAACCTAATACTGTAGAGTACACGGGTAATTACGCAGAAGATGTTAAAGATATTACAAAGTTAAGTTATAACGACTTACTAATGTATAATCTAAGAGATACCCTTGCTACTTTCTGGTTGTATAATAAGAGAAAAATTGAATTAGCTACAGAAGGTCAAGTAGAAATATACAATAATGTATTTATGCCCAGCTTACCTGTGTTGTTAGAAATGATGCTAGTAGGTTTGCCTATGGATATGTCAAGATTAGATGTAGTTACTAGAATGTTACAAAGTGAAGTAAGACAAAATAAAAAAACTATACTTAGTAATGATTATGTAAAATCAGCAGTGTTTAAAATTGCTATTGCAGAGTCAACAAAAGCTAATGCAAAGTTAAAGAAAAAACTAAAGTCTATAACTGATTTTGTACAACCGTTCAATATAAACTCTAATACACAGAAAGCAGTACTATTTTATGATGTTATGGGTTTACCTATAATTGAAACAACTGATTCTGGGTTACCTAGCTGCTCAGGAAAGACAATTAAAAAACTAGCTAAGCAAATAGATGATGAAAAGACTAAACAGCTCCTAGAGGCTTTTAAAGACTATATGGATGCAGATAAAATACTTACTACATTTATTAAAGCTTTTACTAATTTTGCCTTTGAAAAAAATGGTTTGCATTGGTTAAATGGAAATCACAAATTAGGTGGTACATTATCAGGAAGATTGAGTTCAACAGAACCTAACCTTGCTAACTTACCAAGTAATAGTAAATATGGTAAAGATATAAAGAGTATATTTAAAGCTCCAGAGGGTTGGTTATTTGCAGGCTCAGATTTTAGTGCCCTTAACATTTGATGTTACAAGAAGAAAATACTTATGATGAGAATAAACAAATGATAATAAGTATAAGTACTCAAGTAAAGTCTTCGGGGGTCCTACTCAGTAATGGGTAGGTAATAATGGAATTTAATTGCTGGAACGCTAAGGGAGAAATCCTATGCCAATCAGCAGCGAAGATTTATATTGACACTGTGTCTTTTTTATAGTATAATCATACTGTCAAGAAAATTTAACATAAAGGACACAGCATGGAATGGATTATACCTGAATTTCCTAACTATAAGATTAATAAAGAGGGAGTAGTATTCTCTAAACGAAAAGGTTATAGGGAGTATAAAAACGGACCTTGGATTGTTGAAGAGAATTGGAAACCTCTCAAACAAGTGCTTGATAAAGGTGTGGGATATTACTTAGTAAGTACGGTAAACTATGACACTGAAGGTAATCGTACCAAAAAGAATCAGTTTATTCATAGGCTATTAGGTAAAGCTTTTATACCTAACCCAGGAAATAAAGCACATATTAATCATATAGATGGTAATAAAACTAATAACTCATTAGATAATTTGGAATGGGCTACTGAGCAAGAAAATACTCAACATGCAGTAGACACAAGACTTATGACGTTTGAACATTCTGAAAAAGCCATTATACAGATGACTAATAATTATGAGATTATAGCTGAGTTTAAATCAGCTAGGGAAGCTACAGAAAAAACAGGTATAGCTTACCAAAATATATCTAAAGTAGTTCGAGGTATTAGACCTAGAGCTGGTGGCTTTAGATGGAAATATAAATAACGTTCAGAGGCTATCCCCGTACGGGGAGTAGGCTGCAAGTGCAGTCGAAACAGTTCCTACCCTACATTTTAAGGGTAAAGATATAGTCCGACACTCATAGAAATATGAGAGCAGATTAACGACCTGCATAACAGAAAGCGAAGATAGAGTAGTAGCTATTATTTCTCAAGACCCCAACAAAAAAAGAATATTTACCGATGGGATAGATGGACATTGTCTAAATGCGTATGGTTATTATGGTGACCAGATGCCAGACATAGACCCAGACAATCCAGAGAGTGTGAATTCAATTGCCGATAAATATCCTACATTACGTCAGGATTCTAAGGCAAGTACATTTGCTTTAAATTATGGAGGAACTTCATTGACTCTTCATAGTAATAATGGGCTACCGATGGACCAGGCTATTAAAGTAGAAGCTGGTCATAAAGAAATGTACAAAGTGCTACATAGTTGGAGCCAAGATAACAAAGTACTAATGGCAAAACAAGGTTATATATCTTGTGCTTTTGGACTTAAAGTCAGAACCCCTCTATTAGCAAAATCTCTAATTGATTCAAAGATTACTCCAAGCAGTGTAAAAGCTGAATTTAGAAGTGGTAATAATGCTGTGACACAGTCGCACGGATTAATGACTACTAATGCTGGAATAATGTTTAAAGAACGATTAGACAAATCACCATATAGGTATCAAGTACTTCTGATTAACTTTATCCATGATGCAATTTACTTATTAATTGAGGAAAATGCAGAAGTCATAGAATGGGTTAATGTTAACTTGATTGAATGTATGGTGAACTCAGGGGACTACCAAGTACATGGTAATACTGAAGTTCCAATATTGGCTAACCTGGAGATAGGAAAGTCATGGGATAAGCAGTATGAATTACCAGTTAATTGTAGTGTCACTGAAATTATTAAGATATTAAAGGAAAAAGTAAATGAAAGTAAAACCGTGTAGTAAAATATGCCAGGAATGTGGCTTTATTAAGTCAGGTGCTAAGAATACATTGTATGCTGAAACCTTTGATATCGTACAAAGTGGTGTGGTTTTTCCATGCCACATGTATTTAAAAAGTCAGACAGGGAATGAATCGTATGGTACAGAAAATCTAAAAGAAATTAAGGTGTGTAGGGGTTATATAGCCTACATGAAAAAACATAATCTGGATTTAATAGAAACATGGGAATCAAATAAGCAATACTTTTGGTTCCAAAATTTATTAAATGAAATAACAGATGAAGACTTAAAAGATATATATTCACCTGATGAGTTAATTGAAGCTCATAAAGGTTTAAAAGAACATATATATTTAGGCAACACAATAGGAAAAATAAATGATTAAATACAATAACCCAACGGGATTACACCCATTTGTTGCAGCAATGCTAACTTACAACGATTATGATTATACTAATGACCCATCAGTTATAAGTACAACATCATTAATGAAACCAGTAAATATGGTAGCACTAGAGAGATTTAATAGTGGTTGTAATAAAGAAGTAGATGTAGAAGGTTTAATTCCTTCAGTAATGGGTAGTGCAATGCACAGTCTATTAGAAGTAGCTCTTGAATCAACAGATAAGCCAACATGGGAAATGTTAGGTGTAAAGGCTGATGACTTAGAAATACAACAAGAAATTCGTAAAGCAGTGAAAGTTTTAGGTACAGCATTTACTTTATCAGGTAAGTTCGATGTTCTATATAAATATATGAATAATCCATGGAGATTAGCTGACTTAAAAACAATGTCAACTTGGGGAACAATTCTTTCTAGTAAAGAAAAAAATCTTGAATTTGTTAAACAACTTTCAATTTATAGATGGTTGAACCAAGATAAAGAGATTGATGATATTGCAGAAATCTTTTACTGGTACACAGACTGGTCTAAAGTTAAAGCTTTACAAGATAGTAGTTATCCACAATCACGAGTTGGTCACTTTGAAATAGCTTTATGGAACTTAGAAGAAACAGAGCAATTTATTAAAGCTCGTTTATTCGAGATATCTAAAGCACTTGAGAGTTTAGCTAGAACTGGTAGAACAGGTACAGCCTGTCAAGAAGCAGACTTATGGCAAAGTGATGCTAGTTATAAATATTACAAACCTAACAAACAAGGTAAGATAAATTATACTAGAGCAACTAAAGTGTTTGCCCAGCAGTCAGAGGCAATTGCATTTATGGCTAGTAATGGTAACGTAGGTGAAATCAAAGAATTTCCAGCAATGATTAAAAGATGTAATTATTGTTCAGTTCGAGATTTTTGTGAACAGTATCCAGTGTATAAAGCACAGGGTTTAATCCCAAATTTATAGGAGTGAGTTATGAGTATTAAAAGTGATGCATTCGTAATTAGAGTGCAAGATAATAGAGGTAAGATTAAATCTCAAAAACATATTGATATGCTACATGTAATATCACATTTAGGTAGTGATTCAACTGTCGACCAAGCGGAAAATAAAAAGATGGTGGGGATAACTTTCATCAATCAAGTTGCAGTAGAATTATCTACAGCTGACCAAGAGTTATTTTGGAAAGAATTTATGGAATTACCAAGTCAAAAAATAACAGATGCTAAACTACTTCTTATGAAATATGTTTAGTAAAGAAAAATTTAAACAGGAGTTTATGATGGAACCTTTAGAAGGCGAATTAACAGTAGAAAGTGCAGCAAAGGTAGCTGCAAGTGTGGGCAAAAAAACTTTTGCAGATGTAAAAACAGACTACGGTGTAGTACTTGTACAAGGTAAACTCTATTATGGATGTCACCTAAGAGGTACATTAACAGAAAAAAGTAAAACAGCATTTAGTGTTTTATCTTCAACAATAGATGATGTAGATGATATTAAATTAGATACATTTATCTTTGGACAAATGCAAGGTACAGATTTAGCATTAGCTGAAATTGATACAAGTGATTTATATAATTGGTTTTTTAATTCAAGTGCTACTGCAACTCTTCCTGCTTTATCAAAAGAAGTTAAAGCTATTGTATTGAAAGATATTAATAAATGGAAAGGTATGTATGAAGGTGGACATAGTACATTTGCACCATTAACTACTTTATCTGATGAATTAGCTGAACCAATTATAACAAGTAACCAGTATGCAGAAATGTGTACACAGTTACAAACTTTAGGTGTGCAACTAGCTAGTGAACTTGCTAAAATTAAAAAAGATTTACAAGGCATTGGTCTTGAAGGTTTTATTGATAGATATGCATTTAAGGAACATGTACTTGTATCTGGTCCAAGTGGTGCATCAAAAACTTATACCGTAGATAAATTTGTGACTGATAATGGGTTTACAAAAGAGTTTATTGCTGGACATGAAGCTATTGAATCAACTGATTTACTTGGGTACCCAATTAGACATATTGACGGTTCATTTGTATGGATGGATGGTCCACTTACAGCAGCATTTAGAAATGCACAAGTAGAAAAAACTGTACTATTCATTGATGAATTACTGAGAGTACCATCTAAAGAGTTAAATATTCTTGTAGGTGCACTTACTCCAAACTCTGCAGGTCAATTTGTTTTAAGAACCAATAGACTAGTAGATATTGAACATGGTATTGGTAAGTCTGAAACACTTATAATTCCTCAAGAAAATCTATGGGTAGCTGGGACTACAAATATGGGTGGTGATTATGATGTAAATGAAATGGATTTAGCTCTTAATGATAGATTTATGATTACTGATGTAGCTATTGACCAAGAAACTATTGATACAATTATTCAATCTTCTGACCATAATAATTTGGGTCAAATGGTACAAGATAAACTATCTAAACTATTCCAATTAGTTAATAGTTTGGTTGCTGCACAAGAATTGACTTATAACATGAATATTCGTCATATTACTAAAGTATTGAAAAACACACAAGATGTTAAACAAATTAAGTCTTACTTACAAGATTTAGCTCCTCAAATTGTGAGTAGAACTACTGAAGGTAAATTAAACCAGTCTGAGTATCAGATATATAAAGATACTGTTGACTCACTATTTTAAAGGTTAAATTATGGAAGAAATAAACGAACAGAAAATGTTGTTCCAGTCAGCTATCCGTAAGAAGATATTTGCTGGCTCGGAACTAATGAAAGAATCATTACAAAATTCAAACTTTGTTGTATCTAAACAATTTCCTACTCAAGTAATCACAATTGATAATAGACGCTATGTGCGAGTAAATGAAGCAGATATACACGAAGATTCTATTGATTCATTACTATCTACTATGCTAGGTATTGAAGAATTCAAAGATGAAGATGCTGACTTAAATTCGGTTTTACAGAAATCAATTAAGTTAAATCATGAAATGGATGCTGTTGATTGCACAAAAAATCTAATTGAAGTTGATGACTTCCAAAATATTACTAATTTAGATACAATTCCAATCCAAAAACAGATAGTAGCTGTTACGGAAGAAGAAAAAGATAAAGAACGTGAACAGAATAAACAAGATGAAGAAGATGGTGGAGATGTTACTGAGCAAGCTCAGAGAATGTCTAATGCAATGAATGCAGCTACTTCACCAACTGAAGCTGACTCTGGTCAACAAATGTCTTATCAAGTAGAACAAGAATTAGAACAAACATTGGATGAAGTTAAAACACATGCTGGTAAATCATATTTCCATGCAGAAGAGTCAATGTTTAATGCTGAAGAACTTAATGAGTTAAAAAAGCAAGCCAACACACTATTAAAAGCTTTTCGAGGTAAGAAAGGTAGAACCAAGAGATTATCACCATCAAAACGTATTTCAGCTAGAGATATGTCATTAGATAAAGACAAAGTTTACATATCTAAATTTACTGGTGAGGGTAAGTTCATTCACATGAATTTCCTTATTGATTGTTCTGGTTCTATGAGTGGGTATCCAATGCGTAATGCAGTGGCTATAACTTATATCTTTAATCAATTAGCAAAGGCAGGGCACTTAAAAATGACTGTCTTATATAGTGAATCAAGTCATAATCATAAGATTGTGTTACCAGTAGAAGACTCTGAAATATTATCATTGCATTTAACTGGTGGTTCCGAAGGTTTAACTAGAACAATTAATGAACACGTTGCTTGTATAAAGAATACAAACATGATTTGTCTAACAGATGGTAATCTTGCAGATGAAGGTATTGATAAAAAGTTCTGGGATAAAAACAAAATGGTGACTACAGGTGTATATGTAAATAAGAAAGCTAAAAAGCTAACTGAGTATACAGGTAGTTTAAATAAATGGTTTAATCACTCTATCGTAAGAGCAGATGTGAAAGAGCTAATTCAAGCCTTAGTTAGAATAGGGTTAAAATAAAAAGGAGATAATATGGATTTTAGTAGTTTCAAGTACTTTGAACCAAGTGAACAATTGGTGACCGTACTTAAAAACAAGAATCAATCTAGTGAAAGTTTATTCTTCAGAGTAATGGTTGCATACTATTTCACAAAAGTGGCAAGTATAATGCGTTGTTCTGTAAAAACTTTGGATAGAGGTGTAATCCCCACAAATATGTATGCTCTAAATTTAGCAACATCTGGGTTTGGTAAAGGTAGAAGTATTAACATCATTGAGAATGATATTCTTAGTGGTTTTAAAAATGTGTTTATGGATTCTACTCTTCCTAAGATAGCAGATAAAAATTTAGCTAAGATTGCAATAGCAAGAGCATCAAAATTAGGGGTTGACCCTGACCAGATGTATACAAAAGTGCTTGCAGAGTATGCTAGTACAGGTGCATACCTGTTTAACTTTGATTCAGGTACAAGTCCTGCAGTCAAACAATTAAGACATCAATTATTATTAGCTGGTGCAGGTTCTATTAATCTTGAAATGGATGAGGTTGGAGCCAACTTTAGTAACAACTTAGAAGTATTAAATACTTTTATTGAGTTATATGATGTAGGTAAAGTTAAACCAAAAATTACTAAATCTACAAAAGAAAATGTTAGAAATGAAGATATTACTGGAGCTACACCAGCAAACTTACTTTTATTTGGTACACCAAGTAAATTGTTAGATGGTGGTAGAACAGAAGCTGAATTTTATGACATGCTTGATATGGGTTATGCTCGTAGATTACTATTTAGTTATGTATCAAAGACAGAAACTAATACAGATATGTCTGCAGAAGATTTGTTTGACTTAATGACAGATACTTCAACTGATTTGTATATTAAAAGTTTACATGATGAGCTAGAGGAACTAGCTGATGAGAAATATTTTGATAGACAATTGTTTATTGATAAAGCTACAACTATTGAGTTAATTAAATATCAGCAGTATTGCCAAGAGCGAGCCAAAGATATGAAAGAACATCAAGAGATGGAAAAAGCTGAGATGACTCATAGGTATTTTAAAACACTTAAACTTGCTACGGCTTATGCATTTATTGATAAATCCCCAGATATCAGATTAAATCATATTCAGTCAGCTATGAAATTAGTTGAAGATTCTGGGACAGCTTTCTCAAAAATTTTGAAGAGAGAGAAACCTTATGTGAAACTAGCTAAGTATGTCGCAGATGTTGATAAAGAAGTTACTCATGTTGATTTAGTAGAAGATTTACCTTTCTATAAAGGTTCTGAATCTCAAAAACGTGACCTATTGAATTTGGCAGTTGCTTATGGGTACAGAAATAACATCATTATTAAGAAATCTTACGTGGATGGTATAGAGTTCTTGAAAGGTGAGTCGTTACCTGAAACTGATTTAAGTAAATTAACTGTATCTGCAAGTAAAGATATTGCTGTAGGTTATGGGCATGATGTAGTTTCATTTGACCAGTTAGTAGATTTTGTTACTATGCCTGGGTTACATTTTACTACACATCACTGGCAAGATGGTAATAGAAATAAAACTAATTTAATACCTGGTTTTAATCTGGTGGTTCTTGATATAGACCATGGTATTACATTAGATATAGCAAGAAGTCTTCTTGAAGATTATACATATATTGCTTACACAACTAAACGACATACGGAACAAGCAAACCGATTTAGGATTATATTACCATTGTCACATACTATTAGTCTTGGTTCAGATGAATATAGTAAGTTTATGGAAAATGTGTTTAGCTGGTTACCTTTTGATGCTGATGAAGCTACAAAAGATGTAGCACGTAAATGGATGACAAATCCAGGTGAATCATTTGTAAATGATGGCAAATTATTAGATGCTATGCAATTTATACCTCAAACAAAGAAATCAGAAGAGATGACACTTAGAAGACAACAAGTTAGTTCAATGTCAAATCTACAAGCTTGGTTCTTCAGAAAAATAGGTGAAGGTAACAGAAACAATGTTCTACTTAAGTACGGTTTAGTACTTGTAGATAATGGTTATGATATAGACTCTGTGCGTAATGCAGTTGTTGATTTCAATAACAAAGTTACAGACCCATTACCTGAAGCTGAAATACACCGTACATTAATGATTACGATTACTAAACGTATGGCAGAACTAGGTAAGCTCTAGTTAATAGGACCAAGATACTTGAACGTCCTTTTAAAAGCTAGTAAATTTTATAAAACTAAAGGAGCAATATGTCTACAGAAACAGTTAATGACGATTTAGTCTTGATATCTGGAGCATCTGCCACTGGTAAATCGGCTAGTTTAATGAACATAGCAAACCCAGAAGGGGTAATGTATTTGAATTGTGAAAGCAATAAAAAGTTACCTTTTAAGAGTAAATTTATGGAACTTACTATAATTGACCCTTACCAAGTGTATGAAGCTTTTGACCATGCAGAAACTCTGCCTGATGTGCACACAATCATTATTGATACTTCTACTTATCTTATGGATATGTTTGAAACTCAATATGTTTTAGCTTCTGCTAATACCCAAAAAGCTTGGGGAGATTATGCTCAATACTTTAAAAGATTGATGCAGCAATATGTAGCAAAGTCTACAAAGAATGTTATTGTTTTGGCTCACACTAAACAAGTGATGAATGACGCTGAAATGGTTCTTGAAACTAAAGTACCCGTTAAAGGTGCTCTAAATAATAATGGTATTGAAAGTTATTTTAGTACAGTTATTTCATGTAAGAAAATGCCACTAAATAAATTGAAAGATTTTGCTAGTGATATGCTTACTATTACTGAAGAGGAAGAAATGCTTGGTTATAAGCATGTATTCCAAACTCGTTTAACTAAAGATACGGTAAATGAACGTATGAGAAGTTCAATGGGTATGTGGAATATCAAAGAAACTTACATTGATAACAATGCACAGTTAGTTATTGATAAACTACACCAATTCTACGGTGATTAAGTAGCTCTGACAGAGTTTTATCTATTTAGGTGACTCATTTATTGAGTTTAATACTTTCGAGGCTTGTAGAGCCTCTGACAACATAATTAAAAGGAAATATTATTATGGATTTATTTAAAAAAGACGCATCAATTGAAACAGAAAAAGACACACTAGGTGGTGGTGGTTTTGTATGGGATACAGGACTTTATGACGTTGCAATTGACTCAGTATACATGGACCAATCTAAAGGTGGTGCTTACTCACTAAACTTCGTATTCAAAACTGCTGATGGTAGAGAATTAAGAAATACTCAATATGTTACTTCTGGTGCTGCAAAAGGTACAAGAAATTACTATGAAAAAGATGGTAAGAAACACTACCTACCTGGCTTTACTGCTGCAAATGATATTGCCGTAGCTGCTACTGGTAAAGAACTTTCTGCTCTTGAGAGGGAAGATAAAATTGTAGAGATTTATGATTTTGACCTTAAGAAAAAAGTACCAACTACTAAGCCAGTATTCATGGAAATGATTGGTAAAACTTTTAAACTTGGTGTTCAAAAAGTTAAAGAGTACAAAAATGTAAAAAATGGTGCTGGTGACTATGTACCTGGTAATGAAATTAAAGAGTTTAATGAAGTTGCTAAGTCATTTAACAATGATGGTCTTACTTCTGTTGAAGCAAAAGCTGGGGCAACAGAACCAGAATTTGTTAACAAATGGTTAGAAAGAAATGGTGCTGACTTTATTAAAGACAAAACTAAAGGTGTAACTCCTGCCGCTGGTGGTGGAACATCTGGAATGCCTGCTGCAGGTACTGGTGCTGCTCCTTCATTATTTAATAAGTAATAAATGTGAAAGCCATAGTGCTTCCCATTTACTATACTAAAGAGTACAAACGTGGAAAAACTATGAAGCGTAAAAATAAGGAAGGTAAAGTCATTACTAAAGTAGTATATGAGCATACCTTTCTTGTTGGTATGAATTGGTATAGGAATGTTGACCCATATACAAATAATGAGGTCAAAACTTGGTATGATGAAGAGATAACTAAACAGTTAGGTGTAAATCCAGATTTAACTAAGCCTTTTCAGTATACCTTAAATTTAAAATTGTATTATTCAAACCCCAGTTGCGATGGGTCTAATATATTCTCACTTATGGAGAAGTATACCTTAGACTCATTGCAAAAATTAGGTTGGGTAAAACAAGATAATGTTAAGTTCCATACAGGTACAACTACAGAAGTAGTTGAAAAAGACAGTGATAACCCTAGAGTTGTTGCTGAAATAATAAGGAAAGAAGATGCCTAAGTATAAAGAATTATTTTTACAACATGGTAAACAAGTAGATATGAAGTTGCAAGAAATTGCTACTAAATTATCAACAACTGCTGATTTTGAAAATGACAAAGTAGATATACTTATTTCTTTGGGTCTAATTGGAGAATTCAATTCTGATTTAGTTAATTTATTAGCTAATGATGCACCTAAAGATTTAGTAACTAAATTTGTAAGTGAAGACCCAGTAGAATTGTATAAAGTAAGTGTAAGTAAATGTGAGGGTTCTTGTGATTGTGAACCAACTAGAGAAGAGAAGCAAATTGATGCTATTACTGACCTAGTTGAAAGATTAGAAGAATTAACTAAAAACGCACAAGCGAAAGTAAGAGGTTAATTATGAAATTAATTATGGAAGAAGCAGAAATTCAAGCTGCAGTTAAAGCGTACATGGGTACTGATTATGACATCAAAGACCTAAAAGTAGTTGTTGGGAGAACTAAAAGTTCAACTAGAATTGAAGTTGAAGTTGAGAGAGTACAAGTTGAAGCTTGTATACCTACTTCACCTATTATGAGAGATATCAGTGTGCCTGAAAAGGTTGTTGCTCCTATAACACCAAAAGTACACTCTGGTCCAATTTTCTCAAGAATTGAGGAAGACTAATGGCTGCTAATAACGAACAATTAGTAGCGATTAAAACGCTAATGGATAAATGTATTGATGAGATTGACTCATACATAGAAAAACCTACTAAAACTAAAAGTCTAAATATTAGAAAAATGACTACAAGTATTGGTAAGTCTGGTACATTTTTAAGAGCTGAGCTTATAGCTTTAGATAAAGCAGGATATTAATATGAATGCTTGGGAAGAATTACCTCAGTTTAGTAAAGAGTTATATAAAGCTACTTATTTTCATGAGAATGATGATTATGAATCATGGTCACATAGAGTTTCCCATAAATATGCTAATGATGAAAATCATGGTAATCGTTTAAAGATGTATATACAAAAAAGATGGTTTCATCCGTCTACTCCTATTGCGTCTGATAGAGGGTTACCAATTGCTTGTTACGTTTCACATGTTGGTGATAGTAATGAAAGTATATTTGACTCATATCATGAAGGTGCTTGGTTAGGTGCTCTTGGTGGTG
>Ga0247584_1000020_pt1 | contig 17221 bp, 10 predicted proteins | sample 43RmetaT_FD_189979 | JGI IMG/M metagenome (GOLD analysis project Ga0247584, IMG submission 189979) | Metatranscriptome of seawater microbial communities from Monterey Bay, California, United States - 43R (Metagenome Metatranscriptome) | ecosystem: Environmental > Aquatic > Marine > Coastal... | reverse complement strand
TTTTTTATTTAAAAATTTTTTTGTTTGGGTGGTTCGGTTAATATTTTATTTTGATAATTTTTTTTATTAAAAGAAATGTTTTTTTTTTTTTTAAAAAAAAAATTTTTTTTTTTTTTTTTAATTTTTTTTTTTTTTTTGTAATCTTTTTTTTTTTTTACCCTAAGTGAGTGAAGGGTGAAACCTAATTCAATTGTCTCGCATATAGCATTAACCCTTATGATATATTTTTGATATCTTGATATAGTAGAGATGGCAATACCTATTATTATATTGATGATCATTGTTTTTCACATTACCACATATATAGTAACACGAATAAGTGAGCGAATCATAGACTCAACAAATATTAACCTACAAATAATAGTATCTGATATAATTAATATCATTATAACTGCGCATCACCACTCTAAAATAGCGTGACGCTACCACAAACTACTTACGTATAAATGAACTAGATTTTTTCACAACAAAAAATACCGACGTATGTTTATACGTAAAATATTTAGTTTTATTTGGATGTGAATGAAAATTGTATACCATTCTAAAGTAAGCAGACGGTATACCACTCTACTAAGGGAAAGTTACATCGATACCGAACCCTTACTCCATAGTAGTGGGCTTATAGTAATAAGAGCTTTAGGTGAACTATTACTATTTTACATTATTGGGTTATTAATCTCTTATTTTATAATACTAGAAATGTTGCAAGAGCAGCAAACTGTAAACTTTGAATTAATATTTAAACAAACTAAGCATACATTATCTGAAATAATGGTTATTTTAATTAAATTTGGTATTTTAATAAGAATATATGAAATTATTATAAAATCTCTAGAGATAGTTTTACCTATTGTAACAAAAATTATAGAAGAGGCTGTAGATTATTTTATAGATTGGTTCTGAACGACTGGAGCTTACTACCTACTATACATATGGGTAGTAATTGAAACCAGAATAAAGTATGTATGTATATATGGGTTTATACCCCTTATTATAGGTATACTTAAAATAGAAAGGTGAGTGCGTTTTTCAATTGTTGATTATATGTGTAACTCTGTTACTTTTTTAAGTCTCTTTCTATGATTAATATATGAGAAAATATGCCGATACCGAGCTTCAGCTAAATACTGACGAGCTAGAATGAGTTACTTATCCAAGCCTTACCTAAATGCACTTATTACTATATATTTAATGATTACCTACTTTCCAGTATGGTTAATTTTAAACACAATTTACCTTTGTGTATATACATGTGTATTTGCATCATATATATTTTATATAGGTTTATTATTAATTTACGTGTGAACAGTGTGGCTAGCTTATAAGGTATATTTTTATTTTTTACCTCCAGCAATAATGTTATGGCTTGAGATGTCATTTATAAATACTAATCCTTTTTTTACTTACCGAGTGCCTATAATTATTTTCGTACTAAAAGACGCACTTTACCTTATCAGATACGTACTCTTTATATTAAAAATAGCGTTTTCACCAGTAATAGAAGCTACCTCTACTGCAGGTTATACCACCATAGCTTACCTATATAAGTGGTTAGTGTGATTTTTATTTGCTCTTTTATACATTATTACATATAAAGTTGACGATGAACGAATTGAAGAGGCTTTAGAGAAATGAAGAATACAGAATTGTTGAGAATACTTTGAAGAACCTTATTTTTTTAGCATATATGATAGAGAGACATGAGACATTAGAAAAAAACTTAGGGGATTTAAATGGCGTTTTTATATGAAACAAAGGTGGGAGTTACGAAGTGGATTTTTTTTAGACCAAAAAATGTACTGAACAAGAATGGACGAAGACTTTCTTATAAGGAGGTTTTATGAAAATGAATACGTATGAAGAACAGACCCTGTTAGCGGGCCACATAAATGCGAGTACGGTTTTAAAAATATTTTAAAAGCTGACGAACAATTTGAAGATTGAAACCCGTGATTCAATGCACAATGAAACCACAAATATGAATGGCCTATAAAATGAGAAAAAAAACCTGTACCACCCCAATGAGACTTTTGTATGGACCATTCACTAGCTTTAGAGGCTTGTGGGAGGCCTTGTATAGACTTAGAAGAGAATGAGTATGGAGAAACCCCATCAGAGCTTTCTCATCTGAAATATATTAATACTACAGATGAGGAAATATCCTTTAATGATTTTGAAGGCTTTAAAATGTTAGAAAAAGGTTGAGTATGGGACAAAGAAGACAAAGAATTTTTTATGACCTACAAAGCTGAACTGTGAAAAAAATATAATAAAATTATTATACCCTCAGATGAGTCTATTAGAAGTTTAACTGAGATAGATAATATAGATTACAACGAGGTAGACGTTTGCCAAGTTTCCGGAGAATTTCTTGAAGGAGAACCATTAAAATGAATAGATGAGAGACTTGAAGAAAAAATTGTCTATAAAGATAAATTTGAAATATTACAGACAGTTATGGGTGATACCCTATGAAACGAGAATGACTCAAACTATTTTAATATGAATAAACTAGAAGAAGCAAATGATGAATTAAGTGACTTAACAATTTTTGAAAAATTATATGAAAATATTTACAATAGTATTGAAAAAATAACATACCCAAAAAGAATAGCACAAGACTGAAGTTATGAAGAAATAATATCTAGAATAGATGACATAGCTTCAGAGCAATTTAACAGACTACGTTGATGGGATAGTTACGATCGTGTTAACTGTTGATGGGAATTTGGGTCTACTAGAGAATTTTGATCCAAAAATTGAAGCGCACCTAACCCTGATGACGACATATATTACTGGTGAAAGGGGTACGCAAGCGACGACTTTGGAACTTATAATATGCTTTACGAAGAAGAAGAAGCTAGAAGTGACTTATTACACGATGAGTGGGAAATGGAAACACAAGTAGAAACTACAGATAAATTTATAGAAAATAAACAATATGCGGGAAGATTAGATTGTTTCTCCAGAGATGTAATTGAGGGTAGTGAGAAAAACTGCATGTGAGATACTTTTATGTATAAGTGAGGACTTAAAACATATGACTACGATACTAATACTAATTATAAAAAAATTAACAATATAATAACGGATAATGAAGTTATAAGAAGATACAACTTAGACCCTGAATCGTCTGTACTTATAGCACTATCATTAGGTGATAATGATTACTATTACGGGTTTGTAGACCCCTCTGGTTGGAAAGCTATAGTTATGTTAAATTCTTATATAATAGAAAATACATATTGAAAAGAGTTATTAAGCACTCCCGTAATGAATATTCAAAGAATGCATATACAATTACTAATAGAAACGATAGTAGACGATCTATGATATTACTATTTTATTTCAGACTATAGAGGTTACTGGGCATTTAAATGATGAGGTAAATATATTTGAGATGAGTATCCAATACATAAAGAATATTTTAGACCATTATGATACATGTGAACATTTACTCTTTTTGGGAAATATTTTTGAGACGATGATTATCCAATAAATAACGAATGGTACAGTCCTGATAGATTTATTTATGAAGATGAAAGAGGGGTTTTTTCGGCCAAAATGATAGATAAAATTTATGGAAAATGTTATAACGACGATAACCACGAACATTGATTAAATAAAATAATTCCCGTTAAAGATAATTTAAAAGATATAACAGATTCTGATGAAGATTACCCAGTAAAAAGATACACATGGGGTAGGTTGTGGTCAGAATTGTATAAAAATGCAGACTTCTGAGATTGGGTCTATTAAACATTAAGAAATATAAACATTTACTATATATAAATACTAATCTATCTATATAAACATTTACTATATATAAATACTAATCTATCTATATAAACATTTACTATATATAAATACTAATCTATCTATATAAACATTTACTATATATCATTTACTATATATAAATACTAATCTATATATAAATATTTAATTACTATTATTATATAAAAAATAAAAACTTAACTAAAATCAAAAACAATATAAGGAGATTATAAATATCCACTTTAAAAACTATTTTAATTTTACAATTATAAAGGTTAGTGTAGCTCAATGGTAGAGCGTTAGATTGTGGCTCTAAAGGTTGAGAGTTCAACCCTCTCCACTTACCGTGTTAAAAAAAAATAAAATCTTTTTTAAGAAAATGCATAATAACAACCCCAATGAATCAACTATAGAAGATTTTAGTAATTTAAATATAAAAAAAATTGTTACAAAAACGGAAGATTACAATTTAGAAACATTTTTAAATAAAGAAAAGTATTATTATTTTAATAGTAAAGTACTATACCACTATTTGGCAACTTCAAGATTAAAAAATATAAAAATTAGAAAAATATTAACAAAAAAAAACTTAAAAGATTTTAAACATTTTACTATAGAAATATATTTAAAAAAATTTATATCAGATTTTAATTATTTTAATTGCGTAATAAATTATAATGGCTTTAATTATTTTTTTATTAACGAGAGCAGAAAACAATCATTTGTATCCATATTAAATGAAAAAAAAATATCACAATTAACATACTCAACTGGTTTAGTTTTATGTGCTTTGGGGTTTAAAAAAAATAATACATATAAAACTTTAAAAAAACAATATAAAGGATTTTTAAAATACTTTAATTATTCAAAAATTCTTATTATACCTAAACTAATTAGAAAACTAAATAAAAAAAATACCCAAATGGGTATAGTTATAACAGGGAGAGGTAAGTTTACTAAAAGTTATGTAGAATTAACAAAATATTTTGAAAAAATAATGAGAGTAAATGTAATGTTCCTACTTTGGATACCTAAATTAAGATTTTCATTTGTAAAATTAAGAAAATACGCTAGAATTAAAAGAAATTTTAGAAAAAGAATAATAAGGACATTAATGTTGTCTGAAAAATTAAAAAATAGAAAAAATTGAAAATAAATGTTTAAAATAAATTTTATAACGACTTTAATATTAATATTTTATAAGAACTCAACTACACACATACTATCCTTATATTTATTCGCTTATTTGTATGTATATAATTATGTATTGTATAGTGGGTCTATAGTAGATATAAATACAATTATTATACTTTTAAATAAACTTAATAGTTCGTTATATAACCCAATAATATTTCTAATAATATGTATGATTGTTAATTTATTTTGTTTTAAAAAAAAAATAATTAATATTTATAGGAATTTAATTATAATTAATGTTTCTACTTTTATTACAAATAGTAATCATTTAATCGTAAATACTATAAATTTGTATAAAGATGATATTAAAATAGAATCTACACTGACTAACGGTTTATTAATTATCCACCCTTTAATACTTTATACGTATTATAGCGTATTGTTATTATTTTTATTCTATACCTTATATGAAGGTGTAAGCCCGTCTAAGCCTTTACAAAACTATTCATTTAATTTAAAAAAAACTTTTTTTTATAAAATTGGTATATTAGCTCTAATACTGGGGTCTTGATGATCGCATCAAGAGTTAAACTGGGGTGGGTTTTGATCTTGAGATTTAGTAGAAATTTTTTTATTAATTACTGTAGTATATAATATAGCATTGTTACATAGCAATAAATTATGTCTTTTATATTATTATAAAATACTATTTTTTTTAATTAATTTTATTTTATATGCTATTTCTGTACGTTTTAATTTAATTAACTCAATACATAACTTTTTTACGCAAAATAGTTCTTTATGTAAAATTACTTATATACTATTGTTATTTTTTTTTACTTTTTATATTTTTTTTTAAAAATTTTTTTAAAATTAAAAAATTTTTTAAAACTAAAAATATCTATTACTACGCTTTAGGGACTATTGATTTGCTTTATGTAATTTTATTACTATATGTAACAATAGTGTACGTGTATTTTTATGCATTAAAATCGTCATCAAATATTTTAATACATGTAGTTCCTATACTAATTTATACTTTAGTTACTTCTTTAATAGCCTATAAAACTACATTGTTTCAAATATTTTTACCATTCCTAGAGGCATCTATACTATTCACTACTATATTAAATTATTCTAAGTTTCATTATATTTTTTTTTTACATTCGGTTATCTTACTTTTCTTTTTACATACTTTTATATTTTACAACGTAAATATTTTATTATCTATTTTTGATTTTAAAGAATTTGTAGTTAACTTATCAATATCTGATTTAAATCAGATTCAAAGTTCAGATATTTACTTAAAAGGTTTATTAAACTTAAGTTACTCAACAACGATTACAAACTTAAGTTTGTTTATCGAGAATTATAACTTTTCTGGTTTAAAAAATAGTGCAGCAAATCTTGTTATATATTCAACCCCAATCATTACTAATACAGGTGGTTTGACAATATTTTTGCATAAGTTATTTATAAAATTATCTTTTATTGATAATATAACTATACTTATTTTAGTTTTAATGTTCATACTTTGCTGCTACATATCGTTCCCTAAAAAAAGTTATTACTAAGCTAAAGATGTTATTATATCCTAAGCGAGGTAGGTCAGTTAGTTGAATTGTGTCTTGATATATTGTGGAGTCCTGAGGAACCTATTTTTTAATACTTTACTGGTTAGTGTTTATACTTTTTATTGTAAAAAGTGACAATTTTATAAATATTTTAATTTATTCTGAGACTGTTTGGGTTATTATATATGCTTTAAGTGTTGTTTTTGGAGCCTATAATGATGATATTAACTTACTCTCTATGACTTTCCTATCTTTAGGGTTAGCAGGTTTGGAGTTTTCTTTGGGTCTTATACTTATTGTATGTTATAAAAATAATATAGGTTCTATTTTAATCTAATTTTTTCTTGTAATTTTTTTAATTACTATTATTTATTTTTTTTAACACCTTACGCCTAATCTGAGGAAATATTTTAACAGAATCTACTTTAATGACTAATTTTAATCTAAGTTACCAAAATAATAAGTCAGATGTGTTACTGCATCTAGCTCAGTGACAGTATTGATGGTGATTTTGATTTGCATTTATTTGGGTTTTCTACTACATGGTACTAGTAAAAACTATACGTCGTAGGAGGCTTAAGTTTAAACCTAAACTAGCAACTACCTTACGACCCCACGGTAAGTGGGGAGATTTATTAGCTTGTTTAATACCTATATCGTGGTGTATTAATATTTTAATAAACTCTAATTTTTTACTTAAATTAATTGAGTGGCAAAATGAGTCTAGCTTATTCACACTACGAATTCGCGGAAAACAGTGGTATTGGGTTTATAAATTAGACTTTAAAAACTTTACTAACATTATTACTGCTCCTAAAAATATAGGTCATAATAAATGAGTATTGTTTAGCCATAATAGTATAAAACAAAGTGATGATTATATGAGTGCGATTCAGTTAAGGAAACAAACAAAACTAGTTAAAGAGTATTGATCTGAAGTTCTTAAAGACGAGGATCTAGTAAACAGCCCTATGAACTCTGCGTTTTATGAATCTATTACTAGATCTACAAAAAAAAAATTTTTCAATATGAATTATTTAAAAAGTCTGCAGCACCCCTTTTAGTTCCTACTAAAATACCCTATACTAGTTCTCTTGTTAAAAATAATTTACAACCTTTAAACTTTAATTTCAATATTAATACGATTCTAAGACTAGCAAAGAGTACAAAAGTAAAGGATTCTAAAATTAGTGAAGCTATTTTTTCAAATTTTTTAGATCTTGGAAACTATTATACTAATGGTAAAAATGCCCCTAAAAATTATTTAGATGTTAGTTCTGCAGAATTGTTTAAAAATACTACTTCTGTGAGCGGGTCCTTATTTGAGGATAGTTCTCGTTTTTTTAAACGTAAAGAGGGTATATGCTCTCCTTTAGTTATTAGACCTATATACTTATCAGATTCTAGTATTTCTTGTATTAAATCTGGTAAATTAAAATTACTTGTTTTAAGACATGAGATTGGATCAAATGAGATTGTATCTAAACCTAAACCGCATAATAATTTTATGGTTAGAAAACAAAAACGTTATACACGTAGAAAAAATATTGAAAGTAGTGAGTATTCTTTGGGTACTAAAGCTATGGAATACTATAATTTAAAACTAAAACAGGATGTTAAATCTAAGCCAAAAGGAAAAATACTTTTAAATAGGGATAATAGTTTAAACTACGTTCAGAGTGATCTAACAAGTAGATATAAGTTTTTTATGAAAAATAAATTACGTGGTGACGATACGAGTATTGTAAATAGTCGTCGTATGATCAGGACAAAGAGAACTTTAGTTTTACCTGCACATGTTAACCTTACAGCGATTACTAACTCTTATGATGTTATTCATTCTTGGTTTATTCCAGGATTGGGTTTAAAGATGGATTGTATTCCTGGTAGGTCAACTCACCATACTTTTTATATTGATAACGTAGGATTTTATTACGGACAGTGTGCTGAGGTTTGTGGTAGGTACCACCATCATATGCCTATTAGAATATGTGCTTTACCCTTTAACCATTTTTTACTCTGGTGGCATCATTTTGGGGTGCCAAAATTGTTACCAAATAGTACTTCAAAAAAGGTAGATATATCATCTGGTTTACGTAAGTATGTTTGGTAACAGTATTCAACTGTAAATTATATAACAATTAAGTATGTCTGTACAAACAACGACCGGTAATACCTCTTACTACTGCAATCTAGCGGAGATGAATAGAGCCTACGTGGATCATAGCTGATTTGATGAAATTTTAAACTGCACTAATCATTGTGTAGAATTTATTTATGAAACAATTTTATATATTTACTGTGGTAGGTATTATAATGATCTTTTATGGTTATCTAAAGACTTACAAGCTTGCGGTCTTGGTTCACTATCTGAAATCCTTCCCTATGTCCACTATAGTTTATGGTTTTTACAGTCTTTTTTTATTATTTTTGGTGAAGTTTACTCTATGGTAACCCCTATTGACCTATTGGTTTCTGATACACATTTTATGTCAAGCGCTATGGCCCAGTGTCCCTCATTTATTATTAGGTATCATCCCGAGATTACAGACTATTATTTTAATAGTGAGTATGCTTACCTATTCGAAGCTGGTGTTATAAAAAAAGAAATATTAAAAATTGAGAATATGCAAGTTATTAATAGCTTTATATCTGGTTATGTTTTATATATTTCTCTTTTATTGTCTATTTACTATGTAATTTGTTTTTACACTTCATTGGGGCAGTCCCCAAATAAGGATGAAGCTTCTATAGATTTAGAGTATGTCAACATCTGTGCTCTAGTTGAGGCAGAGAAAGAGATTGGTTCTATAGACGATACAATTTTTATAGCTATTCATGTTATTTATTTAATAGGTTGGTTTTTTGGAGTTTACTACTACTTTATAGTTTCTAGATTACCAGAATTAACTTTATTTATGTATTCTATTCCAGGAATCTTCTATATTGCACTATCTATCCCAACTTATCTATCTTATGATTATGGTATTTTATATGGTACATATTTAAGAGGTACTGGTACTACTGCTTCTCTTATCTACGAATTAGGTTATGATTATATTGCAATATCAATTTTTTATATTAGGTTAGCTTTACAAGGTATTAGGTTTTTAATTATGATTTTAACTTATGCATCCTTTCATGACTATATTCTTTTATATAATATTAGACCTTCTATGTTTACTAACCCATCTAATATTTTTAGCTGTAGCTTTGATTATGGATTTATTCAACTTATGTTTTATTATATGATTGTTAGTGTTCCTGCAATTATTTCTTACCTAATTTATGAAGTTATTCATTTATTTTTTGTATTAACATCTCAAACCGTTGCATTTTTTGCTATTATTTTTTGGTTATTTTTATTTCTTTATACCTTTTTTTTTATAGCAAGGTTAGAGAATTATTTTTTAAATCGTAGAGAGCGTCGTAAAGAGTTATGGGATGGTCTTTATAAGAGCTAATCAGGGTAGCAATATATGTATGCTTTTTAGTATAATTTTACCTTTTACGGTTAAGTGGTACTTTACTTTTAAAGTTTTTAATTAATCTTTCGGGGTCTAAGTTAAATTGGGTACCATAGGTGTTGCATAGTTTTATATTTAAAAAAAATTTTATAAGGGCTGTAAAATGTGGGTTTTATATGGACTTCTTTTTTAAAAAATGCTGTGAAGTGTTTGTAAGGAATGTTTTAATTTATTCTTCTTACATTTTTGGTGAAAAGTATATGGTAGAGTTCTTAACTAAGCTATCTGTTGATAAGGTTATAAATGCTTTTAATACTTTTCAGGACTCTACACAGGCGGATCGTATAAAGCTATTTTTCCAAGTTTTATCTACTATTTTATATTCTATTTCTTTATTGCTAGCGTTTTATGTTCTATACCTATAATTTGTAGTTCATTATATTTACAGATGCCTTATCTAATTTTAGTAGTTAAAACTGTTATAGTTTGTTTATTTGCGATAGGAACTAGAGGTACTTTACCAAGGTATAGATTTGACCAACTAACACAAATAAATTGAAAACATTTTATTTTTATATGATTATTTTTTTTTTACTATAGTATTTTATTTCATATAATTTTTTAGTTTTTTACTAAAATTAATTTTACTCTTTTGTATAACATATTAATTTTTTTACTATTGTAAATTTTTTATACTAAAATCTTTTTAACTTTTACCTTATTGGTAATAGTAATTTTTATAAACTGTAGTGCAATTATTGCATTTTTGTTTTATTATGTGCAGTGTTATTAATAATTTTAACTAAGACACCACTCTTTAGTATTTATGTTATTTAGGTGGTTGAATTTTAACTTAGTAATAAGTTTTAAAATTTTTTAAGCCCCCCCTTTTTTTTTGTTTGTTATGTTTTTTTAGTAACCTGTACCTTTAGTAAATTACTGTTTTTATTATAACATAATTTTATAATATATTATATTATAGGTTTTGAACCTAACGATATACTTTAGTTGGTGGGTACCAACTAGCCAGCCCCACCTCTAGTCTTTTATTGTTTTTATATTATACTTCTATTAAAAATTATAATTAAAAGTTATAAATTTAGTAATTAGTTTTAATATTTTTTTAGGCTTAAGACTCTACCTATGTAATATATTCAGACTAGTTATGTATAAATATACAATAGTTTTTTTATACGTGGGGGTAAAATTTGTAATTATATATGTCTTTAAAATAAAGAGTGTTTGTTATTATATTAATAAAGTCTATTATACAATTCTTTTATATACATTTTACTATGATTGTAGTTATATAAAAAGTTTATAATGGGTGAGCTGCGTAAGTATAATGTATCGTATACAGCTTATTTTTATGTAGAATAGAGTTTAGATTTTTATTTTATTTTATTAAATCATATTAGGCTTGCGCACGTTGTTTTTACTTATTTTTGATTTAGTATTTAGTTTACGAATAGTAAAGTATCTATTATCATTATTTTATTTATTTATTATTTTTATTATATATTTACTTTTTAAAAATTGTTAATGTTTAGTTTATGTTGTTATAATACTTATAGATTTTTTGCATTGTTTTTATAGTAGGTGCTTAATATTTTTTATTTGTAGTGTTGGTAGGAGGGTGGGGTTAAAATAAAACTCTTTACCTGTTAATATGTATTAGGTTTAGTGTAAGTCGCTGTTGTATAAAGTTGTTAAGTTTTAACCGTCGCTGCGCTAATGTTAGGTACCTTACTTATTACATTGGTAGTTTTGTAGTAATTGCTGTTTGCGTTTATATTTTTTTAAAAGCTTTTAAATAAGGGGTTTATTATTACATATGTGTAGAAGAAATTATTTAGAACTATTATTGTTAGTTATTAAATTTGCGATCATATTTTACTATATTATTTTTTTTAATTTTTTTAATCTTATAATTTATATTTTGATAGAATTATTAAGTTAGTTTATATAGTGTAGTATTAGTGGTTAATATTTGTAATCACTGAGGTTATTATATTTATAATTTTTTTATTAATGTTTTTATTTTTTTTTATCACGGTAACTGAAGTAGGGGTATAACTTAAAACTTCCTATACTTAGTCCTATATAACTTTAGTAAATAATTCTTATTAAATTGTTTTAATAGGCTGTTACTATATGTATTATATTAGTTATACCCTTAAAAAAAGAGTAATTTATATTGTATTGTGTAATTTAGTAGAATGTATAGTTTGGTTTATATTAAACTATGTACAAAATTTTTTTAAAATAATTTATAAGTAAATTTTTTTACTAATTTAGGTTAACTAAAATTAGTTTATATGATAAATTAATATTTTAAAATGTAATCTAATTTTATAGTTTTGATTACTTATTTTTAAGATTTTAATTTAATATACTCGCGCACACCTACTACTTGTAACTAAATTTTTTACTTAAAAATAGAGTCTTTTAGTTGTTAGTCTTAAAAACACTTAATTAATGTTTGTACTCTTAATTATTTTTATTGAGCTTTTAAAACATTTATCAAGGTAAGTAATAGGCAAGCGAGTTATGAGAGCTTATAGTTAGTATTTAAAGAATATTCCTGATTTTTGTATTTTTAATTATTTATTTTTGTGTATGTGGTTAGTATTTTTTTTTACATAAAACCTATTTATTTTTTATTTAATATGGGGAAACGTCTCTAAGGGGGGTTCTTTATGTGTAAGTTTTTAAAAGCATACAAGACTGTATAAAAAAAGGTGCAAATCTGTATAATTGTGTAAGTATGTTACCTTTATGCGGAGATCTGTAAATTTATATACGATTTGTTTATTATTTGTTAGTTTTATTATTATAATAAGTTTTTTCTAATATATATTTATAGATATGTGTATGTATTAGGTGTGTAAAAAGTATAAAGTTTAATTAATTCCTGAAAATCTATTTTTATAATTTTAGTTACCTTATTATACCTCTCTAAAGTAATTTTTAGAGTTATGTATCTATTTTACTTGTGATTAGCTTTACCTTAATTAAATTATAAATTAGTTGGGTTGAGTAGGGGGTGTATTTAATATCTATAATTTTAGTTATTTACTTTTATAATAATTACTTTGAGGTTTTTATGTAAACTTTAAAGTTAACTTTATCTGGTAGCAGTTAGTGGTAAGTGCGAGTTGAATAATCCTTAAAATAATATAACCTTATTAGCTCTTATAATTTTTATTACTTATTTCTGCAATACTTTAAGTTCTTTTTATGTGTTTTTGGTTTGCTTACTTATTATTATATTAAGCTTTATAATATAGTGGTGGGGTGCGGTTTTAGTTAGTTGATCCTAGGGGTGCTATTTTTTTTTTACAAAAAGTACTTTAGAATTTATACTTAGTTTCTTTCTTTTATTTATTGGTAATGTTGACTGTGTAATAATGTTATAAATTCTTAGACATATATAATATAGGTACTGTTTTTATAAAAGCACGTATTAGGGTAATTTTTAAAATATTACTAATTTTTAATTATTTATTTCCGTAGTTATAAACTTCTTAATATAGTTTAATTTGTTTATTTAAAAAAAAAAGCATAAGGCTATATAACATATTAGAGTATGTAGTTAGGTAATTTGTAGGGGTGTCTTAGCTAGCTAGCTGTATATAAAGTATGGTATTTGTTGCATCTAAAGTTTTATTTATATGTATTTATCGATATAAGATGTTGTTATAAGCCTTCCTATACACCCCTATACTTAGTTTTTTAATTTAATATTTTGGTAATTTAGTTTTAATTCCTATTATAGTTAACTAGACTAGGTATGGGTAGTGTAAAATTTAGCTTGGTATAAAAATTTAGATCTTACTATAGACCCTATATATATATATCTATTTTGATGTTATCTTTAAGTTACTTACTTGCTAATTTTTATCGTATCTCTACATAGCGCTTATTGAGTAGAGTAGTTATGTATTGTAGCTGGTAAACTAATTAGTTTAATTCTATTTTGTAGAAGTAAGTTTAATTACTACTACATTTTAATGTATAGTAGTAAAAGATAATTATAATTTTTATACTACAATTTACTACTATTATAAGTTTTATGTATCTAGATTTACTTACTTTTATTGATAATTATATTTCTATATCCATCCTTTTTTGTTGTATTTTTTTAAGTAGTTGTTAGTGCTTTTATTGATTTGTAATTATATCTTATTTTTTTAAATCTTAGTTACGCTTAGTAGTTATACGGGATCATACTTACCATTGCTGCTAAAATAATAAGTTTCTATACTTTAATTTTTATATTTTAAGTTTATTGTTTTAATAGTGTGGTAGGGGCTTCTCTACTGTTTAATCTTTTCTGTTTGTTGTGTTTTAAACTTACTATTGCTATAGTTACTAATATAGTAATAGTTTACCTGGGTGGTGATTTGTTGTTTGGTTAATATATATCTATTGTGTTTATATGTGATTTTTATACTATGATAATATCATTGGTATCGCCTAACTTGTAAGTTAACTACGTGTACTTTATTATGTGACACACTATTCTACGTATATATATAGTTAATTTTATGTTGTTTGGTTATACATAACTATAATATTATTTTATAGTGGTATTGATAGGGTTGTTTTACTGGTTACTCTAAACTCTATTTACTTCTTTACTCTATTCCCTACTCTACTATATACTTGCTTAATGCTGTGTATAAGCTGAGTTGTTTGTTTAGTACTACTGTGCGTATTAGTTTACCTGATGCGTGGGTAAGTCTGTGAAAATAATTTAAAAAAAAATATAGTTTAGGGTAACCTAGTAGTATGACTTTCATTATTACGTATCCCGCGTAATTAAATTTTTAATGAGTAAACTTTATAAATTATTCTTATTTGCTGTTTTATAATGTAAGGAAGTGTGAGTAAACTTTTATTTATTTTTATTATTCCGGGTTTTTAGTTTAAGGAAGTGTGAGTAAACTTTTATTTATTTTTATTATTCCGGGTTTTTAGTTTAAGGTATTTTGAACCTATTAGCAAGCATGCGACACCTCCCTAGTACACTATATTGTAGCGAGCGGGTTCTTACCTATTAGCTGATTTTAAATATATTTTTTTTATACAGCTTTTAATAGGTAATGTTGGTACTTATAGTATAATATTTATTTCTTTACTGTATTGTGTTTATTTTAGTTTACTGTCATTATTAACAAATTAGTGACTTTTTACTAACTTAATATACGAGTTCGCTGCTATTGTATAATAAGAGGCCTAACTATTTTTAAGGTAATTCGTAATTTTATTGGTTGTGTTACCGTGATTTCTTGTGTGTTTTATTTAATCCTCACTAATTTCGCAAACTTTACATGAGAGGAGACTGGTTCTGATATGTTTCTTCTTTCTGTATTTGTTATTGATTTTTTTGTTATAGTTGCTGCTAAGATATTTTTTATTTGTTACCCATCGACGACATTTAGCGATTCTGTTGAAAGAGAGTTTGAGACTTATACAGAGCTATTTTTTTTAGTTGCTTATTATGGTGTTGTTCTTAATTTTAACCTATCTGAGAGATGTCGCAATCTTTGATATTTTTTTATTGAGATATGTTTTAATATTCAACTAATTTTAATTTTTATATCTATACTTTTTGTAATTTGCCAAATTTTGGCGATAGTATCCTATATTTTGGTTTATATATATAGTATGATTTTACACGGGTCTGCAGAGTACTTATACTTACCTGATTATATGCTTTTTCCTTAATAATATTATTAGGTGCTAAGTACTTACTAATTATATTTTTTACTTTACTCTTTACGTTTCAGCTTGATAAATAAAATTGTATTGTTGTATTTTTAAAGAACTTATTAAACTTTATTATTTTTTGTCATCTTAAGTTTTAGTTAAGGTTTATAGGATTATACTTTAGGGGTAATTTATTGATTTAATATTTTAGTGCGTTACTGTGTTTCATTTTGCAACTATTTGTTTTTAAAATATTTTAGTAGTTAATTATTGTTTCGTAGTGACGTATTTATTTAGTTAATTTAGTTAGCTAACTTAAGTACACCTATATGCGTATGTATTTATATACCTCTTAAGTTAGGTATACGTATAAATAAATTATAATTTTGTTATCATTTTTTATTATAGAGTTCTTAGAAGTTTTTATTTAAATATTTTTTTATTTATTATTTTAGTAAGTTTAATTATATTTAAAAAAAATTTATTTAATGATTACAACACCTATTATCGTATAGATCTTTTATAATGTTTTTATACACATTTTAGACTGATTATAGTTTAGGTTTTTTATCTAATTGTGTACTATCTATATAGAATATGGTAAGATAGTAGTAATTTACTTAAATTTTTATATTATAATTATTTTCTTTTAGATAGAGTATAGGTAGTAATATGTATTTTTAACTAGGGATAGTTTGTAGTGCGTTTACTGTAACTTTAGTTAACCTTTTTTAGTTATTTTTCTTTGTATTATGGGATAGCTATTTTTTATCGTATTACACTTTGTTAGGTTATGTTTTATTTTTAATACCTACTTTTTTATTTTTGTTTATGAGTTTTTTGTTTAAGATAGGTTGTTAAAGGTATATTTATTTTATCGTTCATGTCTATTACTTTTATTAAAATACTAGGTATTATAGTTTTATAGAGAAGGTAACGTATTTCTTATTACTATTGTTTTGATATATTTTTACTTGTATTGTTTATTTGTAAATTTATCTTGTTTATTAGGTTAATTAATTGGGGTAGTTAATTTTATTTATAGTTTGTTTTTACCTCTTTTCATTATTTTAGTGGAAGTTATTTTAAAGTTTGCTAATAAATATTTTTTTATTAGAGGTAGTCGCGAAGGTATATTCTGAAAGCCTAGCGAATTTTTATAGTATTTATATATAATTTATTAATATTGGGGTTGGTAGTAGTAGTTGTGTGATGCCTAAGTATTTATTAACTACTCTCTTTACTACCTCTATATGCTATCTATATGCATCTTGTTATTATTTGTTAGTGTGGGTATGATTTTGTTAACTGTTTTTAATTATTTTATAATCTTGTACTTGTTTATTGTAAGTATAGGAGGCTTAATGTAAAATTTATTAATATACTTCAGTGTTTATAAAATATACTAATATATTTTGTTTTAGTTTTATTTTAAAAAAAGGTATGTTTGGATTATTTAAAATATTATATTTTTAAACCCAACCAGGCATTTTAGGGGTGGGATTTTTATGTTTGGTTTAAAACAAACATGGATATAGGTTATAACTTTATTTA